>Ga0137380_10000047_pt1 | contig 68847 bp, 55 predicted proteins | sample SagtaG_17_FD_104809 | JGI IMG/M metagenome (GOLD analysis project Ga0137380, IMG submission 104809) | Vadose zone soil microbial communities from Sagehorn Ranch, Mendocino, California, USA - Sage2_L_100_16 metaG | ecosystem: Environmental > Terrestrial > Soil > Vadose zone | place: USA...
GCCGGCTGCGTCTCCAAGGCCCGCTACACCCAGGTCGAACAGGAACGGGACCTCTGCACGACGCGCTACGAGCAGCTCCGGAACCAAGTCGAAAGCGCCAACCGCGCCGACGAGGCACTGGCGCAGGAGAAGAACGCGCTCGCGACCGAAAAGACCAACCTCGAGACGAAGGTGGCGACACTGCAGACGCAGAGGGAGGAGCTCGACTCGAAGCTGGGCGAGCGCGAGGAGGAGGCTCGCAAGCTTCAAGAGACGTACGACGGGCTGGTCGCCAACCTCAAGAACGAGCTGAAGGCCGGACAGGTCGAGGTCAAGCAGCTCCGCGATGGGCTGCGCGTCAACGTCGCCCAGGACATCCTGTTCGACTCAGGCTCCGCCGTGCTGGACAAGAACGGCATCGAAGTCCTGCAGCGGGTCGCCGCTCAGCTCAAGAAGTCATCCCACCAGATCCTGGTGATTGGGCACACCGACAACAAGCCGATCGGTCCGGCGCTGGTCAAGCAGTACCCGACCAACTGGGAACTGGCCGGCGCCCGCGCAGCGAGCGTCGTCCGCCTCTTCGACAGCTCCGGCCTTCCGGCCAGGCGCCTGATCGCCGTCTCGATGGCCGACGTCCAGCCGGTCGCGTCCAACAAGACCGCGGAGGGGCGAGCCAGGAACCGCCGTATCGAGATCCGCCTGCGCCCCATCGCCGCCGAGGGGTAGGGTCTCGCCGGGGAGCCGCTGGCGCTCTCAGTGAAGCAGGTCCGCGCACGGAGCTCAGAGACTCTTGAGCGTCAGCGGCACCCTGGCGAATGCCTTCCGGTGCGCGTCGATGTCGGCCTCGGTCTGCCCTGAAGGGCCGGCGCGCCCGCCGCCTCGCCCCATCCGCCGTGCCTGACGCTGCTCCCGGTATGACGTCTGTGAGCACCGCGTTCGTTTTGCCGTGGCGCGTTCGGCTAGTACAATGGCGCGTTCTCCGAGTGCCCCGGCCCTCCCCATGGCCTAGACTTGACCCGAATCGGGAGGAGCATGGGAATGAGCGAGACGATGCAGACGACGTCGGCGTACGGTGCCCCACCGGCAGCGAAGGCGTACGAGGCCAAGGCCTACGCTGCCACGAGCGCGAGCTTGCCGCTCGCGCCGGCTACCATCCGGCGCCGCGCGCCGCGGCCGCAGGATTTGCAGTTGGAAGTGCTCTTCTGCGGGGTCTGCCACTCCGACCTGCACCAGGTGCGGAGCGAGTGGCAGAAGACCATGCCGACCGTCTATCCCTGCGTCCCGGGCCACGAGATCGTCGGCCGGGTCACGAAGGCGGGTAGCGCCGTCCGGAAGTTCAAGGAGGGCGATCTGGCGGCGGTCGGCTGCATGGTCGACTCGTGCCGCACCTGCCCCTCCTGCCGGGAAGGACTGGAGCAGTTCTGCGAGGGCCCGGCGATCTTCACGTACAACTCCCCGGACAAGCACCTCGGCGGCGTCACCTACGGCGGCTACACCGACAGTCTCGTCGTCGACGAGGCCTTCGTGCTTCGGGTTTCGGACCGGCTGGACCGGGCCGGGACGGCGCCGCTCCTGTGCGCCGGCATCACCACCTACTCGCCCCTGCGCCACTGGAACGTCCGCAAAGGACAGAAGGTCGGCGTCGTGGGCCTCGGCGGGCTGGGGCACATGGCCGTGAAGCTCGCCGGCGCGTTCGGCGCACGGGTCGTCGTGTTCACGACATCGCCCGGCAAAGCGGAGGACGCGATCCGGCTGGGCGCGCACGACGTGGTCGTCTCCAGGAACGCGGCGGAGATGCAGAAGCAGCTGGGAAGCTTCGACTTCGTCCTGGACACGGTCTCGGCCGTGCACGACGTGAGCGCCTATCTCGACCTCTTGAAGCGGGACGGCACGCTGACGCTGGTGGGAGCGCCGGAGACTCCGCTGCCGGTGGGGGTGTTCAGCCTCTTGTTCAGGCGGCGACAGCTCGCGGGCTCGCTCATCGGCGGTCTCCGGGAGACCCAGGAGATGCTGGACTTCTGCGCCGAGCACGGGATCACGGCCGACGTCGAGGTGATTCCGATCCAGAAGATCGACGAGGCCTACGATCGGCTGGCGAAGGGCGACGTGAAGTACCGGTTCGTCGTCGACATGGCCTCGCTGAAGTAGCCGGCGTTCATGGCGCGCGCGTCACGGCCGGTCGCTGAATGCGAGGAGCGGCGCGCCGGCGGTGTGATCCTCATCGGGGTGGAGGAATTCTGTGACCGAGCTGGCGACTCAACAACTGGCCCTGTGGCAGAGCTTCTACGTCATCGTCGGATCGTCCGGCGCCGCGCTGATCGGTGTCCAATTCGTGGTGATCGCGCTGATCGCCAACATGCGCAAGCTCGCCACGGCGGATACCATCCGCGCCTTTGGTACGCCGACCGTGGTGCATCTGGGCGAGGCCCTGGTCGTCTCCGCCCTCATGAGCGCACCCTGGCATTCGCTCTCGCGGGCGTCAATCGCGCTCGCAACGTGCGGTCTCGGCGGGCTCGCCTATGCCACTCTCGCGATCCACCGCGCTCGCCGCCAAACGACTTACAAGCCGGTGTGGGAAGACTGGATCTGGTACGCGGTATTGCCGTACAGCGCCTACGCAGCCCTCGCCGGGGCGGCGCTCCTTCTAACGACGACCACGCAGGCGGCACTGTTCGTCATCGGAGCAGCGGCGCTTGGCTTCCTGCTCATCGGAATCCACAACGCCTGGGATACGGTCACACACCTCGTTGTAACCGGCACCCACGGCGATGCGACGAAGAAGGAATAAAGAAAGGAAGCCGTATGGACATCCAGAGAAGCGGCACTCAGCCCTCCGGAAAGGGACCCGCCGAGTCCTTCACCGGCACGGTCCGCATCGACCCGCTGTTCCAATCACCCGTGCCGGCGCGGGCGCTCGGCGTCAGTGTCACCTTCGAGCCCGGCGCCCGGACGGCATGGCACACGCATCCGCTGGGGCAGACGCTGATCGTCACGGCCGGCTGCGGCCTGGTACAAGGCTGGGGAGGCCCGGTCGAAAAGATTCGCCCCGGTGACGTGGTCTGGTGCCCGCCGCGTGAGAAGCATTGGCACGGCGCCACGACAACCACGGCCATGACGCACATCGCCATCGTGGAACGGCTCGAAGGCAAGGCGATCGACTGGATGGAAAAGGTCACCGATGAGCAATACCAGGCCGGCTCGAGCGCCGAATAGGAGGACGAAATGCAGAAGAGAAAATTGGGGCGCAGCAACCTGGAAGTCTCTGCTGTCGGGCTCGGCTGCATGGGGATGAGCTTCGGCTACGGTCCGGCCGCCGACAAGCAGGGAATGATCTCGCTGCTTCGGGCGGCCGTCGACCGCGGCGTCACGTTCTTCGACACCGCCGAGGTCTACGGCCCGTTCACGAACGAAGAGCTCCTGGGCGAAGCCCTCTCCCCCTTCCGTGGGCAAGTGGTCATCGCCACCAAGTTCGGGTTCCGGCTCGATCCCAACGGGGGGCCGCAATGGGCGGGCCTGGACAGTCGGCCACAGCACATCAAGCAGGTCGCCGAGGCCTCGCTCAAGCGGCTGAGGGTCGATGCCATCGATCTCTTCTATCAACACCGCGTCGACCCGGACGTGCCGATCGAGGACGTGGCGGGAGCGGTGAGGGACCTCATCCGGGAAGGCAAGGTCAAGAACTTCGGCCTTTCCGAGGCAGGAGCGCAGACGATCCGTCGCGCCCACGCGGTCCAGCCCGTGACGGCACTCCAGAGCGAGTACTCGCTGTGGTGGAGAAGCCCTGAAACGGACGTGCTGCCGACGCTCGCGGAGCTCGGGATCGGCCTCGTCCCCTTCAGCCCTCTAGGCAAGGGCTTCCTCACGGGGAAGATCGACGAGAAGACGACGTTCGACAGCTCCGATTTCCGCAACATCGTCCCTCGCTTCACGCCGGAGGCTCGGAAAGGCAATCTGGCCCTGGTCGACCTGCTGGCGAGGATCGCGAAACGGAAGAAGGCGACACCGGCTCAGATCGCGCTCGCCTGGCTGCTCGCCCAGAAGCCGTGGATCGTTCCCATCCCGGGCACCCGGAAGCCGGAGCGGCTCGAGGAGAACATCGGGGCCGCCGCCGTCATCCTGACGGCGGACGACCTGCGCGAGATCGAAAGGGCCGCCTCGACGATCACCGTGCAGGGGGATCGGTACCCGGAGCACCTGGCGCGGATGACCGGGCTCTGAGCGTCATTGGCGAGCACCAAGGCCGCACGGAGTCGAGCTCAAAGGTGAGGAGCTGTTCTACGCTCACGTCCACCTCCACGGTGGCCCCGCCCCAGTGCGCCGCTTCCTGCCCGAGCTGATCGACCCGGTCTGGAAGCGGAAGATTAATCCCGGGAAGGTCTTCGACCTTACGCTGCCTCTCGATCAGGTGGCGGAGGCCTATCGCGCAATGGACGAGCGCAGCGCGATCAAGACGCTGCTGCGCCCGTGAGACGGTGTGCACGGACGACGTCAATAGACGTTGACAGCGGCAAGGGTCGATGGTATGTGTTCGTCAGGCTCCTCAACAAATCATTCGTCGGCCGTCATGGGCCCTTCACGCGCGACATGATCATCTGGATATTCAACCACTATGCGGAGACGCCGGAGGGATCGGCGACGCGCAGCTACGATTTCTGCCGGGCGCTGGTGCAACGAGGACACTCGGCGACCATCTTCGCCTGCAGCTTCAGCCACTATCGGCTCCGCGAAGAGCACCTCGCTTCCACCTGGCGTTTGTGGGGAGTGGAGATCCGGGACGGTGTCCGTTTCGTCTGGCTTCGCGGTATCCCCTACAGGTCCAACGATTGGCGTCGCGCCCTGAACATGCTCGGATATGGCGCGCTGGCCATGCTCCGCTCCCTCGCGACAAGACCCGGGCCGGACGTCGTCGTCGGATGCTCGGTGCATCCGTGCGCGGGCCTCGCGGGTCTGGCGGTGGCCCGTCTGTCGGGTTGCCCGTTCTTCGTCGAAGTCCACGATCTCTGGCCGCAGGTTCTCATCGAGTTCGGACGCATCCGGCCGCACGGCATGACGGCGATGGCGCTGCGCCGGATCGAATCGGTGCTGTTCTCGACCTCGGAGCGTGTCATCATGCTCTGGCGCAACACTCAGGAATACGTCACGAGTCGCGGCCTGGACGCCGGGAAGATCGTCTGGATTCCGCACGTCGTCGATCCGGACGGCTGGATATCCCCGGAGCGCGACGAGCCGACCGGCGCCCCATTCGTCGTCATGTACCTCGGGAGCTTCGTGCAGAGCATGGCCCTCGATGTCGTCCTGGACGCGGCCCGCATTCTGCTGGCAAAGGGACGGAATGACATCCGCCTCGTCCTCATCGGCGATGGCTCCGAGCGGCAGCGGCTGGTCTCGCGGGCGCGCCATCTGGGCCTCGCGAATCTGGAGATCCGGGCTCCCGTTCCCAAGTCCGCGGTGCCGGCCGTCCTCGCGGGCGCCGATTGCCTCCTCTGCTGCTTCAAGAATTCTCCCGTCTATCGCTACGGGCTCAGCATGAACAAGCTGTGCGACTACCTCATGTCGGATCGGCCGATCATCATGGCGGGGACCTCGGCGTACGACCCGGTGGCCGAGGCCGGGGCCGGCCTGACGATCCCCGGGGAGGACTCGGACGCGCTCGCGAGGGCGATCGAGACCATGGCCGATCTCCCTCAACGGAGGCGAGTGGAGATGGCACGGCGCGGGAAGGCCTGGGTCCGAAAATACCATAGCCTGCCGGCCCTGACCGACACACTCGAGCGGACCCTGATGGGTCGGCCGCTCGAGGGGGAGCGTATGGCGTGATCGTCGTCATCCCGACCTGCCGTGGAATCGATCTCGAGAATCTGGCTCCCCTCATCGACGCCGGCTGCCGCTTCATCGTCGTCGAGGACGGTCCGGGATCGATCCGGATCGATCACCCCGCCTTCCGCGTGTACGCCTGGCCCGACCGGCGCCGCCTGCTCGGCGACCGGGAGATCGCGATCCCGAAGGGGAGCGGCGCGTGCCGCGATCTCGGCTTCTACGTCGCGTGGAAGGAGTCGGAGGCGGACGAGATCGTCGTCGCTCTCGACGATGACTGCCGGGTCGAATCGGCGGAATTCGTCCCGGCGACGGCCGACAATCTGGATCGAAGGGTCCGGCCGTGCGTCGTCGGTCCGGGGAGGTATTTCAACATCTTCGATCTCTACGACGATCCGGCGATCCGACGACACTTCCCGCGCGGCTTTCCCTATGCGGCAAGGATCGGATATCGCCCCTGGGAGGTCGGCGGCGACGTCGACGCCGACGTGCCCGTCCATCTCGGGCTCTGGAAGGGCGTCCTGGACGTAAATGCCGTCGATCGACTGCCATCGCACGAAGTGGATTTCCCGACGGCGAGGCTGCGCACCGGGAGCGTCGTCGTTCCAAATGGGGCGTTGATTTCGGTCTGCTCCGGGTCGATGCAGTTCCGGCGCCCCGTCATCCCGGCGATCTATCAGCTGCCCATGGACGTCCCGATCCTGCCGGACTGGACGATCAATCGATTCGGCGACATCTGGGGCGGCTTCATCCTGAAGAAACTCATGGATGCGCGCGGAGACGCGCTCGGCGTCGGCGGGCCGCTGGTTCACCACCTCCATCTCGGACCGGCGGGGGTCAACGCCCGCAAAGAGCACCTGGGCCACCTGATCGAGGACGAATTCGTCGACCTGCTCGACCGGGCCTGCGCGGATCTCCGGCCGGAGGGCTATCTGGAGATGATGGCCCGGCTGCACGAGCGACTCGCGCCGCTCGTCTCCGGGGCGTCGCCCATCCTGAGGACATACCTCGAGGCGCTCCTGCCCCGTCTCGCGGCATGGATCGAGGCCCTGGCCGCCGCCGGATGACGACCGGCTCCGGTCCGCTTCACCGGTCGGGCGCGCCGGCCAGCCGGGCGTAGACCCCCTCCAGCCGCCCGAGATTCGTCCGGCGTTCGCCCCGCAGGCGGACCGAGGCGAGATTCCTCTCGGCCGCGCTCCGCCGCAGCGCCTCGTCCGCGCATGCCGCTTCCAGGCAGGCGGCGAGATCGTCCGGATCTCCCGGCCGAAACAGCAGTCCGTCCCCCTGCCCCGAGAGCCAGTCGCGATTTCCCGGGACATCGGAGACGACCGGGAAGACGCCCGAGGCCATCGCCTCGAGGAGCGAGATGCTGGCGCCGTCGGACCGCGCAGCGGAGATGTACACGTCCGCCTGCGCGAGGAGGGCGGGGAGAGCGTCCTGATTGTAGCCGCCGAGGAACGTCACCTGCCCGGAGAGTCCCCGGGCCAGGACCTCGCGCTCCAGGGAGCGCTCCTCGGGCCCCGTCGCCGCGAAGGTGAACCGGAACGGCACTTCGCGCTCCCGGAGGCGGGACAGGGTGGCCACGATCGTGGGGCTGTCATAGTGAGGCGCCAGCGACCGCGTGCAGACGATGCGAATCGGGCCCGCCGCGCGGCGGGATCGATCCGTCGTGAAGCGCTCCGTCTCGACGCCCTGGGTCAGCGTCAGGAGCCGCTCGGAGGGCGCGCCGAGCGAGCGGAGGAGCGGCTCGAAGCTCCCGGAGACCGGATTGATGAGGTCGGCGCGACCGAGGGCGTACTTCAGGAGAGCCCGGCGGGCCCGCCCGACGGCGCCGCCGAGGTCCGTGCCATGGACGCTGATGACCAGCGGGTGGACGCCGGCGAATGCGGCGAGAACTCCATTGCTGCTGGCGTAGTGCGCGTGGACGATGCACGGCTCCAACGACCGGACGATGGCGCGGACGCGGAGAAGGGCGCGCAGATAGATCAGCTTGCTGCGCACCGGATCGATCGGGCCCGGAAGAGGATGGTGATGGATGGCACCCGGCAGATCGGCCTCGAACAGGCTGACGAGGTGCACTTCGTGCCCCCGTCGAAGGAAGAAATCGACGTAGGGTTTCGTGAAGTGGGAATTTGAGTGGGAGACGTAACAGATGCGCACTAAGGACCCGCGTCCTGCTCGCGACGGGCCGCCGCGCCGTCGCCGGCCGATCCCCCCCAGATGATCCTCTTGAGCAGGTAATTGCCGGCGCGGAATTCGGGAAGGGCGGTCCTGGGATCGCCCGACAGCCGGAATCGCGACCAGGCCGCCAGCAGGCGCGACAGGCTTCTCGGACCGCCGTCGAGACCGCTCCCTGCCGAAAAGGCCAGATAGAACGCCAGCTGAAACGACTCGTAGAAGCGCCCATCCGCGATCCACGCCTTGTTGCGGGCGCTCTTCCAATCCGAGAAATGGCACCAGGTCTGGAGGTCATCCGTCGGGACGAGGTTTCGGCCATTCAGCTCCTCGTACAGCGGCGTGCCGATGACCGGAGAGATGATCTCGATCTGGGAGCGGCTCGAAGGGTGGAGCGTGGCGAGCACCGCCGCCATGCCGACGCGGTCGTGCAGATCGGCATAGGTCTCGTCCGGATAGCCGCAGGTGAATGAATAGGTCCCCTGGACGCCGTGTCGGGCGCAGACTTTCGCCGCCTCGATCGTGCTGGAGCTCTCCTCCTTCTTCTGGATGCGGGCGAGGAACTCGCTCGACACGCCCTCCACTCCGAAGAACACGCTCTCCAGGCCCAGGGCCGCGAGATGGGCGGTCGAGGGCGCGTCCTCGATTTCGTCGGATCGCGCGTCGATACGGAAGCGAAGATGCGGATGCTGCCGGTGGATCCTCTCCAGCAGCTCGATCCCCCGCTTGCGATTCGCGAGGAAGTCGTCGTCCATGAAGATCAAGGAGCGGGGGTCGTACCGCTCGACGAGGAAATTGACCTCCTCGAGGGAGGCGTCTATGCTGCGGGTGCGGTAACGATTGAAGCCGCGGTAGATGGCGGTGTTGTAGCAGAACGTGCAGGGATAGGGACAACCCCGCGCCGTGTTGATCGACACGAGACCCGATGGCCCCAGGTAGTGGGGCATGTGTCGGTCCAGAAGGTGCCAGGCGCCGATCGGCCGGCGATCGAGGTCGACCGGCGGCCGGGCGGCGGTTGCGTGGATCTCGCCGTCCCGGACGAACGCCAGGCCCTTGATGTTCTCGAACGTGGCGGAGTCGCCGCCGTCGCGCAGCGCCATCCCGAGCTCCGTGAGGGTTTCCTCGCCGTCGCCGCAAACCACGAAGTCCAGGCCGTCGGCCTGGAGGCAGAGTCGATAATGCAGGGTCGGAAAGGTGCCTCCCCAGACGACCCGCGTCCCGGGCGACAGGCGCTTGATCAGCCGCGTGAGACGCATCGTGTCCTGCAGCATGCTTCCGGGCATGACCGAGATGCCGGCGATCAGGATGCGCGATCGTTCGAGACATCGTCTCAGCGCGGACAGATCGTCGATGCGCAGGTCGAGGACGGTCACCTCGAACCCGGCGTCGATCAGGTAGGGACCGATGTAGACGAAGGGGAGAGGGGCCTCCATCTCGGGACGGCGGCTCTTGAGCCGCTGCAGCTTCTGGAGCGTCGATGGGGGCTGGATGAGCAGGATCTCGGCCATCGCGGCCTCACACGTGGCGCCGTGCGCGCGTTCCGACGACTGCCTTCCGGTTTGGAACGATGATAGACGACGAGGTCGGATCGGGTCAACCGAAGGGAGCGGTGCGCCGGGTCTGGAGCACGGCGATCTTCGCGTTCGCGGTGCTTGCCGCGATCCTCTTCCTGTCGGCTCTCCCGGAGGAGTTCGCGCGAAACGAGAGCGGGGACTACGCGAGATTCTACGAGCCCGTGGCGCGGCACCTCCTCGAGGGGCGCGGTTTCGTCGCGACGGACGGCCGACCGGCGGTCGAGTACCCCCCCGGATTTCCTTTGTGCCTCGCCGCGGTGTTCGGCGCGGCCCGCCTCGTGGGGGCGCCCGAGCAGGCCGCCTTGAGGCTCTTCATCGTGATCGCGACCGCGCTGACCTCCATGCTGGTCTTCGCGATCGCACGCAGCCTCTGGGACGACGGTCCGGCCCTGGCCGCCGCGGGACTCTGGGCGACCTATCCACCCCTTCTCTGGCTGTGCCGGCAGCCGAGCAGCGAAACGCCCTACATTCTCGTGCTGTACGCGGGACTCGCGCTGTTCTGGCGCCTCCTCCGGGCGGACGCCGTCAGCCCCCCCGGTTATCTGGGCGTCGGGGCATTACTCGGCGCGGCGACGCTCATCCGTCCCATGGCTGTCGGGATGCCGGTCGTCCTCGGTGGCTTTCTGTGGTGTGTCCGCCGCCCAGAACGAGCGGCGCGCACGCGGCTGGCCCTGGGAGTCCTGGTCGTGCTCGGAAGCCTGACCGTGATCCTGCCCTGGGGGCTCTGGGTCTACTTCAGCACCGGGCGGTTCCAGCCGCTCGGCACTCGCCAAACGATCGACGTGGTCGACGGCCTGACGTTCACCGTCAGTCCGCGCATCGATCGCCTTCCGATCCAATTGCCGGACGAGGTGACGAACGTCGAGCGGGCCGTCTTCGCGAGACGAGAGACCTTGCGCTCTCTCCCCGACACCGCGGCCGTGCTCTTCGAACAATTCGAGGAGAGGCCGGCCGCGGTCGCGGGACTCATCCTCGTCAAGATCCTGCGCTCCTGGTACGCGACAGACAGCCACCGCATGGAGGGCCTCGCCGCCGCGATTCAGTTCCCCTACCTGGGCCTGATCGGATGGACCGGATGGCGCGCCTGGAAGCGGGGCGGACGATCGAAATCGTTCGCGCTCCTCGCCCTTCTCGCGACCCTCTACTCCTGGACCGTCACCGTGGCGGCGCTCTCCATAGTGCGCTATATGGTGCCGACCTTCGGCCTGCTGTTCGCCATGACGCCGGCCGTGCTGCCCGCCGCCGGGGAGGCCGACGAAGAGTCGCGCCCCAATCGTTCCCAGGAACACATGAAGCTGATCGACCGCTGAACGGCGGAGAGGGAGCCTTATGCGAATTGGCATTCTGGGTTCAGGGTTGATGGGCGGCAAGCTCGGAACGCTCTTCGCGCGTGCGGGACATGAGGTGGTGTTCAGTTACGCGCGCGGCGAGCAGAAGCTCAAGAGGCTCGCACGGGAGGCGCAGGGGAACGCGCGGGCGGGCACGCCGGCTGAGGCCGCACGCGAAGCGGGCGCCCTTCTCCTGGCCGTGCACTGGTCCCGAGTCGACGACGTGTTGAAACAAGCAGGCGACGTGTCAGGCAAGGTGATCGTCAGCTGCTCGCTTCCCTTGAATGCTGACAACACCGACCTGGTAGTCGCCCACAACTCGTCAGGCGCGGAGGTGCTCGCGAAGAGAGTTCCGGGCGCTCGGGTCGTCGCCGCATTCAACACGATACCCAGCGAGGTGCTCTTCAGGGTGTTCAAAAGGCGGGGCGGGAGCAGATCCCCGGACACGCTTTACTATGGCGACGATCAGGCCGCCAGGGCGGTCGCGGCTCGACTGGCTCGCGACGTCGGCTTCAATCCCGTCGACGCCGGTTCGTTACGCACGGCTCGGTATGCCGAGCCGTTCGCGCTGCTGGTCGCCCACCTCGCCTACGAGGGGAAGCGGGGGCCGGAACTCGCCTACCGGTTCGAGTGGTTCGGCAAGTAGGCCTGCCGGTGGGCGGGGAACCGATTCGGGATGGATTCGGAATGCCCTCTCCTTTCATCTCCTTCACACGACCCAAAGGGGTCCCCCCAAGCGGCTTCCAGAAGCATCTACTGATCTCGCTCCTCGTCATCGCCGTGGTCGTCCTCGGCTCGGTCGTCGCCGGCTGGTTCGTTCCGCATGGGCCGCGTACCGCCTTGGAGGGCGCGCGAGCCAGCCTGGACTATTACGCCCTGGAAAGGGAATATGCCAGGCTCGTTGACGCGGACGTCTACAATCTCGACAATCATCGCGGTCTGCTGGACGCCCATCTGTCCATCCCCAAGGTGACTCACACGCGGCACAGCACGATCGAGCGCGACGACACGCAGATCCAGGACCGCTACGACCGTTATATCAAGTCCACCGACCCGAGGCTGCGCGACATCGGTCTTTACGGGATGGGATATTTCTTCGCCCGCGAGCAGCTGCCGGACCGCGGCTTGGAATACTTCGACAAGATCAGCAATCGGGATATGCCGTACTTGAACAACTCTATCGGCTACCTCTACAGGCACGACAAGAAACAGCCAGATCGCGCGCGTCCATACTTCGAGAGGGAGATCGCCCTCAAAGGGAACGTGGACGGCGCCGTTTCGAACCTTGCCGAACTGCTCTGGGAGCAACGGAAGCTCGGAGAGATGGACGCGCTGAGCCGGGACGCGGACTTGGGCGGGCATTTCCCGCTTCACGAGCTGAGGTACCTGGAATTGGCTGAGCGACGCTACGGCGCCTACCTGATGACCCTGCTCCGGTCCGAGGCGGACGCCGTGACCTGGATGAGTCTCGTGTCCAGCCTGTCGATCGCCCTGATGTTCCTGGCTTACATCTACTTCGTGGACGTGTTCGAGAAGGAGAGGATCTCCCTCCTGGCAGCCATCTTTGGAATGGGAGTTCTTTCCGGAGTGCTGGCCTCGATGTTCTACGACCTGGCCGGTTCATATTTTACGGGATTCTGGGCATCCTCTTGATGCAGTTTTCCATCCTGGCCGCTCAGTACGGCCTGAACCTCTCGTTGAGCAACCTGGGTCTGAACATCTTGAAGTTCTATGTCCTTTGCTTCCTATTGATCGTGGACTTCGGCAACCTCATGCTCGTGAAGCACAAGTGGCGCTCGATTCTTTCACGGGAACGGTAGCTTGCCCAGCCCGCGTGCGAGCACGTGACCGATGCCCCTCCAGCAGCTCGTTCGGACGTCGCTCCTCGTCGCGGAGACATCCTCGCGGCTGGCGAAGACCGAGCTCCGGGCCGCCCTCCTTCGGCAGGCGGCGCCGGAAGAGATCGAGATCGTGATCGCGTATCTGTCCGGAAGCGTGCACCAGGCGAAGCTCGGAGTGGGCTGGGCGACGCTCCAGGCAGCGCGGATCGCTCCTTCCGAGACGCCGAGTCTCCGGGTCCTGGACGTGGATGCGACGCTCGGCGGCGCGCAGGTCATCGATCTCATGGAGGCTTTGCGCGCGAGCCTGGAGAGGAAGGCTCCCGCCGAGGCGCAGCAGGCGCCCCAGGCTGAAGCACGCAAGCCGCCCAAGCGCGCCGAGGAGACCGAGAGCTCCGCGAGGAAGTCCGCGAAGAAGTAGGGAGGAGGCGGCCCGCCATGCAACAGTACAGCGCGCGCGCCGTCGAGAGGCTCGTTCACCTCCCCCGCAGCAGGATCCGCTCGCTCGTCGAGGCCGGGTTCGTGTCACCCGTGCGGGGGCCGCGCAACGCCTGGCTGTTCTCGTTCCAGGATCTGATCATCCTTCGCACCGCCCAGGAGCTCGCCGCGGCCAAAGTGCCGCTCAAGCGCATCACGCGTTCCGTCAAGGAGCTCCGGCGCCGTTTCCCCGATTCCATGCCCCTTTCCGGATTGAACATTGCGGCGGAGGCCGATCGCGTCGTGGTCAGGGAAGGGACGCGCCGCTGGCGGGCCGAATCGGGGCAGTACCTCCTACGCTTCGAGGGGGGCCCCGCCGAAGGCTCCCTGAGCGTCATCGAGCGACAGGGTGCGGAGCCGCCGGCGAGCGCCGAAGACTGGTTCCACCGCGCAGTCGCCCTCGAGGCGCAGGACCCGGAGGCCGCGCTCCAAGCGTACGATCGGTCCATTGCCGTGGACCCCGGGATCCTCAAGGTCCATATCAATCTGGGGTGTCTGCTCCACGAGACGGGGCGTCTCGACAGAGCCGAGGGCGTCTATCGCGATGCGATGCGGGTACACGGCAGCGACCCGGTGCTGCTCTACGACCTGGGCGTCCTTCTCGATGACATGGGCCGGAAGAAAGAAGCGATGGAAGCGTATCGTGCGGCGCTGCGCGAAGATCGCCTCTTCGCGGGCCGCCATTACAACCTCGCCCTGTTGTGTGAACGCCTCGGCAAACCCAAGGACGCCATCCAGCACATGGCGGCGTACTGCAGGCTCACCGCGACGACCAGGTCGGAGTGGGTCTTGCCGTGCAGACGGAACCGCTCAGCCGCATCAACGCCTTTCTCCCGAACCTGGTGGGTGTGACGGACGGCGACCCGCGCTGATCGTTCTCAATGCACACTCCGGCGATGGCCCGGCATCACGGAATCGTGCCGTCCAGGTGCAGCCCTAAGCTCCCCGTGCCGTAGGTCCCTGCGCCGCAGGAATTCCGGCCGCGGACCAGATACCAGTAGGCCGCGCCGGCGATCGGCGCGGCCCTCGCGTCGGAAAAGGTGCTGGGGCCGCCCGACTGAAGGCAGGCCGCCGACCCGAGATTCAACCCGGAGGTCGCCGTGATGTCCCCGGCCATCAAATCGTAGGATGTCCCCGGACCTGCTCCCGAGCCCTGGTCGGCCCACGTGATGGTGGTCGGTTCCCCTGCGGTGAGCGTCAGCTGCTGGACTTCCCGAGGAGCGGACCAGACCAGAGGATCGAGGTCGGAGCAGTCCGAAGCGTCGACAACATATCCGGCGGGAGGCGAGGCGTCACAGGAAGTGCCTGCGGTGCCGGCATCGCCGAAGGAGTCTCCGTCACGGTCTGCGTAGTAAGTATAAGTCGTGCCGCAGAGGCGGCAGTACTGTGCCCCGGCGTCGATAGCGACGCCGTCCTCAACGGTGCCTCCAATGATGATCACCTCCTGGCCGGTCCAGACGACAGTGGCGTTGGCACGGGGGAGGTGGACCGGTGAGGCGTCGCTGATGAGGCTCCAAGAATCGGTGGGAGGGTTGTACCGGGCCTGAGAGAGGGCAGTCGCCTGGACCACGTAGCCGCCGAAGACGATCATCTCGTGACCGGTCCAGACCGCCGAGTGGACTCGACGGGGCTCGATGGGCGCGGGGCTGGTGGAAGTCCACGAGTCCGTGAAAGGATCGTAGCGCGCCCCCGATCCAAGCGATGAAGTACCGTCCCAGCCCCCCCAGACGATCATCGCATCGCCAGTCCACACGGCGGTGTGAAAGACTCTTGGGCCGGGGACACCCTCAGCGAGGTTCGTGGGGATCCAGGTGTCGGTGGCGGGATCGTAGCGACCTCCAGTATTGAAATTGTCATCGTACGACGTGGAGCTGCTTCCTCCCCAGACAATCATCTCGGTCCCGGTCCACGCCGCAGTGTGCCCGGTTCGAGGTGCCGGAGTGTTCGTGTCGCTCACCGGAGTCCAGGTGTCGGCGACGGGAGCATAGCGAGCCCCACTGCCGACGGTGTCACCGGTGGCGTAGGAGACGCCCCCCCAGACGATCATCTCGCTCCCTGTCCAGACGGCGGTATGAAAGTAGCGACCGTCCGGTGTGCCACTCGCCGTGCTCGTCGGAATCCATTTGCCGCTCGTGGGATTGTAGCGTCCCCCAGTGTTGGCGGGCCAGGTGTAGCCGCCCCAAACGATCATCTCGGTTCCGGTCCAGACCGCGGAGTGCCGGGACCGGGCTGAAGGGACGTTCGACATTCCCACCGTCGTCCAGGATAAAGTGGCGGGCTCGAACTGGGCGCCCGTGTTCTTGGGCCCGGCGCCTAGGTTGTCATCCCCGCCCCAAACGATCAGTTCGGTGCCGGTCCAGATGGTGGAGTGTCCGAACCTGGACCCGGGCGAGGCCTGTGTGCTGGTGGGGAACCAGCTATCACTGACGGGATCATATCGCCCGCCCGTGAACAAGAATGGCGCAGCACCACCGCCTCCCCACACGATCATTTCGGTGCCGGTCCAGACCGCCGTGTGCAGCGCGCGCGGCTCGGGTGCCGCCGGTCCTGAGTTGGTCGCGGTCCACGAGTCCAAGGCGGGGTCGTAGCGTCCGCCTTGGTTGGTGGACCCGATTGCATCATTGACTCCTCCCCAGATGATCATCTCCGAGCCCGTCCAGACCGCGGTGTGGCCGGAACGACCAAATGGGACGTTGGTCGTGGACGTAGGGGTCCAGGTGTCCGTGGTGGGATCGTATCGGGCCCCGCTGTCCGAATAGCCTGCCTGCGCACCTCCTCCCCAGACGATCATCTCGGAACCGCTCCAGACCGCGGTATGAAAAGTGCGCCCCGCCGGCACACCAGGCCCCGTGCTCGTGGGAGTCCAGGAGTCGCTGGCGGGATCATAGCGGCCGCCGGTGTTCAGTCTGGAAACGCCCCCGATGTCGAACTCGCCTCCCCAGACAATCATCTCGGAGCCGGTCCAGACTGCAGTGTGTGCATAGCGAGGACTAGGCGCTCCAGGCCCCACGCTCGTCGGCGTCCAGGTTCGTGTGGACGGGTCGAATCGGGAGCCTGTGTTCACTGGCGTGCCGTAATTGGTCGTGCCCCCCCAAAGGATCATCTCGCTTCCAGTCCAGATTGCCGTCGAGCCGTCCGTTCCCGGCGGATCGATCGCGGTGGCACCCATGTTGAGATCCCAGTTGTCGGTTGCGGGGTCATAGAGTCCGCCGTTCCTCAGAGGTCCAGTACCCCCGGCACCGCGCCCACCCCAGACGATCATTCGAGTCCCGGTCCACACCGCTTGATGCCGCTCACGGCCCTCTGGTATGTGCGAAGGGTTTCGGTCATCAAAGGTGTCGGTCCAAAGGTCGAGCACGGGATCATAGCGGCCGCCACTGCTGGTCACGACGCCATTGCCGGTCCGGCCGCCCCACACGATCATCTCGGTGCCGGTCCAGACGGCCGAGTGATAGTAGCGAGCGGCAGGGCGCGAAGCGCCCGTCGGACGCCAGGTGTTGTCCACGCACGACGCCGACAGGACCTGCACCGGCGAGTAGATGTGATCCGGAGCCACCAACACCTCCGACAGGAATCCCCGGGTCTCGCTCCACCATGTGTCGAAGGGGACCTTGTCCCAGACAACCGTGGCGACGCGGATCGAGTCCCGATCCTGCTGGAGAATTGCAGTGACGCTGAAAGAATCGTCATCCTCCCGGAGCTGCCCCGTCCGGCCGAGGGAAAGACTCGGCGCAGGGCTGCCGTGACGGCTCGTCGAAGGATCGATACGCGTCGCCAGCTCCGAAAGGAGGGCCTGGTACCCCGCGGGGGAGAGGTAGCGCGCTTCGGAGGACGGTTCCGTCCGTTCCTCCGTACCAAGCCTCCAGGTGGTTTCCACGTACCGGCCTCCCGCGCTTCTCCATCCACTCGGTGTGGCAAACCCCGTTAGGTCGCGCCGGGCCTGCTCCCGAATTCCTTTGTGGAAGCGCCCGTCTCGAGCGTAGGCGGTGTGGAGAAGTCGATCCGAGAGGGCAGGCCGGGCAAGGCACTCGGCGATGAGGAAGGGATCGTCGTGAAGAGACGCGAACAGCTCGCGCAGGACTCCGGGTTGCCGAGTGTTCTTCGCTATCCGGGCCACCTCCGCCTGGAGCTGTTGCGCGGTGATGGGGCGATTCCATAACTTTTCCAGGGCGTTGGATTTCTTGAGGTAGTCGATGACCTTTTCACGGATCGAGGCGTCGGAGAGCACCTCGCCCAGAGGCGGTTTGGGTTCGGGGTTCTCCTGCGGCCAGATCCGGTGCCGCCAGAGGACCTCCTCGGCGGCCTTCTGCGCGGCGACTCGCTCCTCGAGGCTCAAAGAGCGTGCCCCCTGATCGGAGGAAGGGCGCCCAACGACAGGAGCGAGGCCGCCCGCGAATCCGAGTGCCAGCGCGCAACCCATGGTGGCGATCAGGAGCCAACGGAACTTGGACGCGAGGGGGAATCGAGAAGAGAGCGTCATGCGAGCCTCTTCCGCGGGACAGGAGACCCGAAAATCGCAGTGAGTCGCCGAGAGACGTGTCTAACACTACGCCGGTTCCGGCAGAGGCGTCAAGGCGTTCGAAGATCCCCATGCACTGCGCAGACCGCGGCCGAAGTACTGCTCGAGAACGACCTCGAGCGTCCGGATCGTCTCGGGATTGAGGTCGGCGGACGCCATCCAGCACATGGCGGCGTATCGCAGGCTCACCGCGACGACCAGGTCGGAGTAACCCGCTACACCGAGCCGTTCGCGCTGCTCATCGCCCAATTGGCATACGAGGGAAAAGAGGGCCCGGAACTGACGTACCGGTTCGAGAGGTTCGGCAAGTAGGCCCGGCGGGATACTTGGCCTCGCCACGAAAGCCGCACGGTTCGATGCCGCTCACACCAGGGGCGTCACGGCCTCGACGTCTTCCTCGCCGGTCCTGATGCGATAGACCTTCTGCACCGGGAGCACGAAGATCTTGCCGTCGCCGACCTCGCCGGTCCGGCCCGACCTCATGATGGCCTGCACCGTTCTCTCGACGAACGGCTCGGAGACGCCGATGTCCAGGCGGACCTTGTCGACCAAGTCCATCTTCACGGTCGTCCCCCGGTAGGTCTCGACGCTCTCGAGCTCGCCCCCGTGACCGCGGGCCAGCGTGATCGTCAGCCCCCGGACCTCCTCCTTGTACAGGGCCTCGAGAACGTCGTTCAGCTTCTCCGGGCGCACGATCGCTACGATCAGCTTCATGGCCGACCCTCCGGCAGGAGGGAGACCCCCGACGAGCCGGCCGCCGCGGCGGCGCTCAACGGGCCTCCCGGGTCCGCATGTCCATGGCCGGCGCGCGATCGGTCATGACCAGGATCGCGCCCTCGCCGCTCGTATAGGCCTCCTCCCCGTGCTGCGGCACGTCCATGCCCACACCTTCCTCCTTCCTTCCGGCGCGCATCGTCGCCATGAGGCCGACAAGCTTCAGGAGCGCGTACGTGCCGGCCGCGCTGTAGGTCGCCGTCGCGAGCACCGCCGCGGCCTGCCGCGCGAGCTGTGCGGGATGTCCCGACAGGAGCCCGTCCGTTCCACCCCACGCCCGCGCGGCGAAAATGCCCGTGAGCAGCGCCCCGATGGCGCCGCCCACGCCGTGGGCCGCGAGGACGTCGAGCGAATCGTCGAGCCGCGTCCTGGAGCGCCATTGGATGGCGTAGTAGCTCGGGAGCGCGGCGATGGCTCCGATCGCAACCGCGCTCATGGGGGAGACGAACCCCGCGCCCGGAGTGATCGCCACGAGACCGACCACGATGCCGGTCGCGACGCCCACCGCGGTCGCCTTGCCGGTCCGCGCCAGGTCGAGGAGCATCCAGACGACGAGCGTGGCCATGGGGGCGAGCAGCGTGTTCACGAAGGCGAGGGCGGCCGAGGCGTTCGCACCGAGCGCGCTCCCGCCGTTGAAGCCGAACCAGCCGAACCAGAGCAGGGACGATCCCAGCAGCACGAACGGCACGCTGTGCGGCAGGAGCGCCTGGCGCCCATAATCCTTGCGCGGTCCCAGAAGAACCGCCGCCACCAGCGCCCCCACGCCGGCGTTGACGTGCACGACGGTCCCGCCCGCGAAGTCGAGCGCTCCCAGCCGGGCCAGCCAGCCGCCTCCCCAGACCCAGTGAGCGACCGGCGCGTAGACGGTCAGGGCCCAGAGCGTGATGAACGCGAGATACGGGCCGAAGCGCATCCGCTCCACGATGGCGCCCGAGATCAGCGCCGCGGTGATGATCGCGAACGTTCCCTGGTAGGCCATGTGGAGGATGTGGGGGATCGACCCCTTCGCCTCGAGGCCCACGCCGTTCAGGAAGAGATGCGCACCGCCGCCGATCCAACCATTCCCCGGGGCGAAGGCCAGGCTGTAGCCGGCGACGACCCAGGCGATGCCCACCGCGCCGAGAGAGGCGAGACTCATCATCATCGTGTTCAACGCGTTCTTCGATCGAACCAGCCCTCCGTAGAAGAAGGCGAGAGCCGGCGTCATCAGAAGTACGAGAGCCGTCGCGACCAGCATCCATGACGTGTCGGCTGCGCTGATCAAACCGCCGGCCGTGTTCATCGCGCCGATGAGAGTCGCTGGCGGTGGACCCTGCATGCGAGGCCTCCGATGAATTCTATGACGATGGCGCCGAGGAACTTCAAGCTGAGATTTTAGGTCCGGTAAGGGCCATTCCGTCAACTGGGGTCCCGCAGACACGCCCCGAGTTCGTGCAGGCCGTTGCGGATGGGAAGGGAGCGACCGCGGTGGAGACGATCCACAGCGACCAGCCTTTGCGCCGCGTGTACGACTTGCTTCACGAGAAGGTGACCGCCTGCCTGGACGTCAAGGTGCAACGGACGGCCAACGTGGGCTACGTTGAGAGAAGCTCGACGGACTACAACCCCACGCTGCGGCTCGTCGGTAAGAACCGGGCGGAATTCACTTTGCAGGTCGAGCACAATCCGCGTGGAGTGGGGGCCAAGCCCCCTGCGGGCGGCCTTTATTACATGGCCGCCGATTTGCGCTCGGTCAACGGCGGCACCGAGATCGTGCTGTACCGGCCCACCATGGGGGTCAAGAAGATCGTCGCGAGCCTGAAGCAGTGGTTCGCCGGCCACCCCGCTCCCTGCCCCAAGCTCAGGTAGGCGGCAACGGCTCTGAATTCGGCCCGGCGGCCGGCCCAGCAGCCGATCGGAGAACTACTGCTCCTCCGCGGAGTCATCGCTCCAGGCGCCGCGATGTTGATCCGACCGCTCCTGCATTCGTTCGAGTGATTGCTGACGCAGGGCGTCCAGCTGCTTCTGCTGGTCGGGCGTCAGCACGCCCCGGATCCTGGAGGCGAGCCGCGCTCTCTCGACCGCCAGGTCGCTCTCGACCACCGCCGCCTGGGCGGCGGCGGCCCGGACGGCGCTCTCGTCGAACGTCGGGGCGTGGATCGCCTCTCCGAGAGCGTGGCGCGCCTTCATGTTCTTCTCGGCGAGCGGCGCCATCTTCGCGTGCTCCTCGTCGAAGATCGCCTTGACCTGGGTCTTCTGGTCTTCGCTGAGATCGAGCTGGGACAGAAACTGCATCTTCTGCCCGCCGTGCCAGCCGTGGCCCCGATCCAGAGGTCGCGGCCCGGCCACGGCCACGCCGACCGCAAGCAGGCCGGCCACGGCCAGGCCGGTCGCCGTTCTGGTTAGATTCATTCCCGGATTCATGGGCACCTCCTCCACATTGGGGGTCGAGTCAACCCCTTCCATCAGCACAGACGACACCCCTGTTCCGGCGGTTACAAGGGATTGGAGCCCGGGGCGGGATGGGAGGGGATTTGGAAGGCATGGAGCGGATGCGGGATGTCGCCGTCGGGCTGCTCAACGACCAAACCTGGTCGGGAGGAATCTCGCGGCGCCGCTCGGCGCCGGGCCGATGCGAGGGCTCGCCCAGGAGGAGATTCCCCCCTCTCTGGGCTGTCCTGGCGGAAGATTCGGCCCGGGCGCCTGCGGCAGGACTAGGGACGCTTGGCGGGGCGGTGGCGAGAGAGAATCCTCACGCCGCGCGATACCTTCTCGCCAGCTTCTTGTACGCCGCGACCGCCCGCTGGTGTCGCTTCCTCGCCTGAGACGCTTCCCGGAACGCGCGCTTCATCCTCATCTGCAGAGTCCTGCGCGATCTCTTGGTCATCGTTCACCTCCCGCCCCGAAAATAATTCCACCAGTCCCGGAAGTCCAGCCCGACGGGCCACGAAAATCCGGCCGACATCACGCCGGGCCCTGCGGGAAGGACCGGAGTGCCGGCATAGTCAAAATCTCGACACCGTCAGGTTCCTGTAGGCATCCCCTTCGTGCCGCTCCGCGCTTCGAGCGCCTCCTCTGACAGATCAGCAGGGAGGTCCGATGAGATCGACGGCCGGGATCGCCCCGCGCCAATGACCTCGCCGAGGCCGCACGGAGGCGGGTGGGAAACAGGCCCGCACCCGCGGCCACAGCCGCGGGTGCGTCCGCCGCGGTGGCGGCGAAGACCGATTCCTTGCCTCGGGGGGGGGGGCGGCCGACAATGTCGAGTACCGGCCGCCCGCCGGGCACGATAAGCTCTCTTGCTGGCGTCGTTGAACTAGCCCTGGCCCTTGTAGCTGTCAGGCTCTTCGAGGCGCTTCGCTACGTCGCTTCCCGCCCCTCTTCCCGAACCCGCCGGGACGGGGTGTGATTCCTGGGCTTCGCCCTTGAGCTGAACGGCTCCTTCAGCACGACCTTGACGCTGGCGATCGTGCCGGTCAAGGCATTACGCACCCTCTCGCCGGCCTCGAATCCGATCTCGCCGGCGGCCTTCAGGGCCCCCGTTGCCGCGGCCGACGCGGCCTCCGTGACGTCAAGGCCAAGCTCCTTGGCGCCCTGGATCGCTCCCTCGACGAGCCCCTTGGCCGCCGTGCCCAGGTCACCGGACATGCGCGCGGTCGTCTTGATCACAGACTCGGCCGTCTGAGCGATGGTCTGGAGATTGGCCGCACCGGCCTCCTTGGCGCCACGCAGCACGCCGACGACGATGCCCTTCGCGGCCGCACCGAGATCGCCTCCCACATCCATCACCGCCTGGATGGTGCCCTGGATCACGTCCGCGGTGGCGTGCACCAGCGAGGTGGCGATGCCTGCGAGGCCCTCGATCGTCTTCGCCACGGTCTTGCTGACGGCGTTGACTATGGCACCCGTCACATCTCCTGTCCCTTCGATGGCGTGCACGATGTTGTCCTTCACGGACTCGATCAAACCAACGTTTTGCTGTTTTTCCATCGGTCGCCTCCTGTTCTTGATTTCAGTACACGTCGCAACTCCTATCGTGGGACACCATCCGATGACGCCCACTCCAGAGCAAATCCGGTGCCAGAAGAGCGCTCGGATTCCGGGCCGACGGAAGACAGCGGTTATTCAACTGCTTACGGCGTTCACTCCGAGCGCCTTTGAGCCCGGTCACGAGGTGACGAGCGCACCGATCTGTCCACAGTTGGGGACTCTAGAGGGACAGTGCAGCTAGGGGCAGTTGTCGTTGGTGACGTGCCGGGTGATGGCGGGGCAGGCGTTCGAGGCGCCCGTGTAGTTTTTTTCGTTGCCGAGGTGGTCGCGCGACCAGCTGCCGTCGGTGGAGGCACCGTCCGTGCCCGCGACAACGAACCAGACATTTCCCGGGAGCGAGAGGGTCGCGGCGCCGGACGGGGCGAGCCCGCAGACTCCGCCGGAGAAGGTCGAGAAGTTCCCCAGAGTCCCCCAGTAGACGTTCACCGCGGTGGGGGGGCACTGCGTCGCATCCCAATTCAGGACGAGATCGGGACCGCTCATCGTGGCCGTCAACGGCCGCCCCGGAACCGAGGCGCCGTCCGGGATCGGGGGCGGCCCCGCGACCTGCATCGTGCAGGACACGGGGACCAGGGCCTGGGTGACCTGGACGTCGTCCACCCACCACGAGCCGCCCGGGTAGAAAAGGTCGCCCGAGAGGCGGAACCGGATCTTCACGTCGCCGCCCGCCCAGTTGGCCAGGGACGCGGTGTAGGTCGAATAGGTCTGGTTGGTGCCGCTGAAGTAGGTATCGAGAGTCCCCGTCGTGTCGCAGTTGTTGAGCGGGAACTCGACGACGGCGGGGTAGTCGGGGGTGACGGGGACGCGCGTCCAGTTGGTGAAGCCGGGGCCCGTGGCTATCTCCACCTGCCCGACGGAGCCCTCGGCGCCGAAGAACCCGAAGGGGTCGTACTCCAGCGTGTGGATCGTGGAGAAGGACACAAGCGGTCCCTGGGCCGGGCTGGCCAGAGTCAGGACGGGGCTCGTGAGATCGGCGCAGACGGAATCGCCACTGTCGCCCCGGTAGACTTTCGGGCCGATGTTGCCTCCCGTGGACGCGACGATCCAGGGCGGCGCGGCCGTGAACGTCGCCGTGCCGGTGTCGCCGGCGTCATCGGTGAAGGTACCCGACGAGGCGGGGCCGGCGGGGCCCGCGGAGGCCTCGACCACGTTCGTCTCTTCGTTCCCGCCACGGCAGGGCCCGCCGTGCCCGGTCGTCGCGTCTTCGGCGCGCACGGCGTAGTAATAGGTCGTCCCGTAGACGAGAGAGAGCCCGTCGGTGTAGGAGGTCGTGCCGACGCACCGCGCGATCCGGTTGGCGGGGCCCGGCGTAAAGGAGGCGGACGTGCTCCGGTAGACGTTGTAACGCACGTTGGCCGTGCAGGCGGAGCTCGCCGGGTTCCAGGTCAGGCTGATGGCGCAGGTTGAATTGCCGGCGCTGGACGCGGCGCTGATGCCGCCGAACGACGGAGACAGGAAGCAGTCGCCCGTCGGGATCACCTGCGCGCATCCGGAGGGCGGCGACTCGCAGAAGGCGCCGGCGTCGGAAGCCGCCGCGACGGAGTAGCTGTACGTGGCGCCTCCGGAGACGGTGGTGTCGAGGAAGGTCGTCCCCGTCACCGCCGTCGCCACGGGGATCCACGGCCCGCCGGGGCACGCGCCCAGGCTGCGGTAGACGTTGTACGCGAGAGCACCGCCCACGCTGCTCCAGGTCACCCGGACCTGGTGGTCGGCGGGCGTCGTCAGCGTGGGCGAGGCGGGGGACGAGGGCGCCGGACAGTCGGCGAGCGCCCCCCGCACGACGAGGGCGAAGGGCTGCGGGCCCATCGGGACATTCACGCCTCTGACCCGGACGACCCAGCGGCCGGGCGCGGGGCTGTTGAAAACGAGACGCTCCTCGACGTTCAGCGTGTCGTGGATGGCGCCGCTGTCGCTGGTTTGGACCGGCGCGCCGGTCGCGCCGTCGAGCGTCTGGAACCAGACGGCGCCGGTGGGGTCGATCACCTCGAGCCTCAGCTCGTTGATGCGCGCCACGGCGGCGTTGAGCGCAGCCGGGAAATCGGTCCAGACGAGCGTGGCCCGGAACGGCTCGCCCGCCGCGACGTCGTAGGCGTGCGTGACGACGCTGCCGGTGGTGATCCCCGCGCGGCGATCATCCACGCGGAGCTTGAAGGGGCTCCCCGAGAAGGAGAGGGTGGCGTCGAGAAGGATCCGGCCGTACCCCGAGTTGAAGTCGGGGGACGGTGCGGCGGCTCCGAGTGCAACGGCCCCGTCGATGAGGGTCGCCTTCAGGAGCGCCCCGGTGGGCGTGAACCCCGAGACCGCATCCCGCGATCCGGTCGCGTAATATCCGGCCGTGTAGTACTCGCGCACGAGCGCCGCGAGCCCCGCGGTCGTAGGCGACGACATGGACGTCCCGTCGAGCGAGCAGGTGTCGCAGTTGTTCGATGCGGGGTTCGCGTCCGAAGCCGCCGACACGGTGGATTCTCCCTGCGCCGCCAGGGTCGGCTTCAGCCGGCCGTCATGGACGGGGCCGGGGCTCGAGAACGACGACGACGTGCCGGCGGCCGCGCCGTGTCCGACCGATCCGGCGGTGACCAGGTTCTTGGCGTTCGCGGGCGTGCCGATCGAGACCGGCGGCGGGCAGACCTGCCCTCCGTTGCCGGCCGAGGTGACGAGGAGCAGATCGGGGTAGGTCCACATCGCCAGGTCGGCGTCGCGCGCGAAGGAGTCGTAGGGGATGGTGCAACCGGGGACGCAGGCGCCGAAGATGTCGTAGCAGGCGCCTCCCCAGGAGTCGGAGTGGATCCGCACCCCGCTCCGGAAGGCGACGTCGGCCAGATTCCAGAGCGTGCCGCCCCGGTTGTTGAGGTACTCGAGCCCATCGCCCATCTCCTGGAGGACGAGCTTCGCGCCCGGCGCCAGACCGTCGCCGCCCGAGCGGCCGGGAGTCGTGAACGAGGCGCAATCGGCGTAGGGCGACTGATCGCCCGCGGCGGAGCCGGACGTGTGCGTGCCATGGCCGCTGCCTCCGAGGGTCGCGGGGCAGGTGTCGTCGTCGCCGGTCGGCGTCCCCGACCAGTTGTAATAGAGGATGTCCTTCCGGCGATTCATCGCGGGGGCGGCCGGGGCGCAGGGGGCGGCGAGGCACGACGCGATCGGCGGCGGGCCGTTCACCGTGTCGCGGAAGAAGCAGGAGTCGTAGTCCTGGCCGGTGTCGGCGAGGCCGAGGGTCTGGCCGCATCCGAAGATCCCCCGATCGAAGATGGGCGTCTGTTGGGGGGAAGGGCCGATGAACGATTGGTGGACCCAGACCGCATCCTGGTTCAGCGTGCGGAGAGGGCGCGCGATCTCCACCGCCTCGACTTCGGGCAGGCCCACGAGGCGCGAGAGCACCGTGGAGAGCCGCCCCGCCGGGACGGTCGCCTCGAGCCGCCAGGCGCCGTCCTTGCCCGACGGGGCCGCCACGATGTCCAGGCCGGACAGGGCGCGGCGCGCGCGCGCCGGAGGCTCGCCGGCTTCGAGGACGGCGCGCACGCGCACGGGGGCCCTGCCGCTCTCGGCGCGCGTGGAGAGCTCCGGCTGAACCTTGAGGTGCGCGGGTGGCTCACCCAGCCATGCGATGAAGGGAAGCGCGCGGAGGCCGTCCACGTCGGCCGGATCGATGCGCACGCGGTAACCGTTCGTCGGGAGATACCCGAGGACGGCAGCGCCCGCCGTTTCGATTTGCCGGAGTTGCGCGGGATCGAGAGAAGCGGTGGCGATCGCGACCAGGTAGCGGCGGCCTCGGGCGCTTTCGCGCTCGGAGGCATCGTGGTACCAGCCGGGAGCGTCGGGAGCGGGCCCATCGGCGCGGAACGTCGCCGCGGCGTATCGAAGCTCGAGGGGTCGCGACCCTGGTGCCGCCGCGATCAGCGGTGAGGCGACCAGAGCGGCGAGCACAAAGACTCGGAGACCTCTCTTCTTGTCCACGAAGGCGCCCATTCGGCGACAGCCGCCGCCACTGCCGGGGATCGATGTTGGACATGGACCGCGTCGCCCCCGGATTATTCGCCGAAGCGGCGATACCCGTCAATTGCGGGCCTGGGGGCTTTGAGGTAGAGTCGCGTCACGATGTCGCGCTTCGTGGACTCCTGGCTGATCCCGCTCGTTTCCATCTTCTTCATCGTCGACCCGCTGGCGGCCATTCCCGCGTTTCTCACGATGACCGCGGGCGATTCGCTCGCGAAGCGCCGCGCGATGGCGCTCAAGGCGTCGATCGCCTCGACCGCCATCCTCCTGGTTTTCGCCACCGCGGGAGAGTTGATCTTCAGGCTCTTCGGGGTGACGCTTCCGGCCTTCCGGGTCGCCGGCGGGATCGTGCTGGGCCTTTCGGCCGCCGAGATGCTCAGGGCCGAACGGCCGAGCCGCGAAACGCAGGAGGAGATCCGCGAAGGGATCGAGAAGGTCGACGTCTCGATCACCCCGCTGGCGATCCCCCTGCTCGCGGGACCCGGGGCGATCTCGACCGTCATGGTGCTGACCCACCGAGCGGCGACCTGGAGTGACACCCTCCCGGTGTACGTCGCGGTCCTGTTGACCGGGATCGCCACGCACGTCCTGCTGAGTTTCTCGGCGTTCCTGCAGCGCGCGCTCGGGAAGACCGGAATTCACGTGCTGAGCCGGATCATGGGTCTGGTGCTGGCCACGATCGCCGTCCAGTTCGTGCTGGACGGCCTCCGCGCGGGCGGGTCCTTGAGACCCTAGAAGTCTGTCCGGGTGTTACGCCGTGCCGCGGCAGGGGGCGGATGGGAAGGACTTTCGATGACTTCTCGGGGAGGCATAGAGTGATGGCAGCGGGCGGAAAAATCGTGTGGGTCGGTCGGTTGATCTCGGTTCTGACCTCGCTCCTGTTCCTGATGAGCGCCTTCATGAAGCTGAAGGGCGGAGCCGAGGTGACGCAGGGGATGGCTCATCTGGGATTGCCCGAGTCGCTGATGAGGCCGCTCGCGATTCTCGAGATCTCGTGCGTCGTGGTCTACCTGATTCCTGCGACGTCGGTCCTGGGCGCGATTCTTCAGACCGGATTCATCGGGGGAGCGATCTGCACGCACTGGCGAGTCGGCGATCCGTTCTTCATCCAGATCGCGCTCGGGATCCTCGTCTGGCTCGGCCTCTACCTCCGCGAGGATCGCCTCAAGGGGCTCATCCCGCTGAGAAGACCCTAAGTCGAAGCCGGGCGCGCTTCACGCCTCGTGCCGGTGATGGGTGTCGTGGTGGCCCTCGTCAATCAGAGCCCAAGGTCGGCCTGACCGCCACCCTCCCACGACCGTCCGCCCTCTCCGGCGACATTGCCCGGCCCGGTTCCCGTGCCTATATTGGGCTTCGTGCCGAGGATCGGCAGGTACGAGATCCAGCGCGAGATCGGCCGGGGGGCCATGGGAGTGGTCTACCTGGCCCACGACCCCCGCCTGCACCGGCAGGTGGCGTTGAAGACGTACACCTTGCCCGAGGGAACCTCCGAGGACATCGCGAAGGAGTTCCACGAGAGATTCCTCCGGGAGGCCCAGGCCGCCGCCTCGCTCTCGCACCCGGGCATCGTCACCATCTTCGACGCCGGCGAGGATGCGACGAAGAAACTCCCCTACATCGCCATGGAATTCGTGCAGGGACGGAGCCTGAAGCAACGCCTGCAGAACGACAATCGCCTGGACCCTTCGTGGGTGATGGCCTTCGGCGCGGTCCTTGCCGACGCCCTGCACGTGGCCCACCGGGCCGGGATCATTCACCGGGACATCAAGCCGGCCAACATCCTCATCCGCGATGAGGACGGGGCGGCGAAGATCGCGGATTTCGGCGTCGCGCGACTCCAGGCGTCGGACCTCACGCAGTCCGGGGCCTCCCTGGGGTCGCCCGGCTACATGTCTCCCGAGCAGATCAGGAGCGGCCCCCTGGACGGACGCAGCGACCTCTTCTCCCTCGCGGTCGTCCTCTACGAGGCGATCTGCGGCAAGCGCCCGTTCCGCGGCGACGACCTCGTGTCCCTGGCCTACTCCATCGCGCACGATACGCAGGTGCCGCTCAGCCGCCAGCTTCAAGATTGCCCCGCCGGGCTGGACAGATTCTTCGATCGGGCCCTGTCGAAGGACCCCGACAAGCGCTTCCCCGACGGCGCGGCCTTCCGGCAGGCCTTCCTGGAGGCTGGCGCGCGGCGATCGTCCGACCCGGCGGAGCAGACGGTGGTGGACGCCGTCACCGTCCCCTCGGCTCCTGCGGGCAATCGGGCGTGGCGCATCGGACCCGGCGCGAGACCCGGCCCCTCGGCCCTCGGACCGGCGCAGGCCAGGCGGGGACGCCTCCGCGGCCTCACGCTCGCCGGCGTGCTATTGCTCTCGGTCGGGCTCGCTGTCGCGGCCTACATGCGGTTCGGCCGACCTTTCCCCCTGCAGGCTCGCGACCGCGTCGAGGCTCGCGCCACCCACCCGTCCGCCACCGACCTCGACCGGCAGCGTCCCGCCCGGGAAGAGACCGTGCGTCAGGAAGAGGCCGTGCGTCAGGGGGAGCCCACGCGTCAGGAAAGGGGGCTCCCTCAGGATGGAGCCGGCCATCAGGGAGATGCCGTCCATAAACGGCAAGCCGTCCGGAAGGATGTCGAGCCTGTTGCGGCGCCCCCCCGGATACCGCGGTTCGTCCAGGTGACGGTGCCGCCGGGAACGGAGGTCCGCCTCACCCTTGACGTGGCGGTGGGGTCGTCCACGAATCATGCCGGCGACACGTTCACGGCCAGGACCGCGGACCCGGTGGTGGCAGGCGACCGCGTTGCGATTCCAGCCGGCAGCAGCGTTCATGGCCGCGTGAGCGAAGCGATTCCCGCGAAGAAGGGGCTGGGCGAGAAGGCCGGTTCCTTGAGCCTCTCGTTCGATAGCGTCGTGACGCCGGCGGGATTCAGCGCGCCGATGTCCGCGACCATGACCGGCGTCGCGCCCAGGTCCGGGAAGAAGACAGCCGGGATCATCGGAGGAGGCGCCGCCGGGGGCGCGCTCCTGGGCAAGATCCTGGGTGGAGGCACCAAAAATGCCGCCGTGGGTGCCGTCGTCGGGGCGGCGGTCGGCACCGGCATCGCCGCCGGCACCAGGGGAAAGGACGTGGAATTCCCCGCCGGGTCACCCTTGACCATCACGCTGGACCAGCCATTCACCATCTCCATCAATCCGGGCTCGACTTCACCCTGATGGTGGTTCTCGTGACCCTCGGTCGAACCATCGCGTGCCCGCTGCCCGTCGCAGGATAAAGAAAGGGGCGGCGCCACGACGCCGCCCCGAGCTCATCCGTCGGAACCGAACTCAGAACGCCACGAACCGATCCGTGGGAATGATCTTCACGGGCACTCCGTCGAGCTCCGCGGGGAGGCCGTGGGGCGCTGCATTCTTTCCGGTTTCCAGATAGATGACGATCGCGGCCTTGGTCGGATCCGCATCGATCGCTCCAACTCCCACGCCGATCACGCCCGGCCGCGAGAACAGGTCGGGCTCATGGGCCTCCTTCACGCGGCGCGCGAGGTCCACGTCCCCGTCGGAGGGGCTGGCCCACGAGGGAACGGCGGCCGAGGCGCCGACCGAGGCGGACCTCGGAAGACTCGCGGCCTGGTTTCCAGTGCAGGTGAAGCCGCCCGTCTGATTGCAGGTGTTGCAGCTCAACGTGTTGCAGTTGGCGGTTCCTACCCAGCTGAAGGTGTGGCCTCCTGCCTGGAAGGCGTTTACCACGTCGCCGGCGGGGTTGCCGATCGTGGTCGTGCTGCTTCCGGCGTAGAGGAGCGCCGTGGGGTGGAGGCCCGACTGGCTCAGGATCAGCGACCCGGAGTCACCCCCGGCGCTGATGTTGGTCGTCGCGACCTGGTTCGCATAGTTAATGGTGAACTTCCTCCCCGCGTTGCAACCCACCTGGTACTGGATCTTGACGCTCGTGTTGACCGAAGTCACCGTGCCGCTCGAGCAGCCGGTGGTGCGACCGCTCTTCACGATCGGCTCGTTGACCGTCGCCGCCTGTGGAACCGAGCAGGGAACGCCGATGTCCATGATGTACCCGCTGGAATCCATCGTCCCCGAGACCACCGCCGAGAGGGCGGCATCGACGTTGTTCCCGCCGATTCCCGACCCCAGCGGAACCTTGTCGCCGATGAAATGCCCGACCACGGTGGCGCCGGAAGCCTGGCAGCTTACGTCGATGAGCCCCGGCTGGATGTCGTTTTCGTTGGCCGTGGCGCTCCCCGAGCGGGCCAGGATGTGGTTGTTGGAGAGGATGTGCAGCGCGCCGTCGTAAGTAACCGCGCTGCCGAACGTCCCGCCGCAGCAAAAGGCGTGGCTGATGTCGTTGGCGCTGCTGCCCGAGACCCCGAACTCCGTGGACCTCTTCTGGTGATTGGCGCCGCTGTCGGCCATCAGGGGCCCCGCGGCCAGGGCGATGGCGAACAGCGCGCTGGTCAGGGTGCCGTGAGCCTTGAACTTCGCCATTCTTGAGTCCTCCCTTGCTTTGAGTGTGAACTCTCTGCCGATCCGTGGTGACGTGCGACGGAATCGCGTCCTTCTGGCCCTCCTCCAAGAGGGAATGTCCCGCTGGTTCCACTGCCAAGGGGCACGGCCCGCGCGCTCCGCCCCCTCTGCGAGCCCAGCCCGCCCGCGAGCCTGCGTCCCCGTCCCTCTCTCCAGGCGGACATCGGCCCGGTCGTCAGACCGCCTCCCCATAGAACCTTCGCATTGGGCAAGGTACGCGAACCACGATGAAGGATGCCTTGAAGGGTCGGCGCTTCTCGACGGCGGCTCAAGGTTCCGAAAGAATCGGGTGATGAACGGAACCCGCCCCCGGAGATTACCGTGACGATCGCTATCTGTCAATGAGTTTCGGCCGGGTGGAGGTCCGCCGCCCCCGCCGCCTCGCCCATCCAGGTCCGACAGCTCCGAAGCGCCGGACGAGTTTTCCGGACGCACGTTCGACTCCCGCCGGCTCGCAAGACGCCCTAAGGCCCCGTCCATTGCGCCCCGTGACCAATTCATGCGCACCCACTGCCTACTTCCCGGACCCTCCGCCAAGCCCCTGATTCGAAACGCCTGCGGAAGGTCTGCCGGCCCGGGCTCGCCGGCGCCTGTCGAACGGCGCGACACGCTCGCTCTCGGGCAGCATCGAATTGCGGAGAAACCGGCGTGGCCTCGATCTTGCTTGTCTAGTCGTCAACCCTTGAGCTTCCCGCACGCTCTTGGACATTACGGAGGCGTCTGCATGACATTGTCCGGGACAGGTTCGACGAGGATCCGAATCATCCTCGCGTTCGCAGCACTATGCGCACTCGTCATGCCGATCCCCTCCGCCGCGGCGCAGAGCCCGCAGGCCCAGGGCAAGGGGCCCACCGAGAGCACCGCGCCCGCCGAAGGCAAGATGTCGGCCGAGGTCGAGCGGCACCTCGGGTCGGCCGCCGCGGACGAGATGGTCCCTCTGATCGTCCAGACGGCCGGCGATCCGGACGACGCTCACCTCGCGCGGCTGCGCGGGCACGGGGGGCTCCTCAAGGTGCGGTACAGCTTGATCTGGGGCTACGCGGCCAGCCTGCCGGCATCGCGGATCAGAGAGTTCGCGGCGCTCCCGGAGGTGGCGCACGTCTCGTTCGACTCACCCGTGAGGGCCCACCTGGACAAGGCCTACCCGGCGGTCAAGGCGGATGTGGCGTTCAGGGACTTCGGCCTGACCGGATCGGGGGTGGGCATCGCCGTCATCGACACCGGCACCTATCTCCATCCGGACCTGCAGCGCGGCCTGCTCGGCCTGCTCGCCCCGCAGCCGATCGAGGTCGACATCGTCGCGCCGACGTCCGGATCGGGTGATTACTACGGCCACGGCACGCACGTCGCCGGCATCATCAACGGCAACGGCTCCGCCTCCTCGTGCCTGCTCTGCTACCGGACCTTCAAGGGGATCGCTCCGGGAGCGCGGCTCATCTCGGTCCGCGCCCTGGCCGCCAATGGCACAGGCTACACCTCCGACGTCATCTCGGGGATTAACTGGGTGATCAAGAACTGGAAGAACTACAACATCCGCGTCCTCAATCTATCCCTGGGCCACCCGGTCTATGAATCGTTGAGCACGGATCCCCTGTGCCAGGCGGTCCGGGCGGCGGTCAAGGCGGGGATCGTGGTGGTCGTGGCGGCCGGAAACGATGGATCGGTCGGCACGGGATTCGGGTCGATCGACAGCCCCGGCAACGAGCCGAGCGCCATCACCGTCGGCGCCGTGGACGACGCCAGGACCGTGACAACGACGGACGACGTGCTGACCTGGTACTCGTCGAAGGGTCCCTCCCTCGTCGATTTCGTCGTGAAGCCCGATCTGGTCGCCCCCGGCACGGCGATCGTGTCGCTGCGCGATCCCGGCTCGTACCTCGACAAGACCTTCCACCAGTACACCCTGAAGCAGGGCGACTACGACGGCACGCCGCTTCTCGGCACCCAGGACGGCGTCTACTACACGCTCTCGGGCACCTCGATCGCGACGCCGTTCGTCAGCGGCGCGGCCGCGCTGATGATCCAGAAGTATCCGGGCATCAACCCGGGCACCGTGAAGGCCCGCCTGATGGCCTCCGCGGTCAAGGACACTCATCTGATGTTCGAGACCGGGGCCGGCGAGCTCGACATCGACGCCGCGCTGAAGGCGACGGGATCCGTCGCGTACGCGCCGTCCCCGCTGTCGATGCTCGGGTCCGACGGCTACGTCTATGTCCAGAACACCGCCTCCACCTGGGGAACGGGATGGGGTCTCCCGGCCGTCTGGGGCCCCGCGAAGGGCGGCGCCGACGGCATCGTGATGACCGACGTGCCTCCCGCGATGCTATCGGTCTTCTGCGCCCTCTGGGGCAGCGACGGCAGCGCCGGCAGAGCCGGCGCCAGCTCCGTCGTCTGGAACAGCTCGATCACCGCATCGGGCCAGATCTGGAGCGGGGACACGTGCAGCCTCCTGTCGACGACCGGCACCGTGAACAACGGCGCGGCCCTGTGGGGAGCCGGCGGGAGTTAATCCCGCTCTGGCTGAGGAACGCGCGCACCTGGCGCGGCGCGATCGTCCCGAAGGGCAGCAGCCGCTCGTCGAAGGCGCGCAGGTCGAACGGGCCTTCCGGACTAGGCGACCGCATGGGTCACGCCTGAGGGCAGGTAGCCGGAGTGCTCCAGCAGCGCGGTGATGACTGCGAACCGCAGCACTTCCTTGAGATCCCGCTCACCGTAATGATCGGGAACGGCAACGCGGATCAGGTGCAGGCGTTCTTCGATCCGGATCGTGCAGTCGAGGTACATGGGGCCCTCCTCGCTCGCGACCAGGCTGCGGCAGAAGCACCGAGGGACCAATCGACGGAGACCCGCAACGGGAATTACGAGGAGCGCTTCGCGAATTCGGTGGCCGTCTTCACGAACGACTGCGCGGCCTCCGGCGCCGGCACGCTCTGGACGACCAGGAGGTCGTTCGCGGTGACCGGTTTCCCGTAGAACTCCTCGGTCACGCTCTTGTCCGGCTTGATGACCGATCCCTGAAGCGACGCCCCCAGGAAAATCCCCCGCGAACGCGACCAGGAGAGGATCTCGGCGTGCATCTGCGCGTCGGTGGCGGCTTCGGCGGTGCGGCCCACCGGTCCGGCCACGGCCGAGGCCTCACCGCCCAGGGTGAACTTGTCCTGAAGCAGGTGCTTGACGCCGTCCTCGTTCATGATGAGCAGCACCAGATCGGCCTGCTCGCCGCCGAACTGCCACCCGAAGCTGCCGCCGCCCATCGTGAAGAACGCCGGCGCGCCCATGGCGCCGTTCTTCTGGCGGCAGGTGAAGACGCCGCGCCCGAACTCTCCGCCCACCACGAACGCTCCCTTGGTGAGCCCTGGAAACACTCCGATGCATTCGGCTCGCTGGAGGAGGCCCCGGGGGATCCCCTTGTCGGGTGCGGTCGCGGACATCTTGAGCACCGCCTCCGCCTGGTGGATTTTCTGGAGTCCCGGGTGCTCATCGGCGAAGGCGGGCGAGCCGATCGAGCCCGCGACGAGAAGCGACATCAACGAGACGGACACTCGAGTGCGCATGCCATCCTCCTTTCGGAAGCATCGTTTCAGCCGGCGCCCGTCGCGGCCTCCGGCCACGCGCCGCATCCCGGATGCGCCGGGTACGACCTACGGATGAGTTCTTTCTTCGTCCGGACGTCGAGGTGGAGCGACTCTCTTGCGCGCCGGACGATCGGTACGGGACGGCGGCGCATCGCGGTCATGGGCCGTGGTCGGAGGTTCGACCCTCGCCTCGTTCCGGGCCCGGGGCTTCGGCCGCTCGCCTTGCGGGCCGGCCGCCCGCTCCGGGCGTCGATCTCCCTCGCGGATCGCGCGTGGTCCGTTCGCCCGCACGGTGCGGGACGCCGCGATCGGCTCCGCCGCACGAAGCCCACGCCTCGCCGCCCGCTTTTCCACGGCGATCTGGTCGCGCGTGATGCGCCCTCCGGGGGCGATGCCGGACACCTGCTCGATCCGCACCATGCGGACCTTGCGTCCGCTGGCCCTCTCGATGACCCTCACGTCGGGGCCCCGATTGACGATCACGTTTCTCTCGACGGTGAGAGTGTTCACGACCCTCGTGTTGCGGATGATCACCCTGGTCGTGGACTCAGGGACGACGCAGGTGCGTACGCGAGGGGCCAGGAAATCCCGCGCCGACACGAAGACGAAGGGGCCGGCGGCCGTCGTGCCGAGCCTCGTCGACACCCCGACCGAGATCCCGGGTGAGACCGGGGCCCAGCCGATGTAATCGGGTCCGGTCCGGAACACGACCCAGGCCGGCGCCCAGACGTAGCCTGGAACCCAGACCCATCCGATTTCGGGGTCGTCGACCCATGTGCCGTAGTGGAAGGGGATCGTCCCCCACGCATAGTCCGAGACCCAGGTCCAGCCGACGTCCGCGTAGATCCAGTGACCGTCATAGTAGGGATTCCAGCCGCTGGTGTAGACGCCTGGCTGCCACACGCGGCCGTAGCGCGCCGACACCTGCCAGGTGCCGTGCGGGCTCAGGTTGGAGTAGAAGAAATCGAAGGAGACATCCGCCCGCGCCGGCGACGTCCATGCGCCGGCCAGGAGAAGGAGCACGATCGACAGCACGATCGCTCTCGCGCGCTTCATCATGATCGCACCTCGCTCGTCGTCAACCGAGTCAGCGAACGCCCTCAGCCTCGGCACCACATGCTGCACGTGGTCCCGGGCAGCAATATCGATGCCACCACGCAATCTCTTTCGTTCCGCGTACTTCCGCGATCGGGCGGCCGGAGAGACTGCACAGAAGACCGGGACTTCTGTCCGCTCGGGTGGACACTCGCGGCGAAGCGCGATATCGGAGGCGGTGAGGAGGAGCTCGCGTCGCATCGACCCTTGCGCGGGCGCCATGCGCTGGAGTAGAAAAGGCCGAGGACGGTCGCGCTTCACGCCAACCGCTTGAAAGCGCGGTAGGCGGGGCGGCCGGCCGGACGGAGGCGTGACGATTCCACCAGATTCGGCGAGAGACCGGCTGGGCCAGGCGCTCCGGTCGCGCTTCGGCTTCGACCGGTTCCGGCCCGGACAGGAGGAGGCCGCGGCGGCGGTCCTCGCCGGGCGCGACCTGGTGGCGGTCATGCCGACCGGATCGGGGAAATCGCTCTGCTTCCAACTGCCTGCGCTGCTCCTCGACGGCACGACCGTCGTGATCTCGCCGCTCATCGCCCTCATGAAGGACCAGGTCGACGGGCTCAGGTCGCGGGGCTGGGCGGCGGCCGCGGTCCACTCGGGGCTCGCCTCGTCGGAGCGGGCCGCGACGGAGGCCGATCTCGCGGCCGGCCGGCTGCGGCTCGTCTACATCGCGCCGGAGCGGCTCGCGAGCGCGCCGTTCCGCGCCGCCCTTGCTCGCATCCGGATCGCGCGGCTCGTGGTGGACGAGGCGCACTGCATCAGCCAGTGGGGGCACGACTTCCGGCCGGAGTACGGCCGCCTGGGTGACCTCAGGCAGGAGCTCGGCGTCCCGGCCGCCGCCTTCACCGCCACCGCGACGCCGGAGGTCCGGGCCGACATCGCCCGGCAGCTGCACCTGTCGGATCCACTGGAGCTGGTGACGGGATTCGAGCGTCCCAACCTCACGCTCGCCGTCGAGCCGTCCCGGTCGCGGGCGGACAAGGCCCGTGCCCTCGATCGTCTGGTGCGAGAGGTCGGTCCGCCCGGCATCGTCTACGCCGCGACCCGCAAGAACGTCGATCTCTGGGTGGAGCATCTCGAGGGCCGAGGCCTGCGGGCCGGCCGATACCATGCGGGACTCGGCGACGCCGAGCGCACGCGGGTGCAGGACGACTTCCTCGCGGGCCGTCTCGACGTGATCGCCGCCACCAACGCGTTCGGCATGGGGGTGGACAAGAAGGACCTGCGCTTCGTGGCCCATGCCGACGTGCCGGGCAGCCTCGAAGCCTATTACCAGGAGGTGGGGCGAGCGGGACGGGACGGTCGGCCCGCGCGCGGCGTGCTCCTGTTCGGCCCGGCCGACGTGCGGACCCAGGAGTTCTTCCTGGCGGGATCGAACCCGTCCCCGGAGGTGTTCAACCGCGTCTGGGCGCTGCTGGGCGAGGGGACCGACGACGAGGCGATCGAAGCGAGCCCCTCCGGCGACGCCGCGGGCGCCATGGCGGCGACGACGGCGGCGCGCCTGCTGCGCCGGGCGGCCAGGAGCCTCGGCCGGTCTCCCGGCAGCGGTCCGCCGCCGATCGATTTCGAGGCCCAGGCCGAGAAGACGCGGCGCGACCGGGCCCGTCTCGACACCATGCTCGGCTACGCCTTCGGGCGCGGGTGCCGGACGCGTTTCATCTACGACTACTTCGCGGGGGCGGCGCGCGGCGGGGCGATCGTCCGCTGCGGCACCTGCGACGTCTGCCTCGGCTGGCGGCGCGCCGAAGGTCGTCCGATCGACGATCGGGAGTTCGAGCGGGTCCGGATCGCCCTGTCGGCGGTGGCCCGCCTGCCGGCCCGGTTCGGCGTGGCGCGGATCGCCCAGGTCCTCGCCGGCAGCCGCGGCCGGGAGGTCATCGAGAGGCGGCTCGACCGGATCCCGACCTTCGGCCGCCTCGGGGATATGACGATCGACGAGATCAAAGGCCTTCTGGAGGTGCTGGTGGATGCCACCCTGCTGGAGCGCCGCGGCATCGAGGGGGGCCGCCCGGGGGCGTTCGTGCTCGCCCTCACCGAGGAGGGAGCCGCCGTCATGCGAGCCGATCGCCGGCCGCTCCTGGCGCTTCCCGGCAGGGAGGCCGCGAGGCCGCGGCCGGCCCGCCAGGGGCGCCTTCCCGGGCGGAGGATGGTCGAGAAACGCGATGTGGCGCCGTTACCGGCACCCGACGCCGGTCTGCTCGACCGCCTGAAGAGGTGGCGATCGGCGGAGGCGAAGCGCCGCGGCATCCCCGCCTTCGTGATCTTCCACGACGCGACGCTCGAGGCGCTGGCGGCGGTGAGGCCCTCCGACCCCGAGGCTCTCCGGGCCGTACGGGGGATCGGCCCGGCGAAGATCGAGACGTACGGCGACGCCCTCCTGCAGGTGCTGCGCGATCCTTCCCGACACTCTCGCTCCGGAAGCGAGGTCAATCGGTAGCCAGACCGGCCCGAGCATGGTGGATGTGTCCCACAGGACACGTCACGTGTCACGCCACCCACGCTCCACTCGCCCGGAGCCATGCGAAGTGCGCCTCCGCGCGTCCGATGCGGCTGGTACGGATCCTGCCTTCGCTCATCGTGCAAAGGAGGATCCAGACATGAAAAACGAACCATCCCGCCCGATCCGCCGTGCCACGTGCGTCGCGCTCCTTCTCCTCCCGCTGCTCCTCGCCGCGGAGCCCGTGGACCCGGCGGCTGCCGGTTCCGGAGAGCTGCTGTGGAAGAGCGCGCGGGGTCTCGTGCCGTTGCCGGTGGTCGACATGAAGGTCGATCTCGCCGTCACGGGCATCATGGTGCGGGGGACCGTCGTCCAGTCGTTCCGCAACCCCACGTCGGAGGTGATCGAGGCGATCTACGTCTTCCCGCTGCCGGAGAGCGCCGCCGTCGACTTCATGGAGATGCGCATCGGGGATCGCCGCATCCGGGCGGTCGTGCAGGAGAAGGAGAAGGCGAAGACGATCTACGAGGAGGCGAACCGAGAGGGGAGGAAGGCAGGGCTCGTCGATCAGGATCGCCCCAACCTCTTCACGACCGCCGTGGCGAACATCAAACCCGGGGAGGTGATCTCGGTGAGGCTGCAATACCTCGAGGAGGTCGCCTACCAGGACGGGGAGTTCGGCCTGGTCTTCCCGCTGACCTTCACGCCGCGGTACGCCCGCTCCGCGTCGGAGGCCTCCAGCCGTCAGCAGCGCATCGAAGAACACTTCGTGCCGCCGGAAGGCCCCCTGGCCCCGCAAGCCACGATCGAGGTGCGCATCGACTCCGGCGTGGCGCCGGAGGAGATCCGGTCGCCCTCCCACCACATCCGCCGGGAGCCGGAGGGATCGGCCTGGCGCGTCCTCCTCGAGGACGGCCCCGTCGTCGCAGACCGGGACTTCGTCCTGCGCTGGAGGCTGCGGCGGGACGACCGGCCGGCGGGGACCGTCTTCGTCGAGGATCGCGACGACGACCGCTACGGCCTGATGATGCTCCTGCCGCCCCTCCCGGAGAGCCGGACCGGCCAGGGCCTGCCGACCGAGACGCTGTTCGTCATCGACGTCTCGGGCTCGATGGACGGTCCGTCGATCGAGCAGGCTCGGGAGGCGCTCCTGCGGGCGATCGACCGGCTCCGTCCCGGTGACACCTTCGACATCCTGAGGTTCAACGACCGGAACGAAGCGTTCAGCGAGCATTTCCTCCCGGCGCGCGGCACGGACCTGGACCAGGCCCGGGCCTGGGTTCGATCGCTTCGAGCCTCCGGCGGGACCGAGATCGCCGCGGCGCTGGTCCGCGGATTGGAGATGCTGGCGAACGCCGACCCGTGGCCGGCGCAGCGCCTCGTCCTGATCACCGATGGCGCGGTGGACAACGAGGAGGAGGTCCTGGCCGAGGTGACGCGCCTCCTCGGGAAGGCGCGCCTGCACATCATCGGCATCGGCTACGCGCCGAATCGTTCCTTGGTCCGGCGGCTCGCTGAAATCGGTCGGGGGGCATGCGAGTTCGTCGGCGGCGTCGAGGAGATCGAGGCGCGCATGAACTCGTTCCTGGAGCGTATCGACCGGCCGGTGATGACCGACCTGTCGCTTCAATGGGAGGGCGCCGCGCCTGCCGAGGCCCATCCGACCGAGACGTATCCGCAGAGGTTTCCCGATCTCTATGCCGGAGAGCCACTCTTCGTCTCGTTCCGGATCGGCTCGTCACAGGCGGTCGCCCGGGCCGTCCTGACGGGGCAGGTGGCGGGCGGACCGCTCCGGATCGAGCTCGGCGTCGCGTCCGACGCGGCGCGCGGATCGGGGGTCGCGACGCGCTGGGCCCGGGCCAAGGTGGAGGGCCTCATGGAGGATCTGCGTCACGGGACCGATGAAGCCAGCGTGCGCCGCCAGGTCCTCGACGTAGCGGAGAGGTTCGACCTCGTGACGCGCTACACGAGCCTGGTGGCCGTCGAGGAGTTTCCCTCGGCCGATGGAACGTGGACGGCCCATCGGGTCGCCGGCGCGCTGCCGCAGGGCTCGGCGCTGCTCGACGGGACGCTCCCTCAGACCGGCACCTCCGGCCCTCTGCTGACGATCGTGGGGCTGTCGCTCGTTCTCCTGGGCGCGCTCGCAGCGTCGCTGCGCCGGCTCCCGAGCTGAGCCGTCGTCATGAGGAAGCCGGGCCTCGCGCTCACCGCATCCATTCTGCTCGTCCCGGCCGGTCTCGCCCTCCTGGGCGGACAGGCCTATCTGAAGGCGAAGGCGGCCCTGGCCGCCGTACTGATCGACCGCGCCTGGGAGATGCAGCTCGCGGACGGTCGGGCGCACGTCCCGTGGCCATGGGCCGACATGCGCCCCGTGGCACGCCTCGAAGTCCCCCGGATCGGGCTGCGTCGGGCCGTCCTCTCCGGCGCTTCCGGACAGTCACTCGCCTTCGGCCTCGCCCACGTGAGCGGCACGGCGCTTCCGGGCGAGCCGGGCAACGTCGCCATCGCCGGGCACCGTGACACTTGGGCGGCGTTCCTGAGGGATCTCCGCCCGGGCGACGAGGTCCGGCTGCGGACCCGATCCGGCCTGCGGCGCTACGCCGTCGGGAGCCGGACCGTCCTCGCTCGCGAACGAGTCGACGTGGTGGATCCCGCGGGCGACGATCGCCTCACGCTGATCACCTGCTATCCGTTCTCGGGTCTGCTCCGGGGCCCGTGGCGTCTGGTGATTATGTGCAGGCCCGTCGAAGGGGGCGCGCCCGCTCCGGTCGCGGCTCGATAGACGATCCGCCCGGAACCGGGTCGCGGAAAAAAGAGAGCACGGCGCCCGGGTCCCATGCGGGAACCGGGCGCCGTGCGTGATGACCCCGCGGCGCGCGCCGGAGAGGTTCGATGGCTGGCCGGAGCCGCCCGGCGGCGCGCCGACGATGGTCAGTGGTTCTCCGGGGCCTCTCCGAGGATTGCGTCGGACTCCACGGGCGTGCCGCCCTTCGCGCTCGGGCCTTCCTGCGCGGTCCCGGCCCGACGGGCGAGAGGCTCGAGGCGAGCGAGGCTCGCCGCCGCTTTGCCGTCGGAGTCGCCGGCGCGGATCGCCTCCCGGTATTCCTCCAGAGCCTCCTCCGTCCGGCCCAGGCGCTCGTAGACGACGCCGAGGTTGTTCCGGACATAGGCGACCTTCGGGAGCTTCTCCCGGGCGGTCTCCAGGAACGGCAGGGCCTCCTGCGGCCGGCCCTTTTGGATGTACAGATAGCCGAGAGTGTTGGCGATGTAACCGTTCTCGGGATCAGCCTTTTGAGCCTTCACAAGCGTGTCCAGCGCCTCGTCGGCTCGCCCCAGGCCCGCCAGGGCACGCCCGCGCTGATGCAGCGCGTCCGCCGAGTCAGGATCGATCGTGAGGGCGGTCTCGGCCGCCCCCAGGCCCTGCGCGAGATCGCCCGCCTGGATCCGGATGCGAGCCAGGTTGATGGAGGTGCGGGCAGAGTGCGGGTCGAGCGTCGCGGCGCCCTCCAGGGCGCGGGCCGCGCCTGTCGGATCGCCTGATTTCCAGAGCGCGATCCCGAGGAGGTATTGAGCGTACGCTTCGTGGGGTCTTCCCTCGGCGGCAACCCGCAGCCGGGAGGATGCTCCTTTGTAGTCGCCCTGCTCGAACAAGGCGACGCCCTCCCGCCATCCGGCACGCACCTCGTCGGCAGACGGGGGCGAGACGGAGGGCCCCGTGATCGGGCCGACGGTCGACGGGCCGGGTTTCGTGTCCGCGATCGGCGCGGACGTGAAGACGGCCGGCCGGGGCGCCTCGGCCGCCTGGCGTTCGGAGCAGCCGCCCAGGAACGCGGCGGCGGCGAGAGCGCCGAGCGCGGCCTCGATCGAGCCCGTGGCACGGCCCTGCTTGATCCTGCTTCGCATGAATCACCTCGTACGGCCCGGCGGAGAATCCCGTCAACGGGTGGCCGGGCCTGAGCGAGGTCAGAGCGAGACGTGTGCCAGGAGCGCGATCCGCGGAAATCAGCGACGATCGGGGGTTTGCGGCGTGTTTCGGGGAGCGAGCGAGGGCGCCGCGTGACGGCGGGACACGGAACGTGTGCGCCGGGACACGCCGCGGCGAGGCGTCAGTCGTCGGTGGGCCGCTCGATGCCGAGGGCCTTCATCTTCTTGTAAAGGTGGCTGCGCTCCAGATTCAGCTCGCGGGCCGTCCTGGACATCCGCCAGCGATGCCGTTCGAGGGCCGCCAGGATGACCGCCTTTTCGTGGTGCATGAGCTGGGTGGCCAGATCGGGCGGTGCGCCGGCGGGCGCCGGCCCGGAGACCCGGGGAGGGCCGGCTCCAAGGAGGACGTTCAGGTGATCGTCGCGCACCACGTCGTCCGCGGCGAGGATCGCGATGCGCTCCATGGCGTTCCGTAGCTCCCGCACGTTCCCCGGCCAATCGTGCCGCTCCAGGGTCGTCATCGCCGCCTCGGAGATCTGCTTGGGGCGGATGCGGTTCCGGCGGCAGGCGGTTTCGAGAAAGTGGCGCGCCAGCAGGGGAACATCCTCGCGCCGCTCCCGGAGGGCGGGAACCGTCACGAGGACGACCAGCAGGCGGTAGTAGAGATCCTGACGAAAGCGGCCCGCGGCCACCTCGGCCTCCAGGTTGCGGTTCGTGGCCGCGATGACGCGCGCGTTCACGCGTTCGGTCGTCTGGCCGCCCACGCGCTCCACCTCGCCCGAGTCGAGGGCCCGGAGGATCTTCGGCTGCAGCGCCACCGGCAGCTCGCCGATCTCGTCGAGGAAGAGCGTCCCACCGTCGCCCTGCTGGAACTTGCCCCGCCGGTTCTCCTGGGCCCCGGTGAACGCGCCGCGCGCATGGCCGAACAGCTCGCTCTCGAACAGGGTCTCGGGGATGGCGGCGCAGTTCACGGTGACCAGCGACCGTTCTCGGCGCGGACTGGCCTCGTGGATGGCGCGCGCCACCAGCTCCTTCCCGGTGCCGTTCTCTCCGACGAGGAGGACGCCGGCGTCGGTGGGGGCGACGCGGGCGATCGTCTCCGCCAGCCGCCGCATCGGCGCGGAGGTCCCCAGCATCCGGCCGCCGAGGCCGGACTCTTCCTCCAGCCGGCGGTTCTCCTCCTCGAGGCGCGTGAGGCGCAGGGCGTTGGACACGGCGAGGAGGATGCGCTCGACCGAAGGTGGCTTCTCGATGAAGTCGAAGGCGCCGAGCCTGACGGCCCGCACCGCCTTCTCGATGCTCCCGTGGGCGGTCAGGATCAGCGTCGGGATCCTGCGCCCCAGCGCCGCCGTCTTCTCAAGGAACGCGATCCCGTCGAGGGCGGGCATCTGCAGGTCGAGGACCACGAGGTCGATCTCGTCGCTCTCCAGGCGCTGCAGTGCCTGCGCGCCGTCGGCCGCCTCGATCGTCGCGTACCCTTCCAGACGCAGGCTGCGCGCCAGGGTCGCGCGGATGTTCTTCTCGTCATCGACAATCAGGATGGTCGGCATCGCTCCTCAGGCGTGCGCCGCCTCGCTCCCCGCGGCCGGCGGCCCCTCGACGGGGAGACGCACCGTGATGGCGGCTCCTCCCCCCGGCGCGCCGCCCGCATGGATGCGGCCGCCGTGCTCGGTGACGATGCGGTAGGCGATCGCCATCCCCAGGCCGGTGCCGCCGCGCCGGGAGCGCGTGGTGAAGTACGGCTCGAAGACCCGGCTGAGGGCCTCCGGCTCGAACCCCGCGCCGGTGTCGCGGATCTCGATCTCGGCGAAGCGGGCGCGCGCTCCGCCCTGCGTCACGACGATCGGCCGCAGGGCGATGGTCACGCGACGCTCCCGCTGCGGCTGGAGGTCCTCCAGCGCGTCGAGGGCGTTGGCCAGGATGTTCTTGAGCGCGCGACCGATCTGCTCCGGGTCGGCCATGACACGCTCGGAGAGACCCCCGTCCGCGACCTCGACCGCGACCCCCGCCGCGCGAGTGCGGGGCGCGAAGAGGGTCAAGGTCTGCGCGATGACCTGGTGCAGGTCGCAGGGCACCGCCTGCGGTCGCGGCAGGCGGGCGAACAGCGAGAACTCCTCCACCAGCCGCCGTAGAGTCTCGACCTCCTCGAGGATCGTGGCGGTCTCCTCCTCGAAGGAGCGCTCGAAGTCTTCCGGAGCCTTCCTCCGCGTGCGCCGCAGGTTCTCGACGGCGAGCCGAATCGGCGACAGGGGGTTCTTGACCTCATGCGCGATGCGCCGGGCGACCTCCTGCCAGGCCGCGATGCGCTCGGCGGCGCCGCGCTGGCGCTCGCTTAGGGAGAGCGCCTCGAGCATCCGATCGAAGGCCAGAGCGAGGCGGTAAACCTCGTCCCCGCCCTGCACGGGCGACAGCGGCCCCCCGGCGGCCTCGGCGGCGGTCGCCTCGGCGCGCGCCGCCAGCGCCCGGATGGGCCGTGAGATGCCGCCCGCGAGGAGCATCCCCAGGATGAGGGCGCTGGTGACGGCCAGCGGGGCGGTTCCGGCGAAGGCGACGAGCAGCGCCCGCCTCGACTCCCGGGCGTCTCCCGCCGGCACGGTGACCCTGACGCGCCAGTCGCCGTCCCCCAGCGGGACCTCTCCGGTGATTTCCGGCGTCGCGGAGGGCTGATCGCCCGCCACGTCCACGATTCGCCCCGAGCCGTCCAGGAGAGCCGCCGGCTGTCCCGAAATCTCGCTGATCCCCTCGATCAGCGGGCGGCCGACGATCCGTCCTCCGACGAGCGTAAAGGCGCCGCGGCCGAGAGCCTCCGTCCGCCGGACGAAGTAGGCCACCCGCCGGTCGGCGGCGGAGGACGGGTAGGGGACGGGGCGCAACGCCACCTCACCTTCCTCGAGGGTCGACAGGTCGACAACCGGCTCGCTGCGGGGGTCAGCGTCGGAGACGGCCAGCAGGGCGCCCCGGACGTCCCGGATCTCCAGGTGGTCGAGTCCATAGCGCTCGGCCAGGGCCAGGGCCACGGGGCGCGCCGCCGCCGACCCTTGCCACAGCGGCTGTCGATCGGGGCGATCCCGGCCCAGCTCCGAGCCGAGCTGCGCCACCCGCGAGGCCACCTCCCTCTTCTCGCGCTCGATGAGAATACCCGCCTGTCGCCGCACTGCCTCCAGTCGTCGGGACGCCTCCTCAGCCGCCCGCCTTTCCGCCTGGAGCAACGGTAGGGCGAGGGCGACCCCCATCGGGAGGAGGGCGACGGTCGACAGGGCCAGGGCCAGCTTCAAGCGGAGCGTCATGGATGCTGACCCTATGATACCGCGCCGGAGAGGCCGTCCGGGTCCGGTCACGCTTTTGTAACTGGATGCCGCCCGCGCGACCGGCTCTCGCCCGCACTCCGTCCTTACCGCCGGCTCTGTTCCTTCCCGGAACCGCGCCCGCCCTTGATCTAACTCCTGCCCGAACATAGGTTTTGGCCCTTGGGGATCGTTGCCCGGGTGTGCGAAGTCAGGCGCGCGGGCGGGGGGAGCCAAGGGGCCATGGAAAGGCATCGCATCTGTCTGATCACGTTCATTTTCCTCGCGGCGTGCACGGTGGCGCACGCCCAGCCGGATCCAAAGGCCGCGCAGTCCTCGAGCGAGGAGATGATCCTCTTCCAGGAGCTGCCGTCGATCTTCGGGGCGTCGAAGTACGAGCAGAAGCCGACGGAGGCTCCTGCCTCGATCAGCATCGTCACGAGCGACGAGATCCAGAGGTACGGCTATCGCAGCCTCGTCGAGATCCTGCGGAGCGTGCGCGGCTTCTACGCGACGTACGACCGCAACTACAGCTACGTCGGCGTGCGCGGCTTCGACCGGCCCGGGGATTACGACACGCGCGTGCTGCTCCTGCTGGACGGCCATCGCCTCAACGACAACGTCTACGACCAGGCCGCCATCGGCACCGAGTCGTTCATCGACGTGGACGCGATCGAGCGCATCGAGATCATCCGCGGTCCAAGCTCGTCCCTGTATGGGACGAACGCCTTCCTGGCGGTGATCAACGTGATCACGAAGTCCGGGCGGGATCTGAAGGGCGGTGAGGTCGCGGCCGAGGGCGCGAGCTACGACACCAGCAAGGGTCAGGCCGCCTACGGCGCGAAGCTCGCCAGCGGGCGGGAGATCTACCTCTCCGGCTCCTACTACGACAGCCAGGGGCAGAACCTCTTCTACCCGGAGTTCAACGACCCCGCGACGAACAACGGCTGGGCCAGGGGAGCCGACGCGGACCGGTCCGAGCACGTCTTCGGGAAGATGTCGTCCGGGAACGTCAGCCTGGAGGGGGGCGTCTCGAGCCGGACGAAGGTGATCCCCACGGCGTCGTTCGGCACCGTCTTCGACACCTCCGCGAGCCGCACGACGGACGCGCGCGCCTTCCTCACCATGAAGTACGACCGGGAGGTGACCCCGGGGTCGCGGATCTCGGGGGCGCTCTCGTACGACGCCTACCAGTACAGCGGCCGCTACCTTTATACGACGGGCCTCACCAAGGACTACGGCTACGGACAGTGGTGGACCGCCGAGGTGCAGTCCGTGACTACGTTCGGCGCCCATCACAAGGTGATCGTCGGTGGAGAGGACCGCTACAACACCCAGCAGGACCAGGGTTACTACCAGCCGGTCCCGTTCGCGTCCTACCTGCGTGACAAGAGGCAATCCAACATCTGGGCGCTGTACGTCCAGGACGAGATCCGCATCGGAAATCATCTCCTCGTCAACGCGGGCGTCCGCCACGACCGGTACGAGACCTTCGGAGACACCACGAACCCGCGCCTGGCCCTGATCTACGGCCCCCGGGACAGGACGGCCCTCAAGATGATGTACGGGACGGCGTTCCGATCCCCCAACGCCTACGAGCTCTACTACAACGACGGCGGCTTCTCCCAGAAGTCGAACCCCGATCTCTCCCCCGAGACGATCGAGACCTACGAGGTGGAGCTGGAGCATACCTTCCGCGGAGGCCTGCGGGCGGTCGGATCGGCGTACCAGTACCGCATCAAGAACCTGATCTCGCTCGAGACCGATCCGGCCGACCTGCTGCTGGTCTTCGAGAACCTGGACCGCGTCCGGGCGGACGGCATGGAGGTGGAGCTGGAAGGGAAGCTCACCCATCGTCTCGACGGGCGGATCAGCTACGCCTACCAGGACAGCGAGAACGTCCTGACCGGGGACAGGCTCTCCAACTCCCCGAGGCACATGGCCAAGCTCAACCTGACGACGCCCCTCGTCCCCGAGAAGCTCTTCGGGAGCGTCGAGGTGCAGTACCTCGGCGCGCGCGAGACACTCTCGGGGGGCCGCACCGGCGGCTACACGATCGCCAACGTCACGCTCCTCAGCCGGAACTGGGGCAAGGGGCCGGGGATCTCGCTGAGCGTCTACAACCTGTTCGACACGAGGTACGCCGATCCGGCCAGCGATGAGCACCTCCAGCAGGTCATCCCGCAGGACGGCCGTAACGTCCGGTTCCAGGTGAGGTACGACTTCTAGATTGGAGCATGACACTCGTGCCTGCGCGCAAGCGGGCGCTGATCCTGGGCGCCCTGGGTGTCGGGGTCCTGGCGGGATGGGTCCGCGCGGCCGGAGCCGAGGTCCGGATCGACGTCCTGATCAGCCAGGACGCGGAGCCGTACCAGCAGGCGCTCGAGGGCTTCCGGCACGCATTCGATCAGGCGGGGCTCAAGGCCATGGTCGAGGTCTTCCCCCTGCACGGGAACGCGGCCGCGGCCGGCCCGGCGCTGCAGCACGCCCGGCAGTCACAGCCCGGCCTCATCCTCACCCTCGGGTCCCTGGCGACCCAGGCGGCCGTCCTGCAGGTCACCGACACGCCGATCGTGGCGGGCCTGATCCTCAACGCCGACGACCTGGGCAAGGCGCCGAACGCAACGGGCGTCGTCCTGGAGTTCCCGGTGGAGACCGAGTTCCAGTGGCTGCTGCGCGTGCTGCCGGGACAGAAGAAGATCGGCGTCCTCTTCAACCCGACCGAGAACCAGGGGCGGATCGACGCGGCCGCGAAGGCGGCCAGGAGCGTCGGCCTCACGCTCCAGGCGCGCAAGGTGGACTCGCCGCGGGAGCTCCCCGACGCGCTCGACAGCCTGGCCAATCGCGCGGACGTCCTGTGGGGCGTGGCCGACCAGGTCGTGCTGAACTCGCAGACGGTCAAGCCGATCCTGCTGTTCTCGATCCGGAACCGGATCCCGTTCATCGGGCTGTCCCAGACCTGGGTGAAGGCCGGAGCCCTCTACGCGCTCGACCGGGATTACGCCGATATCGGGATGCAGTGCGCCGAGCTGGCGGCCAAAATCCTGCAGGGGAAGCCGCCCCGCGCCCTTCCGCCGGTCTCGCCGCGCAAGGTCATCTACTCGGTGAACCTCAAGACCGCCCGGCTCCTCAAGCTCGAGATCGAGGCGGGGCTCCTGCGGGGAGCCCAGGCGGTCATCAACTAGGACGGGAGCGACGAGGGCAGGAGCCACGGGGACGATAGAGATGCAGGCACCCAAGCGATTCGGTCTGGCCGCGAAGTTCAACGTGCTGATCGTCGCGTCGATCCTCGCGACCACGCTGGCCACGAGCGTCCTCACCCTGCGCAAGCAGGCGGCGGCGAGCTTCCAGCAGCTCCTCTCCGACGGCGCCGCCCTCGCCGCCATGGTCTCGCAGAACAGCGAGTACGCCATCTACACCGAGAACCAGGACGCCCTCCAGCAGACGGTGGAGGGGCTCAAGGCCTATCCCGCGGTCGCCTACGTCCGGCTCGTCGATCGGCAGCGGACGAGCCTCATCGAGCGGGCCTTCCAGCCGGGGCTGGCGATCCCGGGGATGACGCACCACACCCAGCCCGTCGCGGGGACGAAGGCGACGGCCGCGGAGTTCTCCGACCCGGCGGACGGGAGGCGGTACCTCGACGTCGTCGTGCCGGTGAGCGGCGCGCCGGCGCGGGAGGAGACCCTGCTGATGCCGGGATCGGGCTCCGCTCCGGCGCCCCGAGGGACGATCGGCTACGTCCAGCTCGGTCTGAGCGAGGAGGAGATGCGCCTGCGGATGCGGGCCTTCCTCGCCGACGCGGCGACGTCGGCGACGCTGTGCGTGCTGCTGTCCGTGTTCGCGACGCTCCTGCTCATCCGGAAGATCACCGCGCCGATCCGGGGTCTGGTGGAGGCGACCCACGCGGTGGCCGAGGGGAAGCTCGATCACAGCATCGACGTGCGGACCAACGACGAGCTGCGGGATCTGGCGGCCTCGTTCGAAACGATGCTGCGCCGCCTGCGCGAGTACCGTGACGAGGTGCAGAGCTACCAGCGCGGCCTGGAGGAGAAGGTCGAGCAGCGGACGCGCGACCTGGAGAAGGCGAAGCGGAAGGCGCTCGAGCTGGCCGATCAGGCCGAGGCGGCGAGCCGCGCGAAGTCCCAGTTCCTGGCGAACATGAGCCACGAGATCCGCACGCCGATGAACGGCGTCATCGGCATGACCGATCTCCTGATGGAGACCGAGCTCCTGCCCAAGCAGCGCCGGTTCGCGGAGACGGTGCGCACCTCGGCCGAATCGCTGCTCGGCATCATCAACAACATCCTCGACTTCTCCAAGATCGAGGCGGGCCGGCTGGAGCTCGAGTCGATTCCCTTCGACCTGCGACAGACCCTCGAGGACGTCTGCGAGCTCCTGGCCGAGCGGGCGCACGCCAAGTCGCTGGAGCTGACCTGCGCCATCGCCGACGATACCCCCACGCAGGTGCGCGGCGATCCCGGGCGCCTCCGGCAGATCCTTCTCAACCTCGTCGGCAACGCCATCAAGTTCACCGAGCGCGGCGAGGTCGTCGCGCGCATCGCGCAAAAGGAGCGGACGAAGGAGACCGTGCTTCTACGTTTCGAGGTCCAGGACACCGGTATCGGCATTGGAGCCGAGGCGAAGGACAGGATCTTCAGCGCCTTCACGCAGGCCGACGGATCGACCACCCGGAGGTACGGCGGCACCGGGCTGGGGCTCGCGATCGCCAAGCAGCTCGCCGAGATGATGGGGGGGGCGATCGGCGTGGAGAGCGTTCCGGGGAAGGGGGCCACCTTCTGGTTCACGGCGCGCCTGCCCCTGCATCCGACCGGCGCGCAGCGCGCCTCGCGGCGCAAGGACCTCCAGGGGCTTCGGGTGCTCATCGTCGACGACAACGGCACCAACCGCGAGGTCCTCCGCCACCAGGTCGCTTCCTGGGGAATGCGCGACGGCTGCGCCGACAGCGGCCCCCACGCGCTCGAGATGCTGCGGGCCGCGGTGGCGGGTGGCGAGCCGTTCGACATCGCCATCCTCGACATGATGATGCCCGACATGAACGGCATCGAGCTGGCGCGGATCATCAAATCGGACAGGTGGATCGCCTCGGTGCGGCTGGTGCTCCTGACTTCCATCGGGCTGCGCGGCGACGCCGCCGAGGCGCGCCGCGCGCGGATCGAGGGGTACCTCACCAAGCCGGTGCGGCAGTCGGAGCTCTACAACTGCCTCGCGACCCTGATGGGCCGAGGGGAGAGCGACGGGGCCCTCGTCACCCGCCACTCGCTGTCGGAGACGCGGCCGGAGCTCCAGAACGCGCGCATCCTCCTCGCCGAGGACAACCCGGTCAACCAGGAGGTCGTCGTCGCGATGCTGCACGCGATCGGGTGCCGCGCCGACCTGGCCAACGACGGACAGAAGGCGCTCGACGCCCTGGCCCGCGCGCCGTACGACCTGGTGCTCATGGACTGCCAGATGCCGAACAAGGACGGGTTCGAGGCGACGGGCGAGATTCGCGGGCGCGAGAAAGCGACGCCGGGCGCCCACCGGATCCCCGTCATCGCCCTCACGGCGAACGCCATGGAGGGGGACCGCGAGCGCTGCCTGGCCGCGGGGATGGACGACTACCTGAGCAAGCCGCTGCGGCGCGACGCGCTGCAGGCGGCCCTGACCAAATGGCTGGTCGGCCCGCCGTCCGCGGCGCAGGCCGCGGCGACGCCGGGCGTGGCGGCGGGCGCGGCCCCGACCGCGGCGCCGGGCGGTCGCCAGGGGACGGCGGGCGCTCCCTCCAACGGGGACGGCCCGCTCGACATGGCGCAGATCGACACCATCCGCGCGCTGCAGCGCGACGGGGCGCCGGACATCCTCGACCGGATGATCGGCCTCTACCTGGCCAGCACCCCCGACCTGATCAAGGAGCTGGACGAGGCGATCGCCCGCCAGGACCCGCCGGAGATCATGCGGGCGGCCCACAGCCTGAAGTCGAGCAGCGCCTTCGTCGGCGCAGCGCGCCTGTCCGCGCTGTGCACGACGCTGGAGGCCCTGGCCCGATCGCGCGCGGTCGAGGCCGCCCCCGCCCGGCTGGAGGAGATCCGGGCGGAGTTCGCGCGTGTCGAGCGGGCGTTGGGGTCCCTGCGCCAGGGCGTGGGCCGATGAAGCCGGGAGCCGGACGATGAGCCAGGACGATCCGGGCGCGAAGAGCCCGCTCATCCTGATCGTGGACGACGATCAGGCCGTCCGGGAGCTCGTGCGCGAGGCGCTGCAGTACTCCGACTTCTCCGTCATGGAGGCCAGGAACGGCGCGCAGGCGGTCGCCGCGTTCGAGAGCCACCGGCCGGATCTCGTGCTCATGGATGTGATGATGCCCGAGATGGACGGGTTCCACGCCTGCGCCGCGCTCCGCCGGCTCCCCGGGGGCGACGGCACGCCGATTCTCATGCTGACCGGCCTCGACGACATCGAGTCGGTCAAGAAGGCCTACGAGGCGGGAGCCACGGACTTCGCCTCCAAGCCGATCAACCTGTTCGTGCTGAGCCACCGGATCCGCTACATGCTGCGGGCGAAGCGGAACCTCGACGAGCTGCGCACGAGCGAGGCCCGCCTGGCGAGCGCGCAGCGCATCGCCCACCTCGGGAACTGGGAGCGGGACCTGGTCACGGGCGAGCTGCGGTGGTCCGACGAGGTCTTCCGGCTCTTCGGCCTCGTGCCGGGATCGTTCGAGCCGACGTACGAGGGGCTGCTCGAGCGGGTCCACCCCGACGACCGGGCGCTGGTCGCCCGCGCCACGGAAGAGGCGCTGCGCCGGGAGAAGCCGTACAGCTTCGACGTCAGGATCCTGCTGGCGGACGGGACGGTGAGGTTCGTGCACGAGCAGGCCGAGGTGCTGTTCGACGCGAGCGGCCGCCCCACCCTGATGGCGGGGACCACGCAGGACGTCTCCGAGCGCAAACAGGCGGAGGATCAGATCCGATTCCTCGCCTACTACGACGGCCTGAGCCGCCTGCCGAACCGGGTGCTCTTCATGGAGCGGCTCAACCTGGCGCTGGATTCCGCGCGCCGCCAGGGGCACACGCTGGCGATCCTGTTCCTCGATCTCGATCGCTTCAAGCGCATCAACGACACGCTGGGGCACAGCGTCGGCGATCGGCTGCTGCAGGAGGTCGCCGAGCGGCTGAAGAAGTGCCTGCGCAGCAGCGACACCGTGGCGCGCGGCGACCCGATGGCCTCCAGCGACACCGTGGCGCGGCTCGGGGGCGACGAGTTCATCGTGTCGATCACGGACATCACGCGCGGGGAGGACGCGGCGAAGGTCGCGAGCCGCATCCTCGACGCGCTGCATGAAGCGTTCCGACTGGACGCCCACGAGGTCGTGATCACCGGCAGCATCGGCATCAGCGTCTTCCCGAACGACGGCGGGGACGCGGAGACGCTCCTGAAGAACGCCGACGCCGCCATGTACCACGCCAAGGACGCGGGCAGGAACGGCTTCCAGTTCTACAGCGGCTCGATGAACGCCGCCGCGTTCCAGAGGCTGTCGCTGGAGAACAGCCTGCGCAAGGCCCTGGAGCGGGGCGAGTTCCAGCTGCACTTCCAGCCCCAGATCGACGTCGACGCCGGCACCATCTTCGGCGCGGAGGCGCTCATCCGGTGGCGCCATCCCGACCTCGGGCTCGTCTCCCCGGCGGAGTTCATCCCGCTGGCCGAGGAGACCGGCCTGATCCTGCCGATCGGGGAGTGGGTGTTGCGCCAGGCGTGCGCGCAGGCCCGCGCCTGGCAGGACGCCGGGCACGGCCCGCTCCTGATCGCCGTGAACCTTTCGGGACGCCAGTTCCGTCAGCAGGAGCTCGTGCAGACCGTCGAGCAGGCGCTCGCGTCGGCGGGGCTCGACCCGCGCCACCTCGAGCTGGAGCTCACCGAGAGCATCCTGATGCGCAGCGTCGAGGAGACGGTCGACACGCTGAAGCAGCTCAAGGCGATGGGACTGCGCGTCTCGGTCGACGACTTCGGCACGGGGTACTCGTCCCTCAACTACCTGACGCGCTTCCCGATCGACACGCTCAAGATCGACCAGTCCTTCGTCCGCGGCATCACGACCGACCCGGGCGACGCCGCGATCACCGCAGCGATCATCGCCATGGCCCGCGGCCTCAAGATCGCCGTGATCGCCGAGGGGGTGGAGACGCAGGACCAGCTGGTCTACCTGCGCCAGAGGGGCTGCCGGCTCATGCAGGGGTACCTGTTCAGCCGGCCGGTCCCGGCCGAGCAGTTCGAGCTGCTCCTGCGCGATCGGACGGGCGCCGCCAGGCTCGCCCGCGGCTGAGGCGGTCCGCACCGCGTCGTGGTCCGGCTCGACCGCGCACGATCCCTCCCGAGACCCGCTAGGACCCGGGCAGGCTCCTGGTCGGGGCCGGTCGGTACCGTTCCGCGGCGACGCCTTTGGACGGCTCTTCCTCCACGGCGGGGTGGCGGGCGCGACGGCCGGCCAGCCACTCCTGGAACCTCTCCAGATAGACGTAGACCACTGGCGTGGCGTACAGGGTGATGATCTGCGAGAAGAGCAACCCGCCCACGACCGCCAGCCCCAGCGGGCGGCGCGACTCGGAGCCGGCGCCGAACCCGGCGGCGATCGGGAGGGTGCCCATGAGCGCGGCCATCGTGGTCATCATGATCGGGCGGAAGCGGACGACGCAGGCCTCGAAGATCGCCTCCTCGGGTGATTTCGAGCCATCACGCCGTGCCTCGATCGCGAAATCGATCATCATGATGCCGTTCTTCTTGACGAGCCCGACGAGCATGATGATCCCGACGTAGGCGTAGAGCGACAGATCCGTGGAAGGGGAAAAGATCCTGAAGACGTAGAGCGTCACCAGGGCCCCGAGCCCGGCGAACGGCAGCGCCGACAGGATGGTGATCGGGTGGATGAAGCTCTCGTACAGGATCCCGAGCACCATGTAGATGACCAGGATCGCCATGATCAGGAGCAGACCGAGACCGGCCGTGGCCGCCTGGAACGCCTGCGCGGTCCCCTGGAATTTCGTCGTGACGCCCTGCGGCAGCATCCCCTGGGCGACGCCGCTCACTTCCTTGACGGCGTCGCCGAGGGAAACACCCGGCTTGAGATTGAAGGAGATCGTGACGGCCGGCAGCTGGCCGAGGTGGCTGACGGTCAGGGGGCCGAGCGACTGTTTCAGGCCGGCCACGGCGTTCAGCGGCACGAGCGCCCCCGACGACGAGCGGACGTAGAGCATCGAGAGCGCGGCCGGGTCGGCCTGGAACTGCGGCAGAAGCTGCAGGATGACCTGGTATTCGTTGTTGGGCGCGTAGATCGTCGAGATCTGACGCGACCCGTAGGCGTCGTACAAGGCGTTCTCGATCTGGGAGGCGGTCACGCCCAGGGTCGCGGCCCGGTCGCGCTGGATCTCGAGGTCGATCTCGGGGTTCTTGATCTGGAGATCGCTCGTGACGTCCTGGAAACCGGGGAGCGTCCGCATCTTCGCCTCGAGAAGAGGGGCGACGCGGTAGAGCTCGTCGGTGTCGGCGCTTTGCAGGGTGTACTGGTAGGGGCTCTTGGTGAGATTGCCACCGATACGGATCGTCGGCGGGATCTGCAGATAGGCCCGCATACCGGCCACCTGGGAGAGCTTTGGCCGCATCTGCTGGATCAACTCCTCGGCCGGGGGCCGCTGGTCGCGCGGCTTGAGGTGCATGAATATGAGCCCTTGGTTGCTCCCCGTGAAACCCCGGGCCCCCGCGCTCGAGATGAAGGCCTCGACGGCCGGCTCTCTCTGGACGATCGCCGCCATCGCCTTCTGGTGCTGCACCAGCGAGTCGAAGGAGATCCCCTCGACGGCCTCCGTGAACGCGAGGATCTGGGAATTGTCTTCGTTGGGGAAGAGGCCCTTGGGCATCAGGTATCCGAAGACACCGGTCAGGATGAGGACCACGACCAGCCCGGCCAGGTTCACCCACTTGTGCCGCAGCGACCATGCGAGGCTCGACTTGTAGAGGTCGAGGGAACGATCGAAGATCCGCTCGAAGGCCTGATAGACGCGGCCATGGCGCTCGCCCCTCATGTGTCGCAGGAAGCGGCTGCCGAGCATCGGGGTCAAGGTCAGCGACACGAACCCGGAGACAAGGATGGCCGTGCCGATGGTCACGGCGAACTCGTGAAGCAAGCGTCCGACCAGGCCGCCCATGAACAGGATCGGGATGAACACCGCCGCGAGCGACAGCGTCATGGACAGGATGGTGAACCCGATCTCCTTGGAGCCGTTCAGGGCCGCCTGCAACGGCGGCTCCCCCATCTCCATGTGACGGACGATGTTCTCGAGCATGACGATCGCGTCGTCGACCACGAATCCGACGGACAGGGTGAGGGCCATCAGGGACAGGTTGTCGAGATTGTAACCGAGGGCGTACATGACGGCGAACGTCCCGACAATCGAGAAGGGAAGGGCCAGGCTCGGGATGGCCGTCGCGGAGAGGTTGCGCAGGAACAGGAAGATCACCAGGACGACGAGGAAGAGGGTCAGAAGCAGCGTGAACTTGACGTCGTTGACCGAGGCCTCGATCGAGACCGACCGGTCGTAGAGGATATTCAGGGACACCGAGGCCGGCAGCTCGCTGCTGAAGGATGGAAGCAGGGCGCGCACGGCGCGGGCGATCTCGACCGTGTTCGTCCCCGGCTGGCGCTGGATGGCCAGAATGATGGCTCGGTCCAGCGATCGCGCGGTGCCGAACCAGGCGGCGGTCTTGTCGTTCTCGACGCTGTCGATCACACGGCCCAGCTCCCGAAGGCGGACGGGGGATCCGTTCCGGTAGGCGACGATGAGAGGCTCATAGTCCTTGGCCGACGTCAGCTGCCCGCTGGCCTGCACGGTGAACGCCTTGTGCGCGCCGTAGAGCGTCCCGGTCGGCAGGTTCACGTTCTGGTCCTGGACCGCCTGCGCGACCTCGTCGATGCCGATGCCGCGCGTCGCGAGCGCGCGCGGGTCGAGCTGGATGCGGACGGCGTACTTCTGCGCTCCGATCACCTGGACCTGCGCCACGCCGCTCACCGTCGAGATCCTCTGGGCCAGGTTCGTCTCGCCGTACTCGTCCAGGGTGTATAGCGGGAGCGTTGGGGAGGTGAGCGCCAGATAGAGGATCGGCTGGTCGGCCGGGTTGACCTTCTGGTAGGTCGGAGGACTGGGCATGTCCCGCGGAAGCTGGGAGGCGACCTTGGCGATGGCCGACTGGACGTCCTGCGCCGCGGCGTCCAGCGGACGGCTGAGGTTGAACGTGAGGGTAATCTGGGTCGTCCCCAGGGCGCTCGTCGAGATCATCGAGTCGAGGCCGGCGATGGTGGTGAACTGCCGCTCGAGCGGCGTCGCCACGGCCGAAGCCATCGTCTCGGGGTTCGCGCCGGGCAGGCTCGCCGTGACCTGGATGGTCGGGAAGTCGACGTTCGGAAGGTCGCTCACGGGAAGCTGCCGGTAGGCCATGATGCCGAACATCAGGATCCCGAGCATGACGAGGGTCGTCATGACGGGGCGGCGGATGAAGAGCTCCGCGAGGTTCACGAGTGGGCCCCCGCCGCCGCGGCGGCCGCTCCATCCGGCGGGCCGTCCTGGATCGCGATCCTGGCGCCGGGGACGAGACGGATCTGGCCGTCCGTCACCACCCGGTCCCCGGGCCGGACCCCGTCCTCCACGATCGTCTCCTGGCCCAGCGCCGGGCCGGGCACGACCGGGCGCGACTCCACGGTCAGGTCGGGTTTCACGACGAAGACGAACGAGCCCTTCTGCCCGGTCTGGATCGCCTGCGTCGGCACCAGCAGGGCGTTCGGCCGCACGGAGACCTGCAGGCCGACGTTCACGAACTGCCCGGGCCAGAGGACGCGATCGTGGTTGGCGAAGGTGGCCTTGAGGAGGACGGTCCCCGTCGCGGTGTCGACGGCGTTGTCCACGAAGGTCAGCCAGCCGGAGAGCGGCGGGGAGCCGCCACCCGGGATGGTCGCCTGGACCTCGAGCCTTCCGGCGGCGCGGCGCGTCTTGATTTCGGGCAGGTTCTGCTCCGGCACGGAGAAGGCGACGTAGATTGGGTCGACCTGGTTGATCACCACGAGCGGCGTGTCGGCGTTGGCCTTGACCAGATTCCCCAGGTGCTCCATCAGCTTGCCGGTGCGGCCGTCGATCGGCGCGCGGATGGTGCAGTACTCGAGCTGCACGGTGGCGTTGTCCACGGCCGCCCGGTCGGCCGCGACGGCCGCCTCGAGAGCGGCGGCGTTTGTCTGGATCCGATCGTAGTCCTCCTGCGTGACATACTCCTTCTTGACCAGGTCGGCGTAGCGCTGCGCGTCCTGGCGCGCCGTCTTGAGCTGGACGGTGTCCTTCTCGATCTGCGCCTGCGCCGCCCTGAGCGCCGCCTCGTACGGCCGCGGGTCGATCCGGAAGAGGACCTCCCCCTTGCGCACGTCCTGGCCCTCGCGGAAGTTGACCTCCACGATCTCGCCCCCGATCTGGGCCTTCATGGAGACGGTCGAGTAGGCCTCGACCGTGCCGATCTCGCGAATCAGGATCGGGACGTCCTTCCGGGTCACGGTCCCGACGGTCACCGGCACCGGATCCTGGCCGCCGCGTTGCGCCGGGGCCCGGGTGCAGGCCGCGAGCGGGGCCAGGGATCCGAGCAGAAGGAGACGGACGGCGAAGGGGAACGGCCTCATGGCGTGCCTTTCGTCTCGGAGGCGGCCGGACGCCACAGGGTGCCGGTGTCGTGGGCCAGCTGCGCCAGCGTCATGAACCATTCGGTGCGCGCCTGGGCCTCCTGGGCCCGGGCGCTCTCGAGGGCGCTCTCGGCTGTGAGCAGATCCAGGATGCTCCCGACCCCCGCCTGGTAGCGGCCGGAGGCCACGTCGAACGACTGCCTCGCGCTCTCGAGCAGGTCCTTGATCGTCTCCACCTTCTGCGCCGCGGTCTTGTGATTGTAGTAGCTGCTCCATACCTGGAACACCACCTGCTGCCGCAGGCTCTCGACGCGCGCCTGCGCCTCCTCCGTCTGTGCCCGGGCCTTGATCAGGTTGTAGTTGTAGGTCAGGCCGTTGAACACCGGGATCGTCAGGAGCAGGGAGGCGGTGTAGGTGTCCTGCTGGATCCCCTCGGGGTAGAAGATCCTCCCGCCGTTGAAGCTGGTGGTCAGCGAAGGGAGCCCCTGGGCCCGGACGGCGCGCATGTGGGCTTCCTGTTGCAGGACGACCGCCCGCGCCGCCGCCAGGTCGGGCCGCAGGGCCTGCGCCTCCGCGATCAGCCGCTCCACCTCCTCGGCGGCCTGCTGCGCCGGGATGGCGCTTTCGGGCAGGGCGACGTCGAACGGGGTGTTGGCGGGGAGGCCGACGGCGGTCGCAAGGACGCCGTGTATCGTCTGGATCTGCCCCTGCACCGTCTCCAGGGCCAGCCGGGACTGCGACAGGACGGTCTTCGCCTGCAGGACGTCGGCGATCGTGCCGACCCCCGCCTCGCGGCGCCGGCTCGCGGCGTCGAGGCTGGTCTGCGCCTCCTTCACGGCGGCCTCCTCGGCCTGCTCCAGCGCCCGGGCGTAGAGGTACTGGTAGTAGGCCAGCTCCACCTTGAGGACCTGGTCCTGGATCGTAGCGTTGTGCGACCCGTTGGCGGCGATGAGCGCCTGTCGCGCCTCCTCGATGGAGCCCGTCCGGCCGCCGAAGTCGAACAGCAGGTAACTCAGGTTCACGTACGGGTTCTGGGTCGTCGTCCTGAACGTGAACTTGCCTCCGACCGCCGATCCCTTGATCTTGCTGTAGTTGTCCTGCAGCGCGATCGCCGGATAGTAGGCGCCCCGCCTGGCGCCCAGGTCGGCGGCGGCGGCGCGGGCCTGGGTCCACGCGACGCGCGTGTCGGGGTTGGTGCGCAGCGCCAGATCGACCAGGTCGGCCAGGCCCCAGTGGCTCGCCTCCTCGAGGAGGTCGGGCGGAATGACCGGCGCCGGAGCGGGCGCCGGCGCCGGCACGGCGGCGGATGCGGGCGGCGACCACGGGACTCCGGGCGAGGGAGCCGTTCCGGGACCGGTGTGGATCTCCGACATCGAGTGGAGGCAGGCCGAGGCACCGAGGCAGCCGAGGAGCCCCGCCGCGAGCGCGGCCGTCCTCGCGGCGCCGCCGACTGTCCCCGTCGTTCCTGCCATGAGGCCCTCCCGAGCTCCCCGTCTCCGCCGCGCGCGGAAGGGATCAGTCCTCGTACGCGCGGATCCCCGCGGCGGAGAAGCGGACGATGTGGTTCACGATCTCCGGGAACGCGAAGTCGTCCTGGTAGGCGCGATGGGGAGCGCCCGGCAGCCCGCGCATCTGGACGACGTGCACGAGCTGCGCGACGATCGAGTGGATGCAGGGGCGCGCGGCGCGCGCGCTGAGGCGGCAGACGGTCCGGATCGCCTCGGTCAGCGCCTTCTGCACCGGCTCGACCATCTCCCTCTGGAACGTGCCCGGCTTGAGATGCGGATCCAGGAGCTCGCGCGAGATGAGCCGCATCAGGCGCCGGCCGCCGCTCTCGTCCAGGTGGGGCTCGAGGAAGGCGGTCGTGAAGGCGCGCAGCAGCATCTCCAGCGACGCCCGGTCGCCGGCCGCGGCGAGCGCCCGGCGCAGGCTCGCGATGCGCTGCTCGCGGAGCGCCCCGAGGCGCCGGTGGAACATCTCGCGGTAGAGGTTCACCTTCCCGCCGAAGTGGTAGTTGACCGCGGCCAGGTTGCAGCCGGCCTCGGCGGTGATGTCGCGCACCGACGTGGCGCGGAACCCGCGCGCCGAGAACAGCGCCTCGGCGGCGTCGAGCAGGCGGTCGCGCGTCTCGGCGCTGCGCTCGTTCCCGCCGCGCGCGGCGGCGAGCGGCCTCACGCCGCCTCCGCGGGCACGCGATTGATTGTTTCAAACATGCGTATGAATCTACGCGAGCCGCCGCCCCGTGTCAAGATCCCCTGTGATGGTCCAACGAATCTTGCGGGCCGGTACTCTGTCTCGAGGATCGCCCCTCGTCAGGGGTTGTCCTGTCACCGACCCGGTCAGCGTTGAGCCTCTTCGGGAGGCTGCCGGGGGTCGGGATCAAAAGCGGTCCTATGGGGCGATCATCTCCGCCAGGGGACGTCGAAACACGCCGGCCCCCGTTGCCGCAAAGAGATTCGTGCCGTCTACAGCGAGCGCGGTAACGGAGAGGTTGGGCAGTCCGCTGTTGACGGCAACCCAGCTTCCTCCGTTGTCGGTGGAAACAAAGACGCCGCCGCCGCTCGTTCCGACGAAGATGTTCGTGCCGTTGGCGACCACCGCCTGGACAACGCCATTCGTCAACCCGTTGTTGACGGCGGTCAAGCCTCCCCAGGTGCTGTTGGAGCGGAAAACGCCGCCACCAATGGTCCCGGCGAAAATCGGGCCCGAGCCAGGCGAGTTTGCGGCGAGCGCGGCGACGTTCGCGTTCGTCAGCCCGATGTTTTTCGCCCACCAGACGACGCCGTCGCTGGAATAGAACGCGCCGCCGCCGGCCGTTCCGGCAAAGAGGTCGTGGGCGCCTATGCCATCGTTCTCATCCGATCCCTCGAAAAAGAACGTGAAGGCGCGGACGAGGGTGTTCGTCAGGCCGGAATTGACGGCCCTCCAGGAAATCATGGAGATGTCCCCCGAGTTGGAACGAAAAACCCCGCCGTCCGTTCCCGCGAAGAGAACCATCCCGTTCCCGGAATAGGGATCGGGAATGACGGCTACGGCCCGGACGACGCTGTTGGTCAGTCCGCTATTGCGTGCGTACCACGTTTCCGCATTGTCGGCGGACGCAAAGACGCCGCCCCCGTGCGTTCCGGCCAACAGCATCCGATCGCCGGCTTCGTTGACGCCGGTGGCGAGGGAGAGGATGTCGGTATTCGCCAACCCGCCGTTGGCGGCGGTCCAGCCTGTGTAGTCGTCGGCGGCAACCAGGACTCCACCACCGCCGGTACCGGCAAGCAGGCGCGTTCCGCTTCTGACGAGGACATTTCAGACGGTAGAGACTCGTAAACAGCGTTCGGATCCCGACCAAATCGTGTGCCGGTCGTCGACTTCGTGACCACCCTGCAGCGGGGCATCGAATCGGGCTCACCCGCTCTCCCCAATCCGATGCAAGTGCAACCCACGTCCTTCCGGATCGGGCCCGATCAGGAGGTCCTCCTCATCTTCGAGCCGCCGCCCCTGGCGTGGACGTACCACCTGGACTCCGCCTCGTCGATCGGTCACACGCTGGTCACCGGATGGTATGGATTCCTCTCGAGGGCAGCGCAAGGCCGGCACCTCAACAGTGTCGCGCGGACAATCGTCCAGCCGCACGAAGTCTTTTCGGTCGGCGTCAAGTCCGGTGAAAAGACTCTGGCGTGCCAGGAAGGGGACACGGGACGCTGGACCGTGTCCATCGACACGCGGCCCGGCACTCAGAAGATGTGACCTGCGTCAGGGCTCGATCTTTCCGGCTACGGATTCCACCTCGGTCGAGAAGCCCTCGGGAACCACCGCGCCGGTGGGGTCCTTGGTGTATCCATGGCTGGTGTAGGCTGCGACCACGTCCAGATCCTGACCGGTCGAGAACGTCTCCAGGACGACCCACCCCTTGATGAACGTCGGCGCGGGCACCGAGTTGGCGAGCAGCACGGCGCGGATGTCCCGGCAGTCGATCTCGAGCCCGTAGCTCGGCGGCAGGCTCAGCGAGATGCGCTGGCGCGGCGGCATCGGGATCTCGAATCCGGTCGTCGGCTGTTGCGCGTTGAACATCAGGACAGCGTGCTTGACGATCGTGATCGGCAGCCGCGTCGGGTTGTGCACGTTGATGGCGGTGAGGTAATCGCCCGGCTTGACGGGGATGAGCTCCGGCGGCAGACCGGCCACGTTCTGGACGTCGCCGCACAGGAACTTGGCCGAATACACCTTCCTCTGAAAGGTCGTTTGCGCGCTGGCCCGGCCGGCGCCCAGCACGGCCCATGCGACGACGACGGCCGTCGCGGTCACTGCGAATCGTCTCGCTCTCATGATCGTCCTCCCCTTTTCTATGGACAACTCCGACCTGTCCGTGGAACCCCGTTCGACCCTGCCCCGAGCGACCCGTTGTCCGGGCCGCAGCCGTTCTGTGCCCTGATCTGATAGAAGAAAGCCTTCCCGACCGCGGGAGCGGCGGCGTCGCCCGATGAAGTCGCCGCAATGTCCGTGTCGAGACAGATCGCCGCCGCCACGAAGTCGGCCGGGGTGCCCGAGCGGAGCGTGTCGTACAGCAGCGAGGTCCCTCCCGGCTCCGCCGGCGGGCTCCAGGCGAACGCGGTCTGCGTGGTCCACAGCAGGGTCCCGACTTCACCCGGAGGACCCCAGGACCGCGGGTCACTTGGGGCGCAGTCGCACAGGTCCCCCACGCCGTCGAGGTCGGCGTCCTCCTGGATCGGATTGGCGGTCCGCGGGCAGTTGTCGCACGCGTCGCCCAGCCCGTCCGCATCCGTGTCCACCTGCCCCGGGTTGGGCCGCGCCGGGCAGTTGTCCGACATGTCGGGAATCCCGTCGAGATCGGTGTCGAGAAGACAGGTCGAGGTGCAACCGTCCCCGTTGGCCGTGTTGCCGTCGTCGCACTGCTCCCCCGGCTCCAGCGCCCCGTTGCCGCACACCGCGCGGCAATCCTCCGGGCAGATCAGCGGATTCTCACCGGGCTCGCACACACCGTCGCCGCAGAACTGCTCGACCTGGCAGGTGGCCGAGCAGCCGTCCCCGTTGGCCGTGTTGCCGTCGTCGCACTGCTCCCCCGGCTCCAGCGCCCCGTTGCCGCACACCGCGCGGCAATCCTCCGGGCAGGTCAGCGGATTCTCGCCGGGCCCGCACACACCGTTGCCGCAGGACTGCTCGACCTGGCAGGTCGCCGAGCAGCCGTCGCCGCTCGTCGTGTTGCCGTCGTCGCACTGCTCGCCCGGTTCGACCGCGCCGTTGCCGCACACCGCGCGACAGTCCTCCGGACAAATCAGCGGATCCTCGCCGTGCTCGCACAGGCCGTTGCCGCAGAATTGCTCGACCTGGCAGGTCGCCGAGCAGCCGTCGCCGCTCGTCGTGTTGCCGTCGTCGCACTGCTCGCCCGGCTCCAGCGTCCCGTTGCCGCACACCGCCGCGCAATCCTGCGGACAGGACAGGGGATCTTCACTCGCGTCGCAGACTCCGTTGCCGCACAGGACCTCGAGCGCGCAGCCGGCGGAGCAGCCGTCGCCGTTCGCGGTGTTGCCGTCGTCACACTGTTCGCCCGCCTCGAGCACGCCGTCACCGCACACCGCGGGACAGTCCTGGGGACAGTTGAGGGCGTTCTCGCCGGATTCGCACAGGCCGTTGCCGCAGAACGATTCGACCTGGCAGGTGGCCGAGCAGCCGTCGCCGTTCTTGGTGTTGGCGTCGTCGCACTGCTCGCCCGGCTCCAGCACCCCGTTGCCGCACACACCGGGACAATCCTGCGGGCAGGTCAGGGGGTCCTCGCCGGTCTCGCACAGGCCGTTGCCGCAAAATGACTCGACCTGGCAGGTGGCCGAGCAGCCGTCCCCCTTCGTCGTGTTGCCGTCGTCGCACTGCTCTCCCGGCTCGAGCACTCCGTTGCCGCACACCGGAAGGCAGTCCTCCGGGCAACTGAGAGCATCCTCGCCCCGCTGGCACAGCCCGTCGCCGCAGAAGCTTTCGATCTTGCAAGTGGCGGAGCAACCGTCGCCGCCGGTCGTGTTGCCGTCGTCGCACTGCTCTCCCGGCTCGAGCACTCCGTTCCCGCAGACCGGAAGGCAGTCCTCGGGACAAGACGCGGCGTCCTCGCCCGCGTCGCAGACGCCGTCGCCGCAGACGGAGGCCGCGGGAGTGAACGCGTCCATGAGGACGGTACGTGCGTGAACGACGGCAGGAAGGAACGGGAGAGACGCTCGGCCGGACTCGCGCGCGTTGAACGTGCGCGCCATGCCCGCGCTGCCCGCCCCGAGAAGGAGTAACGCGGCCCCCGAAAGTGCTGCTGCACGCCGAGACGGCATCCTCATGCTCGCGACCTCCTGAGGACTGACGAACGGCTGCCGGGTGAGTTCGTGGCATTGATACTGCGACCTCGTCGAGTCGTCAACGTTTTTTTTCGCAGGTTTTTTTCCGCGACGAACCCGAGAGGCGTCCGCACAATTCTGCGAGCGGTGTTCGTGACCCGGCGTTTGCCGCGGGCGGGCAGACCGTGGCGGCGCCCGCGTTCACGCAGGCGAGCTTCACGCCGGACATTGACGCCACCTTGAGCCGCCGCGGGGTCTCGATCCGGTCCGGCCCGGGACGACCGGCCGTCACTGTGGAGGAGGAGGACAGGGCGGATACACGTCCTCCTCCGCACGATCAGTTGGCCGGTGGATGGAACCTATCGCGAGGCGGACGAGGCCGCAACAAGAAATGGAAGGGCGTCGCCCGCGGTATACTTGCGCTCCCCTTATGGAGGAGCCGACATGCGCAAGGTCGCAGGATGGATGTCCGCCGCGATCGCAATCGCCCTTCTCGTCACGCCAACAGTGGCGCAGACGGAGAAGCAGCCGCCGCAGATGACTCCCGAGCAGAAGGCCGAGATGGAGGCGTACATGAAGGCCGGCACGCCGGGCGCACCGCACCAGGCGCTGGCGTCCACCGCGGGGACCTACGATCTCAAGATCAAGAGCTGGCACGAAGCGGGCTCCCCGCCGATGGAGGACACCGGGACGGCGATGCGCTCCATGGCGCTCGACGGGCGCGTGCTGGTCGAGGAGCTCAGCTCGTCGATGATGGGCAGCCCCTTCACCGGCCACGGCATGATGGGCTACGACAACGTGACGGGCAAGTACTGGTCCACCTGGAACGACAGCATGTCGACCGGCCTGATGGTGAGCGAAGGGACCTGCGACGCGCAGGGGAAGACCTGCGCCTTCACCGGTCATTGGAACGACCCGGTCAAGAAGGCCCCGGTCAAGGCCAGGATGACGACGCGCTGGACGAGCCCGACGACCGAGGTCTTCGAGATGTACGCCCCGGGCAAGGACGGCAAGGAAATGAAGATGATGGAGATCACCTACACGAAGAAGTGAGCCCGATGAAGTACGCGCGGCGCGTGTTCCTGACCGCGGGGATCTGGGGACTGCAGGCCGCCGGACTCCTCCGCCCGTCCCAGGCAGGTCGCGCGATCGTCGGCGTCTGCGCGGCGGGCGGCATGTCGACCGCCGCCTGCCTCGAGCGCGTCTAGGGCCGCGGGCATGAAACGGCCGGCCGGCAGCCTGCCCGAAAGCTGGCAATCCCGCCTGATGCGCTGGCACTTCAACCTGTTCCCGGCCTACCGGGGCACCGGGGCGCGGATCACGTACATCTCGCCGGACTGGCTCGATGTCCGGGTCCGCCTGCCGCTGTCGTGGCGGACCCGGAATTACGTCGGGACGATTTTCGGCGGCAGTCTTTACGGCGCGGTCGACCCGATCTACATGATCATGCTGATCAAGCTTCTGGGGCCGGACTACGTCGTCTGGGACAAGGCGGCGACGATTCGCTTTCGGCGTCCTGGACGGTCGACTCTCTACGCCCGGTTCACTCTGACGCGCACCCAGCTCGAGGCGATCCGGGCCGAGCTCGCCGGAGCGGCGACCAAGGTCGACACGGTCTTCCAGGTGGACTTGACGAGCGCCGACGGGACCGTCCACGCCTCGGTGGAGAAGACGATCCACGTCTCCCGTCGCCAGGAACGCCCGCCGGCGGGAAGCTGATCAAAGCTGGATCATGCCGCCGTCGACCACCAGCTCGGTCCCCAGCACGAAGTCGGACTCGCCGGAAGACAGGTACAGGACGGCGGCGGCGATCTCGTCCGGCCGGCCGAACCGCTTGAGCGGGACCTGCTGGGTGATCCACTACTTCATCTGCCGCGTCTGCTCTTCCGGCAGGTCCATCCGGTCGAGGATGGGGGTCGCGACCGGCCCCGGACTGACAACGTTCACGCGCACGCCCCGCTGGAGCAAGTCGGCGGACAGCGTCTTCGCGAGGTTGACGACCGCGGCCTTGGAGGCCCCGTAGACGCTCGAGTTGGGCAACCCCATGTGCGCGTTGATCGAGGTGTTCAGGTAGCGGGCGAGAACCATCTCCGGCGGATTCTCGAGAACGTCGGCTACTACAACCAGTGGCGGCCCCACCTCTCCCTGGAAAGAAATGCGCCGATCCCGCGGGACATGGAGCCGCCCTCACAGGGTCCCATCGTGGCGTTTCCCAAAGTCGGCGGCCTGCATCACCGCTGCACGCGCGCCGCCTGACCTCCTGCGCCTCACAAGGTTCCGGTCTTCGTCGCGAGGAGCAAGTCCGTCGCCAGCCCGCCTCGCCTGCCCGCTGTAGTCAGCACGCAGGCTCCTCTCGATGGAGATCTGGGCCCCCATGAACACGTCGCAGTCGGCCTGGTTCGCGATCTTCACGCCGGGCGGAATCTTCGGTAGTGACAGGATCCGCCGCCGACAGGGATTTCTTGTTCGCGGGTAAATATGCGGCTATAATACCCGCATGTACGAAAGGGTCCTCTCGGCCCGGATTCGGGCCCACACGCGCAGCGTCCTCCTGCTGGGGCCGCGGCAGGTCGGCAAGTCCACCCTGCTCCACGCTCTGGAACCTGACCTGACGATCAACCTCGCCAGCCCGTCAACCTTCCGCGAGTACGTCGGGCAGCCGGAGCGATTCGAGCGCGAGTTGGAGGCGGCCTCTCCCCGGATCCGCTGTGTGATGATCGATGAGGTCCAGCGCGTACCTCCTTTGCTCGATGCGGTGCAGTCGGTTCTCGACGCGCACCCACGCCGCTACCGGTTCCTGCTCTCCGGATCGAGCGCTCGCAAGCTGCGCCGCGGGCAGGCCAACCTCCTGCCCGGTCGGGTCGTCATCGAGCACCTTCATCCCCTGCTTGCCAGGGAGCTGGGCGGCGACTTCCGTCTCGAACGGGCGCTGGCCCATGGAACCCTGCCCGGGATTTACGCGGAACAGGACCCGCACCTCCGGGAGCAGGTGTTACGATCCTACGTCGACGCCTACCTGCGCGAGGAGGTGCAGGCCGAGGCTCTGGTGCGCGACATCGGCGGCTACGCGCGGTTGCTCGATCTGGTGGCCGCGTCCTCCGGCCGCATCCTCAACCTGCATGCGCTCTCGCGCGAGGCCGCCATCGGCTACGAGACCGCGCGCCGCTATCTCGAAGTCCTGGAGGACACCCTCGTCCTGTTCCGGATTCCGGCCTGGTCAGGCTCCGACCGCGCCAGCCTGGTGGTCCACCCGAAGTTGCTGCTGTTCGACATCGGCGTCCGCAACGCGATTCTGAGGCGCCCCCTTGATCGCCCTCTCGACGACGAGCGGGGACTCCTTCTCGACCACCTCGTGGGCCTCGAGCTGGCGCGCCGGACCTCCGGACTCTGGCCGGGGGCCCGCCTTTACCACTTCCGGACGCGGCATGGAGCCGAAGTGGACTACGTCCTGGAGGCAGGCCGGGAGGCCTGGGGGATCGAGGTCAAGGCATCACGGACCGTTGACTCGCGCGATCTGCGAGGATTCCATGCTCTCGCCGACCGCGTGCGGCGCCTGAAACGTCGCATCGTCGTCTTCTTGGGCTCCCGCCGCCAGAAGTTGGGTGAGATCGAGGCTCTTCCGCTCGAGATTTTCCTGGACGAGTTGCCTGCCTGAACCCGCTCTACGTGTGCCGAGCCCGATGGTGCCGGGCGCAGCGCATAGGAAGTTGAAGCTGAGATTTTAGATCCGGTAAGGGCTATTCCGTCAACCTCGGGTTCGAGATTGGGTGGGGGAAGCGGGCGGGGGACGGGGTTGGGGGTGGATTCAAGCTGTGCTGGCGTGCGAGTGGCGGGTGGCGAGAGGGCGCAAGGCGGCGGGCGACTGCGACGATCACCCGGCGCGGCAGCCTATGGCGGATGGATCGCGGCGAGGAGTCGCATCCGCCCGCCGCAGTCGGGACATTCCAGCACGTCCACCGCGAACACACGGCGCAGCAGATCCGCCCAGGCATAGCGGCGCAGGGGGCGGGCGGTCCCGGCGGCCTTGCCTGGGTGAGACCGCGCCGGGACCACCCGATCGCGCCAGCCGGCGCAGGGGGCAAGCACGCCGTGATAGCGGACCTGGTGCGAGGGGGGCCGGGACGAGGGGTACCAGGTGGTCCAGGAGCTGGTGCGGCTCGAACACGATCTGTGTCGTGCCGTCGCGCCAGCGATGGCGCAGGTGGTAGAGAAGCCGGCCATCGGGCAGGCGCTCCAGGCGATCGGTCGCCACGGGCGGTCGCGCGACATAGCGGCAGAGGCGCTCGAGGCGGCGGCGATCGCGGGCGGAGACGGCGACGTCGGCGTGCAGCGTGAACCCCACGGCGGCGGCGCAGCGGGGTGTCGCGGGGGCCGACAGATCCTCGGGGTCGATGCGGTCGCCGCGCCGGGCGAGGCGCTCGACGACGCGCCGCACCTCGTCATCGTCCGGAAGGGGCCACGCTCGGAAGCGCATGCCCGGCTCGCCGTAGCGCTCGTA
>Ga0137380_10000065_pt1 | contig 59516 bp, 51 predicted proteins | sample SagtaG_17_FD_104809 | JGI IMG/M metagenome (GOLD analysis project Ga0137380, IMG submission 104809) | Vadose zone soil microbial communities from Sagehorn Ranch, Mendocino, California, USA - Sage2_L_100_16 metaG | ecosystem: Environmental > Terrestrial > Soil > Vadose zone | place: USA...
GCCGGCGCCGGCCGGCGCCGGCGCGTCGTCGGCCGCGAGGAGGACGCCGCGGACCACGGTGCCGCCCGCCGGCCCGCGCGCGGGCCCCGAGGTCGTGCCGACCGGCCCGGTTCCTCCCTGGACCCCGCTTCCGGCCGCGGCAGTCCATCCCTCCAGGCGCACCCGCCGCCAGCCGTCGCGCTCCTCGACGACCGTCAAGGGCGCCTCGGCCCGAACGGTGGCGAGCCACGCACCGCGTGGAGCGTCGAACAGGATCAGATCGCCGGTCCCGGCCCCGCCCGCGGCGAGCCGGAAGACGCCGATCAACGCGAGGGCCACGGCGAGCACACGACCGGTTCGCTTCATGTCCGTCGTCCTTTCGCTCAGAAGTGGAACGCCGCGGAGAGATGGGCCGAGAGATCCGGGGCTCTCTCCGACAACCCATGCCCCAGGGCCCCGCGAAACACGATGTTCGCCGTCGGCCGCCAGTCCAGGCCGGCGAGGAGACGCGCATCACCCCGGTCCCCCTCGAAACGGGCCCCGTCGTAGTTGACCTCTCCCACGAAGGTCCAGACGTAGGAGAGCGGCAGGAGGAGACCGGTCCCGGCGAGGGCGGCGATCCGCCCGCGCGCCTCTCCCGGCGCGCGCGACGCGGAACGGTCGGTGGCGCCGAGGTTCCAGACCAGGGTGGCGCGGGAGAAGCCGCGTCGCATCCCCAGGAAGAAGCGGGACCGGACGGACCCCGGCCCCAGCTCTCGCGATTCGTCCGCGAGGGGCACCGCGACGGCCGCTCCCACCGCCAGCTCGATGGGACTCCTCAGGATGCGGTACTTGCCGTAGACCGTCGCGTCGGCGAGGCCTGTCGTGTCGATCGCGCCGGCGAGAGGGGCACCGAACAGCGTATCGCCGACCTCCCTGCGGCGGTCGATCACACCGGCGATCGCTCCCGCCTCCACGTCCCGCCCGAGGCGGAAGGCCAGCAGGATCGTGCCCGCGAGGTCCTGCCCCCCCTCGAAGCGATCGTAGTCCGCCAGCGCGCCGAACCACGCCTTCTGGACGATCGCCCCGTCCTCCACGAACCTCTGCACCAGCCGGTGATCGCCGCTGACTTCGAGCGCCGTGGCGACGCGGGGAGCCGGGCAGAAGACCAGGAGCAGCGCCCCTCCCACGCGTAGCAGCCGCCTCCCGCCCCCTCGAGGCCGCGCCGGCGGGGCCGGGGCCTCTGACGGGGGCGTTTCAGATTTGCAACCGCGGCCCCGACGCTTGATCCCCTGCGCCGGTTCCCTATATTCCGAGACAGGCCCCCGAGGAGCGCCGGGCCCCTGAGGAGGCCGTTTCGTGACCAAGGCCGATCTAATCCGCGCCATCGTCGAGAAATGCCGGGCCTCCTCGCTGTCCCGACGCTCCGGGCCCGGCGACGTCGCGAGCCGTTCTCCGGCCGCCGGAGGCGGGCTCGCCGACTCCGAGGCGACCCTCCCACGGAGTCGACGCCGCGCCCCGATCGATCCGCAGACGGGCGACCTTGCCCCGCGGCGGCGCCGGCGGACGCGCGCCGGGCGGCGCGGCTGAGCTTCACTTCGAATCGCGCGCATCAGGCCCGGAGCCTGCCCGGGCTTCGGGGGCGGCGGCGACCACGCGCCCTCGGCCTCGGCGGGACTGTCAGTGATCGTCTCCGCGATCACCCGGCGCGGAGGAGTCCAGCCAGGCGTCGGGAGGGCCGTACGGTTGGGCCGGCGCGGGATCGCTCACCTCGATGCGGGAGATGGCGCGCTCCTTCTGCCGGATCTCCACGACCTTGGCCTCGAAGCCTTCGAGGGGGGTGGCGCCGACGTCTGTCGTCTCGAGCCTCCTGACCTTCTCCTGCAGGAGCGTGATCTCGATGTTGCGATCCTCGATCTCGATCTCGGCCTGCCGGAGGTGCTTGCGCAGGAACCTGATCTCCCTCGCCGCGCGCGCCCGCAGGGCCTGATAGCGATCGTGCAGCCTCTGCAGCTCCTCGTCCTTGGCCTCCGCATCCGCCTTGTACTCGAGGAGCTTCTGGCCGCCGGCCCGGATCATTCCGTATTGCACGAGGATCTGCTCGTGCTTCATCAGGAGCTCGTTGAAGAGCGTGATCGGCACGGAGGCCGGCCCATCGGGCGCGGGGCGAGGCGCGGCCGGCATCGGCACCTGCTCGACGCGGGCGGGCAGATCGGAAGCGGTCGTGGAGAACCCGAGGGCGAGGAGATCCTCCCGGGCGATCTTGTACTCCTCTCCGAACTTGCCGATCTCCTTGCCCGCCCTCAGGCGGCCGGAGCGTATGTAGCGACGGATGGTGGCGGGGGTCCTGCCGATCAGTTGTGACGCCTCGCGGATCGTCAGGAGCGTCATCACCTTTCCTCGCGCGGAGCCAGGAGCGGCGCGCCCTGCGATCCGGACGCGGTCGGGACGATCGATCGGTTTTATACCAGAACCATCCCGGCAAGTAAAGGCGACGACCGGCCGGCGCACGCGCTCCGATTGGCGGATCACGACGATCGCCGCGGCGAGGCCGGCGAGCCGGAGGCGGCCTCACCCTTCCAGGCGCAGGACCAGGAGGCCGATGGCGGCGATGAGCAGACCGCTCGCCAGATCCCCGTAGCGCGTGAAGAACGGCAGGTCGATCCGTCGCATCCCGCGCGTCGCGCAGAGGGCGACCGTGAGCATGGTGAGGATCGTGCAGACGGCGAACCCGAGCCCTGCGGCGAGGAGCGTCCCCGGCCCCTCCGCGGAGGCGGCCAGGAGGACCGGGACCAGAAGCGCGCACGGGCTGATGCCGATGATCGCGACCAGCGCCCCGCCACTGAGCGCTCCGTGGAACCAGCGCTCCAGCAGGTGGCCGTGCACGTGCACGTGTCCGGCGTTCCCCGATGGAGGTCCGCTCTCGGGCCGGTGCGCCCGAGCCTCCCTCCGATGCGCCCAGATTCCGTAACCGAGCCCGAAGACCACGAGCAGAAGACCCGCCACCGACTCGAGCGACCAGCCGGTGCGCTCCAGGAGGCCGCGCGCGGAGACTGTGCCGAGCACGATCGCCACGGCCGCCGCGGCGCCCGACACGGCGGAGTGCAGAGTTCCCGCCAGCACCACGAGAGCGGCGAGCCGGCGGTCGCTCCAGCCCTGGGCGCGCGAGAGCAGGACGAACGGGAGCCAGTGGTCCGGGATGAGGGCGTGGATGGTGGCGGTGGCGCAGGACGACAGGAACAGGACGATCGCCGTGCTCGTCACGCGCCCCCCACGATCCGCGGGAGAAACGGCTCATCCCGCGATGACGACGGCGAATTATAGCACCCGGTCGCCCGCCCGCCCGACGCCCCGACCGCGCGGAATCGCCTCCCTTGGGTTCCGGACATGCTGTGCGCGAACCGCGCAAACCCTTGTCCACCTTGACTTGTATTGGAATCGTCCGTATATTCCGCCATGACTCTCCCATCCCCTACGGACGCTCCGCCCGTCTCCCTGTCCGGCCTCTGGTCAGGGCGCGCTAAGGCGTGCCGGGGATGCCGCCCGGTCGTCGCGGGGCTCCTCGCGATCCTGGCTCTTCCCACAGCACTCCTGGCCGCCGATCCGGCCGTTCTTCCGCCCACCCCGGCCCGCGGGGGCCCGGGGATCACGCTCGTCCCGGCGAGCCTGCGCGCGGTCGATCCACCGGAGGGGTCGCCCGCCTTCCATCTCTTCGCCCCTCCCAACCTCCGTCCCGGCGGTGCCTCGAGCCGGGAGTCGGCGGCGCTCGGGCGCGGGGCCGGGCCCTGGTCGTTCCTGACGGGACTCGAGGCCACGAGGGGGTGGTTCGCCCCGTCCGGCCTCCCGGAGGAGCTGCTGTCGAGCATGCAGGATGAGGCCAGGCGGTTCCGGCGCGCCCACCTCTATGACGGCTCCGCGGGTCTCGATCCGGCGGACTCCGTGGCCGCGGAGCTCCGTTCCAGCGAGGCGCAGAGGATCATGACGCGGGCGTTCAACCGCACCCTCGACCGGCAGGTGAACGCCCTGGCCCGGAGCTCCGACGGCCTGCGATCGGCGATCGACTGGCTGCAGGACTTCGGATCGATCGGGCGCCGGAATCGAACCGCGGGGACCGGGGACATCGGGCCGGCGCGCGCCGGAGCCGCGACGGTCGGAGGGCGCTTCAGGACCTCTGTGGGACTCAGGCTCGGCGCCCACCCGGAGCTCGCGTTCAGCGCGGGGCTCGGGAGCCTGCGCGGCCGCCTCGAGCTCCCGCTCATGGGCGAGCCGGTGCGCCTCTCCCTGGAGCGGCCCCTGGGACCCCGCGGCCGCGCCGTGTTCACCTCGGGCCTGGCCCGCGACGGCGGCGACTGGGCCGCCCTCGGGCTGAACTTCAGCTTCTGAGATCGGCGTCCATCGCCTGCAGGAGCGCCCGCGCCTTGTCGAGCGTCTCGCGGAACTCCTGGGTCGGCTCGGAATCGGCGACGATCGCTCCGCCGGCCCGCAGATGGGCCCGTCCTCCCGCCAGCACGAGCGTCCGGATCACGATGTTGAAGTCCATCGTTCCGTCGAAGGACAGGTAGCCGACGCTTCCCGAATAGAGGCCGCGTTCCTCTCCCTCCAGCTCGTCGATCACCTCCATCGCCCGGACCTTGGGCGCCCCCGTCATCGAGCCACCCGGGAAGAGCGCGCGCAGGAGGTCGATCCGGCCCCGACCGGCCTCGAGGCGCCCCTCGATCGTCGAGACGAGGTGGTGCACGGTGGCGAACGACTCGAGGGCGCAGAGACTCGCGACGCGCACGCTGCCGGGCCTCGAGACCCTTCCGAGATCGTTGCGCACCAGGTCGGCGATCATCACGTTCTCGGCGCGATCCTTGGGGCTCTCGAGGAGGTCCCGCGCCAGACGCCGGTCGTCGGCCGGCGTCGCCCCCCTCGGCCGCGTCCCCTTGATCGGGCTGCTCCAGGCCCGATCCCCCACCAGCGCCACGAACCGCTCCGGCGAAGCGGAGATCACCTTGAAGGACCCGGCGTCGACGTAGGCGGCGAAGGGCGCCGGGTTGAGCTCCGCGAGGCGCCGGAATAGATCGATCGGCTCCGCCTCGAACGGGCACTCGATCCGGTGCGACAGGTTCACCTGGTAGATGTCGCCCGCCGCGATGTAGTCCAGCGCCCGGCGGATGCGGCGCAGGTACTCCTCGCGCGGCGTGACCAGGACGGCCTGGCGGCGGGGCGGACGCCGCCCCACGAGGCTCCTCGGCCCGCCGGTGGCCGGAGCCCGCGCCAGGATCGTCCGCAGGTCGGCGATCCTCCGCCGCGCCTGCGCCTCTCCGCCGGCAGCCGCTCCACCGCCCGCCTCAGACCGTAACCGAGGCAGCCGACGGCCCCTCCCGCGAACGGCAACGGCGGGATCGGCGCGACGGCTCCTGTCGGAGCGAGGGACCGCAGGAGATCGAAGGGGTCGGCGACGCTGCGCTCCTCCTCCCTCCCTCCCGCGTCACGAAGGATGGCGCGGTCGTCCCGGACCTCGAAGGTCATCACCGGATCGCAGGCGAGGATCGAAAAGCGCGACGCGGGATGGCCCTCGAGGCCGCTCAGCAGGAGCACGGGGTTGCGGGCGCCGCGCGCCGCTTCCAAGGCGTCGAGGGGGTCGACCCAGCCGGGGAGTTCCTCCGCCACGGCGCGCGGCGCCGGTGCCCGGGTGGACCCGGCGTCACTCACGCACGCACTCCCGCCCGACCAGATCGCGGTAGCGCGCGAGCAGGTCGCGTGCCACGGGTCCCGGCCGGCCGTCGCCGACCGGCCGCCCGTCGACGCGCACCACCGGCAGGACCTCCCAGGAGGTGTTGGTCAGGAAGACCTCGTCGGATCGGCACAGGATGGCGGCCGGCAGGCGCTCCTCTCGCACCTCGAGCCCCGCGCCCGCCGCGAGCTCGATCACCGCGCCGCGGGTGATCCCGGGAAGGCAGCCCGCGGGGAGGGCGGGGGTCAGGAGCCGGCGGCGGTCGGTGATGAAGAGGTTGCTCACGGTCCCTTCGGTCAGATCGCCCGCGCCATCCAGCAGGAGGGCCTCGAACGCTCCCAGGGCGCTCGCCTCGCGCCGCGCGAGCACGGAGCTCAGACGGCTGATCGACTTGATGGCCGGATCGAGCGACTCCGGAGGAATCTGCCGCCGGGACGAGACCGCCACGCTCACACCCTCCTCGTGCCTTCGGGCGCCGAGGCCGCTGAACGGCACGGCGACGATCACCACGGTCGGCGGGCCGGTGGCCTCCAGGTACTCCCCCGGGCGTCCCCGGCCCCGCGTGACGGTGATACGCACCCTCGCGTCCCCCAGCCGGTTGTCGCGGATCAACTCGTCCACGGCGGCCGCGAGGCCGGTGCCCACGCCCCCGAGATCGAGGCCCATCAGGACCGCCGCGTTCCGCAGCCGCTCGAGATGCCGGTCGAGGCGGAACACCGTTCCCCCGACGGCGCGCATCGACTCGAAGAGGCCGTCCCCGAAGAGGAAGCCGCGGTCGAAGACGGAGACGAGGGCCTCCCTTTCCTCCACCAGTCGTCCGTTGAGGTGAACCCGCACGGGAGCGTTCCCCCGCCGGCCCCGGGAGATGGGGCGGCCGGTGATCGACGGCACGATGCCCGAGAGTCTACGACGCGGGCCCCGCGAAGGCGCCCGTGCCTCCGGGGTCGGTTCGCGCCGGGGGCGGGGGACCTCCGGCCGGGTGACGGTCGAAGGCCGGACCGATCGGGTTGTAGAGCGTATCCCTCTCCACCGGGATGCGGCCGGCCTGCTCGATGAGAGCGATGAACTGCCGCCTGACGACTTCCTGCGGCGAGCTCGCGCCGGCCTGGTGGAAGATCTCCTCGTGCCCCACCGTGCCGTCGAGATCGTCGGCGCCGAAGTGCAGCCCCTGCTGCGCCACGCGGGGCGTCATCATGATCCAGTAGGCCTTGACGTGCGCAAAGTTGTCCAGCATCAGGCGGCCGACGGCCAGCTGCCTCAGATCTTCGGTCGCGGACGGCTTCGGCAGGTGCGACAGGCGGGTATTCTCGGGGTGGAATGCGAGGGGGATGAAGGCCATGAAGCCACCCGACCGGTCCTGAGCCTCGCGCAGCAGGAGCATGTGCTCGATCCTCTCCTCCAGGCTCTCGAGGTGCCCGTAGAGCATGGTGGCATTGCTCTTGAGTCCGAGGCGATGGGCGGTCAGGGCGATCTCGATCCAGGCCTTGTGGTCGATCTTCCCTCGGAAGAGTACCTCGTGCGCGTGATCGGTGAAGATCTCGGCGCCGCCTCCCGGCAGCGATCCGAGCCCCGCCTCGCGCAGGCGCCGCAGGACCTCCTCCGCCGGCATGTCGAAGTTCTCCGCCATGGCGGCGATCTCGACCATGGTGAAGGCCTTGACGTGGACGTCCGGACGGACGCGCTTCATCAGGCGGATGACGTCGGTGTAGTAGCTGAACGGAAGGTCGGGGTTGATCCCGCCGACCATGTGGATCTCGCGGATCGGCTCGTCGATCCGCTCCAGGAGACGCTTCTCGACATCCTCGAGCGATAGAACGTAGGCGTCGGCCTGCTTGCGCGTCCGGTAGAACGCGCAGAACTTGCAGCCCGCCACGCAGACGTTCGTATGGTTGATGTGCTGGTTCACGATGTAGTAGGCGACGTCGCCATGCAGACGCTCGCGCACGTGGTTGGCGAGGGACCCCACGGCGAGAAGGTCGGGATGCCGGTAGAGCCTCAGGCCCTCCTCCCGATCGAGGCGCTCCTCCGCCAGGATCTTCTCCGCGATCGCGCCCAGGCCGCTCCTCTCGACGTAGCGCCTCTGGATCGGTGTCATCGTCCCCCTCAGGCCTCGCCGCCGCGCCCGAGCGGCATCTTGGGGCCCGCCGCGACGCTTCGACGGTACTCCGGCGACCCGACGCGCACGTGTCTGTGGGTCGCCTCCTCCTCGGGGGCGGCGACCAGCTCACCCAGCCGGTAGCGCGTGTTCTCCAGCTGCATCGAGCAGAGCGTCCCGCACATGCTGCACACCGCCTTGTCGTAATCCTCGCTCATCATGCGGAGCGCCCGCGCCTTCTCGGGATCGAGCGCCAGCCGGTACTGCCCCTCCCAGTCGAGCTGCTTGCGGTAGAGCGACATCTGGTCGTCCCGCTCCTTCGCGCCGAAGACGCCTTTGGCCAGATCGCCCGAGTGCGCGGCGATCTTGGTGGCGATGACGCCGTCGCGCACGTCCTCGATGGTCGGCAGCCTCAGGTGCTCCGCGGGCGTGAGGTAGCAGAGGACGTCGGCGCCGGCCGCTGCGGCGACGGCGCCGCCGATGGCCCCCGTGATATGGTCGTAGCCGGCCCCGATGTCGCTCGTCAAGGGCCCCAGGACATAGAACGGGTCGCCCCGGCAGACCCGCTTCTGGAGCAGGACGTTCGCCTCGATCTGGTCGATCGGCACGTGCCCGGGCCCCTCGATCATCACCTGCACCGAGCGCTCGTGGGCCCGGCGCGTGAGCTCGCCGAGGGTCAGGAGCTCGGTGATCTGCGCGGCGTCGGTCGCGTCGCCGGTCGCCCCGGGACGGATCCCGTCGCCCAGAGAGAGCGTCAGGTCGTACTCGAAGGCGATGTCGAGCAGCCGTTCGTACTGCGTGAGGAGCGGGTTCTCCTCGCCGGACCGGGCGATCCAGGAGGCGAGCATCGACCCGCCGCGGGAGACGATCCCGGCGATCCGCCCGTCCGCGTCCACGCGGCGCACCGCCTCGCGGGTGACGCCGCAGTGCACGGTCGCGAAGTCGACACCGTCCCGCGCGTGGCGCTCGATCACGCCGAACAGATCGTCGGCCGTCATGTCGTGCACCGATCCGCGATCGGCCACGGCCTGGTAGATCGGCACCGACCCGAGGATGACCGGACAGCGCTTCACGATGGCGCGGCGGACCTCGTCGAGCGCGTCTCCCGTCGACAGGTCCATCACCATCTCCGCTCCGCAGGCGATCGCGACCTTGAGCTTCTCGACCTCCTCGTGCAGCTGCTGATGGTGGCCCGAGGTGCCGATGTTGGCGTTCACTTTGGTCGACAATCCCCGCCCGACGCCGATCGGGTTGAAGTCGTGGCGCACGTTCTTCGGGATGATCGCCACGCCCGCGGCGATGCGCCGCCGCAGATCCTCGGGATCGATCCCCTCCACCGCGGAGACGTAACGCATCTCCTCCGTGATCCTGCCGCGCTTCGCCTGCTCCATCTGCGTCATGGGACTCTGCTCCTCAGTGCGCCGTCTCGGTCGCCCGCAGCTCGCGGATGACCGTCACCTTGATCCGTCCGGGGTACTCCATCTGCGCCTGGATCTTCTTGGCCAGATCGGAAGCCAGCAGGGCCAGGTGCGCGTCGTCCACCTTGTCGGGATGAGCGATGACCCGGATCTCCCGTCCGGCCTGGATGGCGTACGAATGATCCACTCCGTCCATCTCGTTCGCCAGGCCCTCCAGCTTCTCGATGCGCTGCACGTAGTCGACGACGCTCTTGCGGCGCGCACCCGGGCGCGACCCGGAGATCGCGTCCGCGGCCGAGACCAGCACCGAGATCGGATGGATCATGTCGGCATCCTCGTGGTGCTTGCCGATCGCGTCCAGCACGATCGGGTGCTCGTTGAAGCGCGCCGCGACCTCGACCCCGATCTCCGGGTGCGTCCCCTCGCGCTCGAAGTCGATGGCCTTGCCGATGTCGTGCAGGAGCCCCGCCCGCTTCGCCAGAGCTCCGTCCATGCGCAGCTCCGACGCCATGATGGCGGTGAGCTTCGCGACCTCGATCGAGTGCATCAGCACGTTCTGGCCGTACGAGGTCCGGTACCTGAGACGACCCAGGGTGCGCACCAGGTCGGGGTGCATGCCGTTGATGCCGAGCTCGCGGAGGGCCTCCTGCCCCGCCCGCAGCATCTGCTCCTCGACCCGCCGCTGGAACTTCTCCACCAGCTCCTCGATGCGACGGGGGTTGATGTTCCCGTCCTTGAGCAGCCGCTCCAGAGCCAGCCGGGCCACCTCCCGGCGGATCGGGTTGAAGCAGGAGAGGACCACGGCGCCGGGCTGATCGTCCATGAGGAGCTGCACGCCGGTCAGCTTCTCGAAGGCGCGGATGTTCTTTCCCTCGTGGCCGATGATCCGCCCCTTGAGCTTCTCGCTGGCGATCGGGAAGGTCGTGACGCTCCGCTCGGCGCTCCACTCCGAGGCGGTCCTCTCGATCGCCAGGGACACGATCTTGCCGGCCTCGATCTCCGCCTTCTGCTGCGCCTCCTCGCGGGCCTCCTTGATCATGCGAGCGGCCTCGAACCGGACCTCTTGCCTGAGATTGCTCAGAAGCATCTGCCTGGCGTCCTCGCCGGTGAGGCCGGCGATCTTCCCGAGCTGCTCGTTGAGATCCTCGCCCAGGCGGCGGATCCGTTCCCGGTCCTTCGCCGACTCCCCCTGGATCCGCCGCGCCTCCTGCTCGCGCGCCTCCAGGTCCTGCTCGCGGCTGCGCAGCCTCTGGTCGCGCTCGCTCAGGCCCGCGTCCCGCTCCTCGAGGGCGCGCTGCATCTGTTGCCCCTCGCGCACCTTGCCGCGCAGCTCCTGCTCCAGCCGGCTCTTGTTCCTGAGCCACTCCTCCTTGGCCTGCAGGAGAGCCTGCCGCCTCTGATGTTCCGCCTCGCGGCGGGTCTGCTTGATGATCTCCTGGGCCTCGCTCCTGGCCCTGTCGATCGCGCTGCGCCCCAGGCGGCTCCGGAGGAGCCACCCCAGGAGCAGCCCGGCGATCAGGCCGGGACCGGCCCAGACGATGAGAGACTGGATGACGCTGGCCCCCATGCCGTGCCTCCTGTCCGACCCGGATACGGGCCGTGCGGCAGGATCCTCTTCCGGTCATGAGGCCGGGCCCCGTCATCCCCTGCTCCCGATCCGGTTCGTCCGCCCGGCGGCAGGGCGGGCCGTCGTCCACTGAGGGGACGGCCGGCGTGCTGCCGCGCGGATCTGGAGACGGAGTCGTGGAACGCCGTGACGAGCCGAGGGAGATTCTGCTCGATGCGTGGGTGACGTCGGGAGCCCGGGTGGGAGGCGTAGAACGGCGGGGTGGATCGGAAAGATCCGGGGACGCGGCTCCCGGGCGAAGACCGGCGCGGGGGATGGTGGTCCGCCACGACCGCCTCCAGGAAACCGCTGCCGCCGCGAAATCCGTCGCGGGGCCGGGTCCATCCTCCGATCATCACCACCCCGACCCCCCCCTCGCTGGCCGGACATGCTGCGCGTCCGGCGACAGGTGCCGGGTGAGAGGACCGTTGCGCGTACAAACGATACAACCTCGTCGGCAGTATAGCACCCCCTCTCCGGAAGCCGCAAGGCGGAGGGGGCGCGTCGGCTTCAGGAGGACACGGGCGGTCCCTCGACCCAGTCGACCCCTCCCTGGAAGTATTCTTTCTTCCAGATCGGCACCAGGGCCTTCAGCCGCTCGATGGCGTGCGCGCAGCCGGCGAGCGCCTCGCGACGGTGGGGCGCGGCAACCGCGATGATGACGCTCGCCTCACCGATGGCGAGGAGGCCGGTCCGATGCAGGATGGCGACGTGCGGCGTGCCGAACCGCTCCTCCACCTCGCGGCCGATCCGGCGCATCACACGCTCGGCCATCTCCGTGTAGGCGTGGTACTCGAGCCTGAGCACGCTCCGGCCCGCGTGGTGGTCACGGGCCACGCCCATGAAGGTCGCGATCGCTCCCCGATCGGGGCCCTGCACCGCCCGGATCGCCTCGCCGGGATCCAGAGGCCCCGGCACGATACGGTACAGACCCGCCACTCCGTCCTCCCTATCCGCCGCTCACCGGGGGGAAGGCGGCGATCTCCTCGCCCCCGGAGACGACACGCTCCGGCGGCGCGTACTCATGGTCGCACGCCAGATGGGGCCGCGCCTCGTCCCTGAGCGCGGGGACCCTCCTCCGCACCTCATCCCAGACCCGGGCGAGCGTCGCACCGGCCGGGACCTCGACTTCGATGGCCGGGGCGCCGGCGGCCTCGCCATAGCGCGCGAAGAGGAGCACGGAGAGCCTCACCGCGCCTCCTCCCCGGGCGCGGGGTGGCCGACCGCCGCCCGGCTTCGGCGCTCCTCCATGAGCCGGAGGACCTCGCCGACCATCGCCTCGATCCCCGCTTTCACCTCGGCCAGGCGGTTGAACCCCGCGAAACCGGGCGTATGGACGATGCGCCGATCCCGGTCGATCGAGACGCTGCTGGGATCGGCCGGGGGCGTCGCCGGATCCATCTCCAGCCCGAGGATCGTCCGGACGGGAATCTCGCCCAGGCCGACGAGGCCGATCGGCTTCCCGGCGTCCAGGAAGTGCCGGATGAAGCCCTCCACCTCCGGCACGATGCGGCGCGTCTCGCCCCGTCGCGCGAAGCCGGTCGAGAAGTTGACGACCGGTCCATAGCCTCCCGGGATGATCAGGGCCTCGAGCTCCTCGGGATGGCACTCCGTGAGGGACGTCATCCGGCCGCGCGCCAGGCGCGCCGATTCCCGGAGCACGTCCCGGACCTCGCCCGGCACCTCGTCACCGCTCAGGTGATCGACGGTGCGCTCCTGCGCCCGCGCCGGGGCCAGGAGGAGGGGCCTCTCGCCCGCCGACTCCAGGGCGAGCAGAGCCAGGACCGCCTCGTGAACATCGGTGCCGTCGTACATGCCGCACCCTCCGAAGAGCATTCCGACGCGCACCCTCCGTCCTCCCACCGCAGGCCGCATGCGGTCCCGGAGCACCGCGCTCCCCTTCCGCCATCCGGATTATAGCAGCCGGCCCGCGCCCCCGCCGAGGACGCGCCGCGCCCGGTCCACGCGCGGCGGCCCGGTCGCGCCGTCGCACTTTCCGGTTGACGGTGGAGGCCCGCGATGGTACCTTTGGTGCGCATTGTGCGATAAGGTTTTGGAGTGCGGAACACACAAAGGCGCGCCGGTCGTCTCCGAGGTGCCGTACAGCTATGCTCCTGCAACATCTCGCGGGCGCCGGCCGACGGAGTTCCTCCGCCCCCGCGATCCGATGCTGTTACGGCCTCAGGATTATGGCAACCGTCGCAAATCCTTGCCGTAACGTCATTTCAGAGCAAAAAGTAGTTGCGTGGGCGGGGCGGTTCGACGGAGAATCAGCGTACGGCCCCTGGACCCGCCTCAATGGGAGCACGACATATTGGGCCTGCCGTCGGCGAGGGACGCGGCCGGGGACGAGTCACGAGGAAAAGAGAGGAAAAGAAAGGAACGACGCACATGGCTCAAGACGTGTCGGCACAAGGGGTCAAGAAGAGGAGCGCGCGGGGCGAAGGGATCGTCACGGGGAACCAGGCGGTCCGCCGCGCCATCGCCGTGCTCAAGGCGTTCAGCGACGACGCTCCCGAGATGGGCGTGACGGAGGTCAGCCGCAAGGTCGCCCTCCACAAGAGCACCGTCTACCGCCTGCTCTCGGCGTTCGAAGGGGAAGGGCTCATCGCGAAGAGCCTGGAGACCGGCAAGTACCGGCTCGGGCCGGAGCTGATCGTGCTGGGCGAGCAGGTCCTGCGCCACACGGACGTTCACCGCGTGGCGCTCCCCTTCCTGAAGGACCTGGCCGAGAGGACCGGGGAGACCGTTGACCTCGAGGTGTTGAGCGGATCGAACGTCGTGACGATCGAGGAGATCGCGGGGAAGCACGTGGTGGCCGCGGCCGGGGCGATCGGCATGCCGTGGGCCGCCCACGCGACCTCGACCGGCAAGGTCCTGCTGGCGCACCAGCCGCCGGAGAAGCAGCGCCAGGCGCTGGCGCGGGCGCTCAAGCGGTTCACCCCGCGCACGATCACCGATGCCAAGGTCTTGTCGCGCGACCTTCTCAAGATCCGCGAGCAGGGGTACGCCGTCTCGTTCGGGGAGCTGGAGGACCACCTGGTCGCGATCGGCATGCCGATCCGCAGCCGCAACGGCGACGCCGTGGCGGCCGTCAGCATCTCGGGCCCGGACACACGGCTCACCCCCGACAAGCTGCCCGCGCTCATCCGCACCGGCCTCGAGACCTGCGCGAAGATCTCCGCCCGCCTCGGGTACCACGGCCCGGCCACCCTGCGGGCGGCGCAGTCGAAGTTCCTGGCGCCTCGCGCCGTCATCTGACCTGCTCTGAAGACGGAGGGACCCGACGTGAGCCACGCCGAACTGTACGAGAAGATGTCGAACTGCATCATCGCCGGCGAGGCCGACGAGGCGACCGCCCTCGCCCGCCGGTCCCTCGAGCTCGGCATCAGACCGCTCGACTCGATCGACAACGGCTTCGTCAAGGGAATCCGGGTCGTCGGCGACCGCTTCGGCGCCGGCGAGCTCTTCCTGCCCGAGCTGGTGATGAGCGCCGAGGCGATGAAAGCGGCGCTCGCCATCCTCGAGCCGGAGCTCGCGAAGGGGAACCAGGCGCGCGAGAGCCAGGGAAACGTGCTCGCCTGCACCGTGCAGGGGGATATCCACGACATCGGCAAGCGGATCGTCTGCACGATGCTCTCGGCGAACGGTTTCTCGGTCACGGACCTCGGTGTCAACGTCAAGATCGACCGCTTCGTGAACGAGATCAAGACCCGCAAGCCGGACATCGTGGCCATGTCGGCGCTCCTCACGACCACGGCGCCCAACCAGGGGAAGGTGATCAAGCTCCTGGAGAAGGAGGGGATTCGCAGGGACTACGTCGTCATGGTCGGCGGCGCCCCCACGAGCGCCTCGTGGGCCAAGGAGATCCGCGCCGACGGCTACGGCGAGAACGCCACCGAGGCGGTGCGCGTGGCCAAGGAGCTGATGGCGAAGAAGCGGGCCGGGACGCTGCACGCGGACGCCGCGCCGGTCGCGGCCCTGGGCGAGCCCCCGCGCTCCGCCGCGGCGCCGGACGGTCCCACCGCGCAGGCGCTCAGCTCGTAAGGCGCGCTCGTGCTCCCGGGAGGCTTGAACGTGAGCCAGGCGGTCTCCGGACGATCGACGGCCCTCGCGCGCGTGCAGGCCTTCTTCCGAAGGCACCCACGCATCGCGCGTGTGCTGGACCGGCTGGCGCGGCCGATCGAGATCGCCGGCAAGAAGCCGATCTTCGGCTGCCAGATGTGCGGCCAGTGCACGCTGCACGAGACCGGCCTCACCTGCCCGATGGGCTGTCCCAAGACCCTGCGCAACGGACCGTGCGGTGGGGTGCGCATGAACGGCCACTGCGAGGTGATCCCCGAGATGATGTGCGTCTGGGTCAAGGCCGAGCGCCGCTCCCGATGGCTCCCCTGGCGGGGCGCCATCCTGAGGATCCAGCCGGCCCTCGACTGGAGCCTGCGCGGGAGCTCGGCCTGGATGAACCTCCTGTCCGGCCGTGTCGGCAAGGGTGCGCCGTGAGCCGCTCCGCCAAAGGCGCTTCCCGCCTGCAGGAGGCGCTGGCGACGGGGCGGCGCGTCCTCACCTGCGAGATTGGCACCGGGGACGGCGCCGACCCCGAGGACCTGCGGCGGCGCGCGCGCCTGGTGCGGGATCACGTCGACGCGGTGAACGTCCCGGACAACACCGCCGGCGTGGTGCACATGTCGGCGGTGGCGGCCGCGGCGATCCTCGCGCAGGAGGGTCTCGACCCGGTGATGCACGTGAGCTGCCGCGATCGCAACCGCCTGGCCCTGCAGAGCGATCTGCTGGGGGCCGCGGCTCTCGGCGTCCGGAACGTCCTCTGCCTCACCGGCGACCACATGATCCACGGCGACCACCCCCAGGCCCGGCCGGTGTTCGATCTCGACTCGCTGCAGCTCCTGGGCCTGGTGTCGCACATGACCCGGCGGGGCCGCTACCTGAGCGGCCGGGAGCTCAAGCCGCCTCCCGATCTCTTCCCGGGAGCCACGGAGAACCCGTTCGCCCCGCCGTACGATTTCCGGCCATTGCGGCTGGCGAAGAAGATCGAGGCGGGCGCCCGGTTCATCCAGACGCAGATCGTCTTCAACGTCGAGCGCTTCGCGGCGTTCATGGCGCGCGTGCGCGACCTCGGGCTGGACCGCAAGGTGCCGATCCTGGCCGGCGTGGTTCCCCTGCGCTCGGCGCGCGCGGCGCGCTACCTGCGGGACCACGTCCCCGGGGTGGAGGTGCCCGAGGCGGTCGTCCTCCGCATGGAGCAGGCCGGAGACCAGCGCGTCCGGCGCGAGGACGAGGGGATCCGGATCTGCGTGGAGGTGATCGAACGGATCCGTGAGATCCCCGGGGTGGCGGGTCTCCATCTGATGCCGATCCGCTGGGAGGAGGCGGTCGCGGTGATCTGCCAGCGGGCGCGGTTGCGGCCGGCCCTCGCCGCCCCGGTGCCCGCGGCGGCCGCGCCGATCCCCGGATCCCACGGCACCGGCCGGCGCGATTCCCAGGAGCGCAGCGCATGAAGACCGTCGTCTCTTCCGCCACCAAAACCGTCGTCATCAGCCCGGACGATCCCTTCGTGATCATCGGCGAGCGCATCAACCCGACCAACCGGAAGAAGCTGGCCGAGGAGCTGCGGCGCTACGACTTCTCCCGGGTGCGGGCGGAGGCCGTCGCCCAGGTGGAGGCGGGCGCGCAGATGCTCGACGTGAACACCGGCATCCCGGGCGCCGACGAGCCGGGAATGCTCAAGGGGGCCGTCCAGGCGATGATGGAGGTCGCCGAGGCGCCGATCTCGATCGACTCCTCCACCCCGGAGGCGCTCGAGGCGGCGCTCCCCGCCTACCGGGGAAAGGCGCTGGTGAACTCGGTGACCGGCGAGGACGAGGTGCTGGAGCGCCTGCTGCCGCTCGTGAAGAGATACGGCGCCGCGGTCATCGGCATCGCCAACGACGACACCGGAATCAGCAACGACCCGGAGGTCCGCCTCGCGGTCGCCCGCAAGATCGTCCAACGGGCCGCCGATCACGGCATCCCGGCCGAGGACGTCATCATCGACCCCCTCTGCATGCCGATCGGCGCCAACCACAACTTCGGCCGGATCACCTTCGAGACGATGCGCCTGATCCGGCAGGAGCTGGGGGTGAACATGTCGGTCGGGGCCGGGAACGTCGGGTTCGGGCTGCCGGACCGCCCGCCCCTGACCGCGACCTTCATCCTCCTCGGAACGCAGGTCGGCCTGACCGCCGCCATCACCAACGCCCTCGATCGGGAGATCTACCGGCTGATCCTGGCCGGCGACCTGATGCTCGGCCGGGATCCCTTCGGGAAGAAGTGGAACACGCACTTTCGCAGGCGGGCGGCGCAGCCGGAGCCGCGCTCGCAGGCGCCGATCCCGGCCACGCCCGCCCCACGGAAGTGACGCCGGCGCGGGCGCCTCTGAGGTGACAGGCCCCATGGATCCGACGACCGTCAAGGCCGAGAAGCTGAAGGTCACCTTCCTGCCGAAGGAGGTCTCGACGCGGGTTCCGGCCGGGACGACGCTCTTCCACGCCGCCGCCTGGACCGGCCAGCCGGTCGAGAGCACCTGCGGAGGCCGCGGCACCTGCGGCAAGTGCCGCGTGCTGATCCTCGAGGGGTCGCGGGTCGTCACGCCGGCGGACCAGGAGCACCTCTCGCCGGACGACATCGAGGCCGGCTGGCGTCTCTCCTGCCAGCAGGAGGTGCGCTCCGAGATGAGGGTCGAGGTCCCGCGGCTGCTGACCACGCCGAAGACCGCCATGTTCGGGGTCGGCCGGCAGGTCCTTCTCGACCCGAACGTGCACAAGGTCCACCTCCGGCTCGAGGAGCCCGACCTTCACGACCAGCGCTCCGACTACCGGAGGCTCAAGGAGGCCCTGAAGAGGGAAGGGTTCGCCCTGAGCGCCGATCTGCCGGTTCTGCGCACGCTGCCCCGGGCGCTGCGCGCCGCCGATTTCGACGTCACCGCCGTCCTGTGCGGCGAGGCCCTGGTGGCCCTCGAGCCGGGAGACACCACCCGTGAGTGCCACGGCGTCGCCTTCGATCTGGGGACGACGACGATCGTCGGCAGCCTGCTCGACCTCAACACCGGCGAGACCAGGGCGGTCGCCTCGACCCTGAACGCGCAGGCGATCCACGGCGGCGACGTCTTGTCGCGCATCTCCTACACCATGGGGCGCGCGGAGGGGCTGGAGGAGCTGCAGCGCATGGCCGCCTATACGATCAACGGGATCCTGGAGCGGCTGCTCGGGGAGGCGGGGGTCGCGCCCGAGCGGGTCTACGAGATCACGGTCGCCGGGAACATGACGATGATGCACCTCCTCCTCGGGATCGACCCCGAGCCGATCTCGGTGACGCCGTTCGCTCCGGCGGTCAGCCACGGGTTGCGCGTGCGGGCTCGCGATCTCGGCCTCGCCATCCACCCGCACGGGCTCGCCTACCTCTTCCCGGCGATCGGCGCCTACGTCGGCGGGGACATCGTCGCCGGACTGCTGGCGACCGCGCTGCCGCGCGGCGACAGGCTCCGCCTGTTCGTGGACGTCGGGACCAACGGCGAGATCGCGCTCGGCCACGAGCAGCGGACCGTCGCGACCGCCGCCCCGGCCGGCCCGGCCTTCGAAGGGGCCGAGATCTCCTGCGGGATGCGAGCGACGACGGGGGCGATCGAGGGGGTCACGATCACCGAGGACGCCGTCGCCCTGCAGACGATCGAGGACGCCCCGCCGATCGGCCTGTGCGGCTCGGGGCTGATCGACGCGGTGGCGCAGCTCTACAAGCGGGGTCTCATGGACGCCACCGGGCGCATGAGGTCCGCGGACGAGTTGCGCGCCTCGGTCCCCGCGTCCCTGACCTCCCGGCTGATCTCGGTCGACGGCGTGCGCGCCTTCGTCCTGGCGACCCCGGAGGAGACGGGCGGCCGGGCGGTCCTGTTCACGCAGAAGGACGTCCGCCAGCTCCAGTTCGCGAAGGGATCGATCGCCTCGGGGATTCAGGTCCTGATGAAGGTGATGGGGGTCACGGCCGCCGACCTGCAGGAGGTGATGCTGGCCGGCGCGTTCGGATCGTACATCCACCCCGACTCGGCCCGGATGATCGGCCTCGTGCCACCGGTTCTGGTCTCCCGGATCCGCGCCGTCGGCAACGCCGCCGGCGAGGGAGCCAAGATCGCTCTCCTCTCGTACCGGGAACGCGAGGCGGCCGAGGCGATGCCGGAGCGCGTCGAGTACATCGAGCTCTCCGGCCGCGAGGACTTCAATGACATCTTCATGAGCGTCCTCGGCTTCCCCTCGCTCGACGCGCTGCCGTAGGAGCCTGCCCAGGCACCGGGGACGGGCCGTACGGTCACGCGCCCCCGCTCCCTCCGCGCGCCGCCGCCACCGGCGGCCCGCTCAGTAGCTCGGGAAGCGCCTCTGCCCGAGACCGACCTCGAGGATGTGGCTGTTCTCGTAGATGAGCGGGATCGACAGCCGTCGGCGCTCCGGACCGTGCACGACCCGGAGCGTGGCCGGGCCGCCGCGCTGCGGACGGCGCTCCCACCGCACCACCGTCGCCCACGCCACCTCGCTCTGCCCCAGAGGACCGATCAGCCGGAAGCCGTGATCGTCGAGGACGAGGCGCGCGAAGCAGTAGCGCGCCACGAAATAGGCGCACGCCCCGCCGGAGACCAGCAGGATCGGCGGCGCCCAGGTGGTCAGCCAGGGGTACTGGGGATCGCCGTCGACGCCGGCCAGGCAGGCGGTCCCGGTGGCCAGGAGCAGGAACGCCGAGGTGCCGTACAGCATGCGGAAGAAGAGGCGGCAGCGCAGGACCAGGGAGGGGAGCGGCTCCGCGGCGCTCACGCCGGCTGCCGCAGGAGGTCGCGGCAGGAATCCAGGACGCGGGCCATCGCGCTCTCGAGCGTGCCCTCGAGGACCGCTCCCGCCGCGTTCCGATGCCCGCCGCCTCCGAAGCGCGCCGCGAGGCCGTTGACGTCGAGGCCCCCCTTGCTCCGGAACGACAGCTTGACGCGCCCGCCTTCGAGCTCCTTGAACATCACCGCGACCCGCACGCCGTCGATCGCCAGGAGGCCGTTGACCACCTCGGAGGTGTCCTCCGCCTCGGCGTCGCAGTCCAGGACCTGCCGCCGCGTCAGGGTGATCAGGGCGAGCCGCCCGCCCTCCAGGAGTCTGAGCCCGGAGAGCGCGGCGCCGCCCAGCCGCACGAGCGCGGCGCTGTTCCGCTCGAAGACCTCCTGGTAGACCCGCGGTGGATCGACTCCCAGCGCCAGCAACTCCGCCGCCGCCTGATGGCAGCGCGGGGAGGTCTTCGAGAAGCGGAAATAGCCGGTGTCGGTCACCAGCGACACGTAGGCGGCCTGGGCGGCCGGAAGCCCGACCCGGCCTCCCAGCGCCTTGAGGATCTGGAAGACCAGCTCGCCCGTCGCGCAGGCCTCCTCGTCGACGATATTGACCTTCCAGAACGGCTCGAGGACGTTGTGGTGATCGATGCACACCGTGGTCGCGCGGGAGGCGCGGATCGCAGGCTCCAGCGGCCCGAGACGCGTGAGCGCCGAGTTGTCTAGCATGAAGAGAAGGTCGGCGCCCCTCAGAAAAACCTCGTGCCGGGAGGCGTCGAAGACCTCGACGGCGCCGCCGGGATCCAGGAACCTGTAGCGCGGCGGCAGCCCCTCGGTGTTCACGATGCGCGCCTCGATTCCGAGCGCCTTGAGATGGTGGTACAGGCAGATCTCCGAGCCGATGCCGTCCCCGTCGGGGTTGACATGGGTGCAGAGCGCCGCGGTGCGCGTGGAGGAGAGGAGCGGCCCGAGCGTGCGCGCGGCGCCTTCGATGAGCTCGCGGTCCCGCGGTGTCATGCCGCGTCCCCCCCTGGAACCCGGATCCGGCCGCCGCGGTAGGCCCGCGCCAGCTCCACGTAGGAGCTCGCGTTGGAGTGGATCCGCTCGATCTCCTCGGGGCGCAGCGGGCGCACCACACGGCCGGGCACCCCCAGGACGAGCGTGCCCTCGGGCACCCGGGTGCCTTCCGGCAGGACGGCGCCGGCGCCGATGAGGCAGTGCCGGCCGACGTGGCAGCCGCTCAGGACGACCGCCTTCATCGCGACCAGCACGTCGTCCTCGAGGGTGGACGCGTGCACGATCGCCCCGTGTCCCACCGTCACCCTCGCTCCGATCCGCGTCGGGCGCCCCGGGTCGACGTGCACGACCGATCCGTCCTGGACGTTGCTCTCCTCCCCGATGACGACCGGCGCCCCGTCCCCGCGCACCGTCACGTGGAACCAGACCGAGGCGTTCCGGCCGACGCTCACTTCACCGACCAGGGCCGCGCCCGGCGCGATGTACGCCGTCGGGTCGATCTCCAGTCGGGTGGCGTGATAGGTGCTTGACACCGGTCTCTCCACAGGGGGCGCTGGCGAGCGGAGCCGGGGAATATAGGCCACGACCCCCGCGAAGTCAAGGTCGCGCGCGGGCCGCGACCTACTCGGGGCAGTGCGCCGCGCCGTCGTCGCGCACCGCCGCGTCCGCGGGCGGACGGGCGTGCCCCGCGGCAGCGGCGGGTCCGAGCCGGGTCGCGAGGTCCCCGCCCAGGAAGGCGTCGCGCACCACCCGGATCGGATGGACGACCGGCAGGCGCGACCCCTGCTCGATCTGGATCTTGCACGTGCCGCAGCCGGTCGCGACCAGGCCGACCCCGGTGCGTTCGAGGCTGTCGAAGAGAGGCCGGCCCATGCGCATCGACAGCTCGAAGTTCGCCTCCTTCATGCCGAAGGTCCCGGCGATGCCGCAGCAGTGATCCTCCTCGATCGGAACCACCTCCAGGCCCGGGACCATCCTCAGCAGACGCACCACCGCGTCGCCCATTCCGCGCGCCTGGAAGTGACAGGGGTTGTGATACGTGAGGCGCAGCGGCACCGGCCGCAGGCGCGCGCGCAGGCCCGCGTCCTCTTCCAGGATCGCGAGGACGTACTCGCAGATGTCCCTGGCGTGGCGGGCCAGCACCTCGGCCTGCGGCGTGCCGAGGAGGCGTGGGTAGTCTTCCACCAGGGCGAGACCGCAGGAGGGCGCGCTGTAGACCAGCGTGTAGCCGCGCCGCACGAGGTCGAGGAAGGTCGCGACGTTGCGCGCGGCCGCGGAGCGGACGTCGTCCAGGTGTCCGTAGGTGATGGCCGCGATCCCGCAGCACTCCTGGGGCGGGACGGCCACGCCGCACCCGAGGGCCTCCAGAAGATCGATCGCCGCGCGCCCCTCGTTCTCGAGATCCTGGTAGCCGCCGAAGCACCCGTGGAAGTAGGCGACCCGGCGCCCCCCCGGATCGACCGACGGCAGGCGGGGAGCGACCGGCCGGGCGTCGAACGGCTCCATGTGACGATCGGCGGCCACCCCCGTCAGCGCGGCGAGGGCGCGGCGCGCGAGGCGCGAGCGGAGCAGCGCGTTCGCCACCGGCGCCAGGAGCGTCCCGAGACGAAGCACCGGCCCGCTCGCGGTCAGCACGCGATCGGCGAGGCGCTGTCCGCGCGCACGCACGTAGACCTCCTTCGCCATGACCGCCATACCGGGGATGTCGATGGCGGTCGGGCATTCCGAGTGGCACAGGCGGCAGTTGACGCAGAGATCCATGACCGACTTGAAGGCCTCGGTGCCCATCACGCCCGGCTCGAGGCGCCCCGAGATCACCGCCCGGAGGAGGTTCGCCTTCGCCCGGGCGGTCGCCGCCTCGTCGTGCGTCTCCGCGGCGACCGGGCAGTAGCTCCGGCAGGCGCCGCAGCCGTGGCACTTCTCGATCTCCCGCAGCCAGGCCGGGTCGTCGATCGGGGTGGCGGTGGCGACGCGGCGGTAACGCCCGCCGTAGCGCAGGTCGTCGGTCAGACGGTACGAGCCGTCGTGCACGATGATGCCGGGGTTCAGGAGCCCCTGCGGGTCGAACAGCTTCTTGACCTCCGCGAAGAGATCCGTCAGGGGGCCGTAGGCGCGCCGCAGGAACGGCGTGCGCAGGCGTCCGTCGCCGTGCTCGCCCGAGAGCGACCCGCCCATCCCGATCACGAGATCGACGAACTCCTCGGCGATCGCCTCCATCGTGTCGAGGTCGCGCGGGTCCTTCGGGTTCATCAGGGGATTGCAGTGCAGGTTGCAGTCTCCGGCGTGGCCGAAGATCGCGGCGCTGAGCTCGTACTTCGAGAGCAGCGCCCGCAGCCGCGACACGAACTCCGCCATCTGCTCGGGGCGCACCGCGGCGTCTTCGATGAACCGGGTGTTGCGCAGCCGCCCCTCGCGGCGCGACAGGATCGGCGAGGCCGCCTTACGGACCGCCCAGAGGCGGGCCGTGTCCTCCGCCCGCACGCTCCGCCGCACCTCCGTCGCGAGCCGCGCGCGCCCGGTCAGGCGGGCCGACAGGCCGGCCATGCGGGCCTGCACCTCGAGCGGCTCGTCCCCCTCCAGCTCGACGATCAGGATCGCCTCGGTGCCGGCAGGAAGCGTGGCGCCGATCGCGGGATCGGCCTCGCGGATGACCTCCACGAAGGTCCGGTCGAGCAGCTCCACGGCCGAGGGATCCGCCCGCAGGACCTCCACCACCGCCGCCCCCGCCTTCTGCAGGTCGTCGAACAGCACGAGGGCCGTCGCCTTCTCCTTCGCGATCGGGAGGATCCGGAGGGTGGCGTCCAGGATCACCCCGAGCGTTCCTTCCGACCCGGTCAGGATCCTCGCCAGGTCGATCGGGCCCGCCAGCGCCTCGCGCAGCGCGTACCCGGAGGAATTGCGGCGGGTCCCGGGAGCGCGGCTCTCGATGACCTGCCGGCCGCGGTCCACGATCCCCATGAGGCCGGCCGCCAGTCTGATCTGTAGATCGTCCCGCTCCGCGCCCGGAGGGCCGGACGCCGCGAGGGCGGCGCGCGCCAGCGGGCGGGTCTCGAGGACGCTCCCGTCGGCCAGCGCGACGCGGATCGACACGACGTTCTCGCGCGTGGCGCCGTGACGGATCGTGTGGGAGCCGCCGGCGTTGTTGGCCAGCATCCCGCCCAGCGTGCAGAAGGAGGACGAGGAGGGGTCGGGCCCGAACTGCATCGCGTGGCGGCGGAGGATCCGGTTGAGCCGGGCCTGGATCACGCCGGGCTGGGCCCGCACGGTGCCGGCCGCCGGATCGACGTCGGTCACCCGCTTGAAGTGCTTGGAGAGGTCGAGGATGATGCCGTGCCCGAGCGTCTGCCCGGCCAGCCCCGATCCGCCGCCGCGGGCCGTCACCGGGATGCCGTGCCGGCGGGCGTAGTCCAGGACCGCCAGGACGTCGGCCTCGTGCCGCGGGACCACCGCCCCGAGAGGGACGATCTGATAGATGCAGGCGGCGGTGCTGTAGAGAGTGCGGTGCAGCGGGTCGAAGAGCACCTCCCCCTCGACGCGCGCCTGCAGATCGCTCGCGACCGCCACGGGATCCGGCATCACTCCCCCGCTCATCGTCTCATCCTCCGGGCGGCGCCAGGAGGCCGGCCAGGTGTCCGATCTCCGGCAGGATCAGGCGACGCAGGGCCAGCCGCACCGCCTCCTCCGAGCCCGGCATCGAGAAGATCATCAGGCCGCGGTAGGTCCCCGCCACGGCGCGGCTCAGCATCGCCGCCGATCCGATCCGGCGGTAGCTGAGCGTCCGGAAGATCTCGCCGAAGCCGTCGAGCCGCTTCTCGAGGAGCCCCGCCACCGCCTCGTAGGTCGTGTCACGGGGCGCGAGACCGGTGCCGCCGGTCATCAGGACGACGCGCGCGCCGGAGCCCGCGAGGGTCTTCACGTGGCTCACGATCGCGCCGGGCTCGTCCTTCAGGATCCGGTAGTCGACCACCGGATGGCCGGCCCGGGCGAGGGTGCGACGGAGGAAGGCTCCGCTCCGATCGGTTGCCTCGTCGCGCGAGTCGCTGATCGTGACGACGGCACAGGGGACGGCGGCCGGCCCCTGGCGGCGGTGCTCCCGGTGTCCCATCGTCGTGCCGGACGACCTTCAGGCCGCGCGGTCGAGGAGATAGCGTATCAGCGTGCGGACGCCGGCGCCCGATCCGCCTTTCTTCATGTAGGAGTATTCCTTGTCTCCGAAGGCGGGGCCGGCGATGTCGATGTGGGCCCAGGGGAGCCCGGGGCGCACGAACTCTCTCAGGAAGAGGGCCGCCGTGAGTGCGCCCCCCCAGCGGATCCCGGTGTTCTTGATGTCGGCCACATCGCTGCGGATGTGCTCGCGGTACTCCGGGTACAGCGGCAGCGGCCACATCTTCTCCCCCGCCCTCTCGGCCGCGCGCAGGAGATCGTCGATCAGCGCCTGATCGTTCCCCATGACGCCGGACGCCATCGGCCCCAGGGCGACGACGCACGCGCCGGTCAGGGTGGCCAGATCGATCGCCGCCTCCACCCCCGGGAGGCTCGAGGCATGGGAGAGCACGTCGGCCAGGACCAGGCGTCCTTCGGCGTCGGTGTTGCGCACCTCGACCGTCTTGCCGTTCAGGATTTTCAGCACGTCGCCCGGGCGGATCGCCCCGCCGCCCGGCATGTTCTCGGCCATCCCCATCAGGCCGACCACCTCGACGCGAGGATTGAGCTCCGGCAGGGCCCGCAGGGCGGCCAGGACCGCGGCCGCCCCCGCCATGTCGGACTTCATCGTTTCCATCCCCTCGCTCGTCTTGAGCGAAAGGCCGCCGGAGTCGAACGTGATTCCCTTGCCGGCCAATGCGATCTTATGGAGCGGCGGCTCCTCCGGGCGGTACTCGAGCTGGATGAGGCGCGGCGGGTTGTGCGATCCCTGCGCGACTCCGAGGATCCCGCCCATGCCGCTCTTGCGCATCTCCTCCGGCCCGAGGACCTTGATCCCGAGCTTCGCCTCGGCCGCGGTCTCCCTGGCGATATCCGCCATCCGCTCCGGCGTCAGCACCCCCGACGGCTCGTTCACCAGATCGCGGGCGAAGTTCGTGGCCGAGGCGGTCACCTCGCCCAGGGAAAGCCCCGTCTCGACCTCGCGGCCGGATGCGGCACCCGCGGCGACCTGCACCGTGCGCAGGTGCCGGCGGCCGGCGCGCGGCTCGGAGCGGTACCGATCGAAGCGGTAGGTTCCGAGGAGCACCCCTTCCGCGAGCGCCAGCGCCGCGTCGCGCGCCCCGAACGGCGCCTGCCCTCCCTCCAGGAGCGGCAGGGCGACCCTCTCCGCGCCGAGACGATCCGCTTCGATCAGGGCGTCACCGAGGTGCCGGCGGTAGGCGTCGAGCCTCAGCTCGTCACGGCGGCCGAGCCCGAGGATCAGGATCCTCCGGCAGCGCAGCCGGTCCTCCGGGGGCGCGTGCCACAGGAGGCACCGTCCCGCGCGCCCCTCGAAGCGGTCCCCGCGCGCCACGTCTGCCAGGCGCGGCCCGAGCGGCGTCCCGACAGGGCCGGCGATCCCTTCCTCTCCCTTGAACTTGTAGACGATCCCGAGGTCCGCTTCGAGGCCGACCAGGTCACCCGGGCGGGCCTCGATGCGAAGGACCGCGCTCAAGCCCGCCCCCGCACGAGGGCGCGGATCCGGGGGACCAGGCGGGCGGGCGAGAGGCCGACCTCGTCGAGGAGCTGCGCCATCGAGCCGTGGGTCACGAACCGATCGGGGACGCCGACGTGGTGCAGCGCCGCGACCGGCGGCCCGGCCTCGTTCAGGAATTCGTGCACGCCGCTGCCGAAGCCGCCCCGAAGCGCATTTTCCTCGAGCGTGACCAGGACCGGGTAGCGGGCGGCGAGGCCGCGCAACATCTCGCCATCGACCGGCTTGACGAACCGGCAGTTCACGACGCCGACCGCGATCCCCTCCTTGAGGAGATCCTCGCGCACCCCCTCTGCGGTCTCGACCATCGCGCCGACCGCGAGCAGGCAGGCGTCGCGGCCCTCCGCCAGCATCTCCCAGGTGCCGATCGGGATCGTCCGGTACGGCCGCTCCGGGGTGAAGCGCCGGCTGGAGCGCTTCGGGTACCGGATGGCGAAGGGCTGGTTCGTCTGGTCGACGGCGGTCTTCAGGAGATCGCACAGCTCGTCCCCGTCCTTGGGAGCGGCCACCACGAAGTTGGGGACCGCCCGCAGGTACGAGAGGTCGAAGACGCCGTGGTGCGTCGGACCGTCGGCTCCGACCAGCCCGGCCCGGTCGAGGCAGAAGGTGACCGGAAGGGACTGTACGCCGACGTCGTGGATGATCTGGTCGTAGGCGCGCTGCAGGAACGTGGAGTAGATCGCCGCGACCGGCCGCATCCCCGAGATCGCCAGTCCGCCGGCGAAGGTGACGCCGTATTGCTCCGCGATCCCGACGTCGAAGAACCTCTTCGGATGCTTCTTCTTGAACGACACGAGGCCCGTGCCGTCGGCCATCGCCGCGGTGATCGCGATCACCCTGTCGTTCTCCTCCGCGAGACGGCTGAGCGCCGTGGCGAAGACCTTGTTGTAGTCGGGGGCGGCGGCCTTCCCCGAGGCGGCCATGACCCCCGAGGCCGGGTCGAACGCCGTGACGCCGTGGTAGACGCAGGAGTCGGCCTCCGCGTACGGCAGCCCTTTCCCCTTCTTGGTGATGACGTGCAGCAGCTTCGGCCCCTTGACGCTCTTGAGGTTCGAGAGGACCGTGATCATCTCCGACAGATTGTGACCGTCGATCGGCCCGTAATACTGGAACCCCAGCGCCTGGAAGAGGCCGCCCGGAACCACGACCTCCTTGAGGCTGCGCTCCAGGCGCTTCGCCAGCTCGCCGGCCTCCTCGCCGAGCGGCATCCGCTGGAGCAGGCCGCGGACCTCCTCCTTCAGGCGGTTGTAGTACTTGCTCGACGTGAGGCCGGTCAGGTACTTGGAGATCGCCCCGACGTTCGGCGAGATCGACATCTCGTTGTCGTTCAGGATCACGAGGATGTCGCGGCCCGAATGCCCTGCGTTGTTCAGCCCTTCGTACGCCAGCCCGCCGGTCATCGCCCCGTCCCCGGTGACCGTGACGACGTGGTAGTCGCCCCCGGCCGCGTCGCGCGCCACGACCATCCCCATCGCCGCGGCGATCGAGGTGCTGGCGTGGGCCACGCCGAAGGCGTCGTAGGGCGACTCTGCGGGCGAGACGAAGCCCGAGAGGCCCCGGTACTGGCGGATCGTCGGCAGGCGGTCGCGCCGCCCCGTGAGTACCTTGTGCCCGTAGGCCTGGTGGCCGACATCCCAGACGATCCGGTCGCGCGGAGCGTCGAACACGTAGTGCAGGGCGATGGTCAGCTCCACCGCCCCCAGGCTCGGCGCCAGATGGCCCCCGGTCTTCGAGACCACCTCGATGATGTACTGGCGGAGCTCGACCGCCAACTGCTCGAGGTCGCGGGCCGGGAGTCTCTTGATGTCCGCCGGCGAGCCGATGGTCGACAGGACCGAGGGGGGCGGGCCGGGCCGATCCGTCTCCTCCGTCTTCCCCGCGGACCGCTCCGCAGTCCTCAGGACCGGCACGCTCATCTTGCCCGTGATCGCTTCCGACATCCTGGACCTCGTCCGCGCGCTCGGGCTTTCCCTGTCAGGGGCCTGCGTGTGTGCCGAGGAGGGACCCCTGCTCAGCTCAATGACCGATTCGGCGGCGGCACGGCCGGTGATCATAGACCCCCGCGACAGGAAGGGTCAAGCGAACCCGGGCCGGGGGTATGCTATAGTGCCTTTCCCCGAGACGCGACGCATGATCCCCCTCAAGGACGACAACCCGACGCGCATCGTGCCGTTCGTCACCGTCGCCCTCATCGCGGCCAACGTGGCCGTCTTCGTCTGGGAGCTGCTGCACCCGCCGGCGGCGCGCGAGCAGGTCATCCGGAGCCTCGCCGTGATCCCGTCCGAGTTCGCCCGTCTGGGCCACGGCGGCGGCCTGATCTCCAACGGCATGACGCTCCTCACCGCCATGTTCCTGCACGGCAGCATCCTGCACCTGGCGGGGAATATGCTCTACCTCTGGATCTTCGGGAACAACGTCGAAGATGTGATGGGGCACGCGCGTTTCCTGCTGTTCTACCTTTTGTGCGGGCTCACCGGATCGTTCGTGCAGATCGCCGCGGCCCCCCTCTCGCGCGTTCCGATGATCGGCGCGAGCGGCGCCATCGCCGGCGTCCTCGGCGCGTACCTCGTGCTCTTCCCCACGGCCCGCGTGCTGACCCTGATCTTCGTCTTCGTCTTCGCGCGGGTGGTCCCGATCCCGGCCCTCATCGTCCTCGGCTTCTGGTTCCTGCTGCAGCTTCTGAGCGCGGGAGAGATCACTGCGGGCGGGGTCGCGTGGTTCGCCCACATCGGCGGCTTCGCCGCGGGTCTGGCGCTCATCGTCCCGTTCCGGCGCCGCCGGCCCCGCCAGAGCCTCTACTGAAGGACCCGCGTCAGAGGACGACGCCGGCGCGCGTCAGCGCTTCGCGCACACGGTGGTGCAGGTCCTCGAGGGTGGCGTCATTGTCGACCACGAGGTCGGCCAGGGCCAGGGTCGCGAGGAGTTGTTGCCCCGCCTCGGTCGTCGAGTTCTCGCGCGCCTCCTTGCGGGCGAACTCCTCGAGGGTCCTTCCGTCGCCGAGCCGCCCACGGCGCACGGAACGCTCGAAGCGCACCGGCTGGGGAGCGTCGACACCGAGCAGGAGAAAGCGGGGGAGCGTGCGCAACACGGCCACCTCGCCTGGATTGCGGATCGAATCGACCACCTCGCGGCCGCGCAGCCGTGGCAGGATGCAGCGCGCCAGCGCCCCTGATCCTGCCTCCGTGCGAAGCCTCACCCCGGTGGCGATCAGGTTGTCACGCGTGTGGTCGAGCCCCTGGCGGGTCGCCTCCTCGCGCACGACATCGGAGAGGGAGTGGACGGCGAAGCCGTGCGCCGTGAGGAACTTCGCGACCTCCCCTTTGCCCGAGGCGTTGGGGCCGGTCAGGCCTATCACGAGGATCGGGGACGGCTCCGTCGGCGTGATGCTGACTTCTCCTACGGAGACGATGAGTCCGGGGGCTGGGCTTCTCCGGCCGCCGCCTCGTCGGCCTGCGGCGCGTCCTCGGCGGCGGGCTCCTGGTCGGGAGCCGGTGGGCTGGCCTCTTCCTGAGGAGGGCCCGGAGGCGGTGTCGGGGCCTGAGTCTGCTGAGGAGTGGAGGGGGGCGTCTGCTGCGCCAGCGGCGGAGCCTGCTGCTCGCGGCCTCCCATGCGGCGTCCGGCCGCGGCGCGCCCCGGCGCTCCCGGCCCCAGGTCACGCGCGAAGCGGCCACGGTTGCCTCCGCCGGAGCCCGTCCCCGCCATGCCCGGGCGCCCGCCGTATGGCGAGCCGGCGCGCCCGCCCCCCGGACCCCCCATCATGGCGGCGGAATTCGGCGGCTGCCACGCCCGGCCGGGTCCGCCCGCTGGCGGAGGCTGCTGTGCACCCAGGCCCAGGGGCCTGAGCCCGGCCTGCGCCGCGGCTGCGCCCGGAGCAGCCGCCGCAGGCGCGAGAGCGGCGACGCCCGGCGCGGGACTCTGGAGAGCGGCGGACCCAGGAGGCACGGCCACCCCGGTGGGGGGGCCCGCCGGCGGCGAGCCCGCTGCGATCTGCGGCTGCGACATGGCTGGCGGTTGCGCGATCTGCGGCGTCTGGGCGATCTCCGGGGCCGGCGCGGGGCTCCCTCCGACCACGTAGTCCTCGATCCTATCGATCTGCTCGGTCGGGATGCCGACCCGCCCACCGCCTTCGACCTCCAGAACGGTGAACTTCGGCCCCTTCTCGACGCTCTTGACCATCATCGCCCGGCCGTTCACGAGATAGACGATCTGGTCGGCGTACGAGAGAGGAGCCAGAACGACGGCGAGAAGGACGGCGGCGACGCTCGCGACGGCTGGAGCCGCGGCACGCACCATGCTGACCGGCAACCTTCGAAACCTCATCGTCCCACCTCTCGGAGAAATGTCGCCTCCGGCTCAGGGCCGGCGACCTACCTATTCTCCCCCCGATCGTTCCGGAAGTAAACCCCGCGTCCCCGGAAGTCTACGGCGACCCCGCCCCTCGCGCAACGAGAATCGGTGACCCTAAAGTCTTATTCTTCCGTGACCTGGACACCGGCCGCCGTGTAATGAACGTCCAGGACCCGGGCGCCCAGGCCGGCCATCCTCTCCTGGATCTCTTCCCGCCGCCCCTCGCGGGCCCAGAGGACCAGGCACCCGCCTCCCCCGGCGCCGCAGACCTTCCCGGCGACGGCGCCCGCCGCGATCCCCTCCCGGATCAACCTGTCGATCCCCTCATGGGTCACCTTCGAGGAGAGCGCCTTGCGGGCCGACCACTCCTCCCCCAGGGCCGCTCCGGCGGCCTCCCAGTCGGAGGCGATCAGCGCCTCTCGCATGGCGTGCGTCGCCCGGATGACGCCGTCCAGCGCGTCGCGCACACGGGAGTCGCCGTCCAGGCGGCGCTTGAGCATGTCCCAGTTCGAGATCCCCGAGGAGCGCGACTGCCCGGTGTCGACCAGGACGGTGCGGCCGCGGAGCGCCTCGAGATCGACGGGCAGCCTCTCGACCCGCGTCCCCTCGACGGTGTAGTGGAGCGCCAGGGCCCCTCCGCGGAGAGCAGGATGGTAGTCCTGCTCGCCGGTCGGAATCCGGATGACCTGGGTCTCGATCGCCCGCGTCACGGCCAGGAGCGCGGCGCCCGAGAGGCCGCGCCCGACGAACCGGTCGAGGGCGGAAGCCAGGGCGATGCCGAGCGTCGAGGAGCCGCCGAGTCCCGACCCGGCCGGCGCCTGGCACTCGGTGGTGATGCGACAGGAGAGTCGCCCGCCCGGCGTGCCCCTGCCGGCCCCGAGGAAGTGCGCCGCCAGGCGCATCGGAAACTCCAGATCGGCCGGCGCCTTGTCGATCCGCTCCACCAGATCGTCGAGGCTGGCGGCGCGCAGCCGGGCGTCGCGATCCTTCGAGATCAGCTCGATGCCGGCGTCCCGGCGCGCCTCGACGCGCGCCACGGCGTAGAGGTCGATGGCGGCGTTGACCGTGAGCGGACGCTCGTGAAGGAGGTAGAGGGGCCAGAGATCGACGGTGCCGCCGGCCAGATCGATGCGGGTCGGCGCGCGGGCCTCGATCCGGTCAGGCATCGGGGCCGACACTCCGCGACCGGTACCCGTCGAGGATCGCGCGGGCCTCGTCGCCCGCGGCCCCCGGCACCAGCACGCGGATCTCCCCCAGGCCGTCGATCGAGAGCGGGTAGAGCGCGTGGCTGAGATCGGTGTCGAGACAGACGGGGATGCCGTACAGCTCCAGGATCCCCTTCACGATCTGCGCCTCCTGGTCGCTCCAGGTCCGGAAGATGATCGCCGACGTCATGCTCTCTGCGCCTCGAGGTCCGGATCATATCCGCCTGCCTGGAAGAGGGTCAACCACGACGGCGGGAACGACGACGGCGCGGGTTGCCTGGCCCCGGGCGCTGTGTTACCATCCGCGCTCGTTCCCGACGATCTGCGCCGGCCCGCGTCCCAGGCCGGCTCCCGGATGAAGCGCTTGACGGATCCGAGCCATCTCAGCCGCGCCGCGACCTTCATCCTCGCCCTCCTGCTGCTCGCGGTCCCTCTCGTGCACAGCGGCGCGCTGTTCGAGCCGTTCTCGCTGCCGAAGGAGATCGCCGTGCTCGCCGCGGCGCTCCTGCTCGGGGGGATCGGGATCGCCGCCCGCTTCCGGCCCGAGGGCGTGCCCTCCTTCGTCTCCGCGGCCCACCTGTCGGCCCTGGCCCTCTTCGCCTGCGCGGCGCTCGCCGTCCTCCCGGCGCTGAACCGCAGTCTGGCGCTCGCCGACCTGGCGGATCTCGCCGCCGGGATCGTGATCTTCTGGAGCGTGACCCGCTTCGTGCGCTCTCCGTCCGCCGTGGCGCTGCTCTTGCAGGCGACCCTCGCCGCGGCGGCCCTGGTGTCCATCGAGGTGGTGCTGCAGGTCTTCGTCCCCGGCCTCAACTGGACGCTCGCGGCCTTGTCGATCCTGCCGCCGACCAAGGCGGGCGCGACCCTCGGCGACGCGGGGCTGGCGTCGCAGTTCCTGATCCTCGCGCTGCCCGCGGGGATCGGGGCCGCGGCGATGAGCGCAGGCCGCCGCCGCCTCGTCGCGGGCGCCTGCCTCGGCCTGATCGCGGCGGCGCTGATTTTCGCCGGACGGCCGGAAGGATGGATCGCGGGCATCCTGACCCTCGCGCTCCTGGTGCTGTCGCGCTTCCTGCAGGTCGCGTCGAGCGGGCGCCTCTGGCCGCGCCTGGTGCCCGATCTCGGCGGCGAGAGTCTGCGGTCGGTCCTCGTGGCCCTGATCGTGGTGATCGGAGTGCTCGCCGTGTCGCGCTGGCCGGGGCTGTTCCCGTCGAGCGGACCGGTGGCGCCGCTCGACGGCGTCTCCCTCCTCTCGCCGACCACGGGCGATCCCGCCTCGGACCGGGCCGCCGCGGCGCGCGGGACGCTCGCCCTGCTCGGGCTCCACCCCGCGGGGATCGGCCCCGGCAACTGGCGGCACGCCTTCCTCGAGGTCGCCTGGACGCGCGTCCCGAGGTCGCCGTTCACGCTGAACCACCAGGCCCTGCATGCCGGGAACGACTACCTGGAGCGCGCCTCCGAGTATGGCCTTCTGGGAGGGACCCTCTTCGTGCTGCTCCTCCTGGTGCTGCTGGTCCAGGCCTGGCTCGCGGCTGCGCGCGCTCCCGCGCCCTGGGACACGGCCGGCTACGTCGCCTTCAACGTCCTGGCCGTGGCCTGCGGCTGCGCGCTCTTCGGCACTCCGTTCCAGCAGCCGGCTCCGGCCTTGCTGGTCTGGGTCCTGGCGGGCGTGACGCAGGTGGCGCTGCGCGAGGCGGGCGCGGCACCCGCGGCGCTGCGGATCGTCTGGCCGCGTGAGCGAGCCGCCAGCGTGCGGCCGCCGCGAAGGCGGGCCCTCGGGATCGCGACGGCCCTGTGGCTCGCCCTCGCGGCCGGCATGGGGATCTGGATCCGGGAGAGGATCGAGGCGTCGCGCCTGACCCAGGCCGCCCTGGCCGACGTCTACGCGCACAGGTACCGGGCGGCGCTGCAGACCCTCGGCCAGCCGGCCGCGCGTCGCTCCTCCGAGCCCTTGCCGCGCGCCTGGGCCGGCGAGTCGTACCTGCGGCTCGGCGCCTACGACCAGGCGGCGCGGGAGTTCGGCGCGGCGCTCGTGCGCTCCCCCTGGTTCATCGCAGCCTACCTCGGCCGCTCCGCCGCCTACCAGGCGGCCGGGCGGTACGACCTCGCAGAGCAGGATCTGAGTTCGGCCCTGGCGATCTGGCCCGGCAACACCGAGACCCGCATGTCGCTCGCGCGCCTGGCCGCGACCCGCGGCCAGATCGACGAGGCGATCAACCAGTACAAGGCGATCACGCAGTCCGACTCCGGTCTGGCGGAGCCCTACTTCCGCATGGGAGAGATCTTCTTGAGACGCGGTCAGATCGACGAGGCGATCGAGGCGTTCCGGGTGTGCGGGATGAAGAGCCCGCGCTACCCGAGGCTGCAGACGAACCTCGGGGACGCCTTCTTCAAGAAGGGGCTCCTGGAGATGTCGCTCCGGGCCTACCAGGGCGCCGCCTCACTCGACGAGAAGGACGTCGACGCGCGCCTCAGGATCGCCAACACGCAGCACGCGCTTGGCCGCTACTGCGACGCCAAGGAGTCGCTCGAGGCGGCGCGCGACCTGGAGACCGACCCCGCACGCCGGGACTCGATCCTCGATCTCCTGAAGACGGTCGACCTCGACTGCACCAAGCTGCTCAAGAGCAAGCACGGCCGGAACGGCTGAGCCCGCGGCGGCCGGGGGCCGTCGCCCCGCCACGACGATGGCCGGCCGGACGGCTCACCCCGGCTGGCGTCCGAGCCGCTCCGCGATGAACTCCTCGAGGGCCTTCGAGGCCGTGGGCGTGACCTCGATGAAACGGATCCCGACGCCGGGGAGGAGGGGGCTGCCGGGCGCTGCCTCCACCACGCGCCTCACCTCCCCGACGAGCTCGAGGGGCGGCCGCCCGCCCGGCAGATGGAGCGTCAGCCTCAGGCGCGTCCCCGGGGCGAAGGGGCGGGGGCTCTTGAGGAACGTCCCGTGCGGGCTCAGATCCTTGGTGTAGGCCGTGTAGACGCCGGCCGGCGCCTTGAACTCGATCCTGAGGCTCGCGGGGATGCGGTTCTCGACCCTTTCGAGAAGCGCCACGAACCGCCGCACGCGCGCCAGGAACTCCTCCTGCGTGACCGGCTTCGCGATCACGTCGTCGCACCCGGCCTGCAGGCACTCCTTCGTCCGCTCGCGCGATGTCACGAGGACCACGGGGATCGACCTGAGGCGCGTGTCGCCCTTGAGGACGCGGCAGGCCTCGAGACCGTCCATCCCCGTCAGGGATGCGTCGAGGAAGACGAGGTCCGGCCTCTCCTTCCGGCAGATCCGCAGGGCCTCGGCGCCATTCCTCGCCGTCAGCACGCGGCAGGTCGTCCGCTTGAGGTAGTTGCGCAGCAGATCGATCAGACGGCGGACGTCGTCCACCAGGAGGATGCGCGCGATCCGCTCGCCGTCCGGCACCGCGGAGGGGGGAACCCGGGACTTCGGGAGAGGCACGACGTCACCCCCTCCCTTCGGCCCGACGCTCGAGAAGATAGCCGGCCAGGAAGATGGCGCTGCCGATCAGGAGCCAGCCGAGCTCGGCGTTCATGTTCTCCTCGCCAAGACCGTAGACGAACAGGGCGACTCCCAGGGTCAGCATTCCCGCGACCTCGAGGATCTTCCCGAGCACGTACCTCATGGGGCGCCCACTATAGCCGCAAGGCCGCGGCACCGGCAACGCGGCGCGCGGCCCTCTTTCCCCGCACCTCCCTCCTCCGGTAGGATGGCCGCGCGGCGCGGGCGCGGGAGAGACGGTGCGAAGCCGGATCAGGACGATCGCGGTCATCGGTGGCGGCCCGGGCGGCGCGCACTGCGCGCGCCGCCTCGCCCGGCGCGGCTTCGACGTGACGCTCTTCGAGCACCGGGCGTCGTTCGAGAAGGCGTGCGGCGGCGGGATCCCGATCCGCGGGATCGAGCGCTTCCCCTTCCTCGACTCTCCCCGGCTGCCGGGCAAGACGATCCGGCGCTGTCTCCTCATCGCACCGTCGGGACGCGAGGCCGACCTGCCGCTTCTCGATCCGCTTCACGTCTTCAGCCGCGCCGACCTGCACACTTTTCTCCTCGAACGGGCGGTCGAGGCGGGGGTGGCGCTCGTGCGGGCTCGGGTCGTGTCGTTTGCGCGGGACGGATGGACGGAGGGCGCGGGACGCGCCGCGGGCTCAGGGAGGGCCGAGGGGGGCGGCTGGATCCTGCGGACGGCGACCTCCGGCCCGGCGGGCGACCCGCCGGGCGGCGCCGCGTGCGGTCCGTTCGACTTCCTGGTGGCGGCCGACGGCGCCACGGGGAGCGCCCGCCGTCGTCTCGGCTGCGGTCCCGACGGGGCGGGGCTCGCGCAGGGGATCGGCTACTACCTGCCGGCCCTCTCGGAGGACCGCATCACCCTCAAATTCTACGAGGGGCTCGATGGATACCTCTGGATCTTCCCGCGCCCGGGCCATTCCTCGGCCGGGATCTGCGCCGAACTCGGAGGCCGCCCCGCCGCCGCCCTGAAGGGGCTGATGGATCGCTTCCTGGCGGAGCGTTTCGGCGCCGATCTCCTGGCTCGCTCCGAGCGCTACGCGGCGCTCATCCCGGGAGCGCCGCGCGACCCGGCCTCCGGGAGGGTGCACGGGGAGGGCTGGGCGCTCGTCGGGGACGCGGGGCGCTTCGTCGATCCCCTGACCCGCGAAGGGATCTACTACGCCATGCTGACCGGCGAGATGCTGGCGGACTGCCTCGCGGCGAGGCGGCCCGAGAGGTACGGCGCCGCCTGGACGCGGAGGTGCGGGCGGGAGCTCTCCTGGGCGGCGCGGCACGCGCGGGCGTTCTTCGATGCCCGCTTCGTCGAGCGCCTGGTGGCGCTCTGCGATCGCAGCCCGACAGCGGGGCGCGTCCTGTCCGATCTCATCGCCGGTCGCCAGGCGTACCGCGATCTGAAGCGCCGGCTTCTCCTCAACGCCCCGCGCATCGGGATGCAGATCTGGGCGCGGCCGGGCGGAGGGCGGGGACGATCGGCCCTCAGGCCCGCTCGTGACAGCTGAAGCATTGGTCGTTGAGGGGGTGGGTCGGGCCGCGCGGGCGCTTCATGCCGGGGCCGTGGCACCCCAGGCACTGCGTCGGCTCGATGCTCATCCGGTGGTCCGTGTCGGCCGGGATCGGCGGCCTGCGGTGCCGCAGCGTGTAGAGGACGAGCATCCCCGTCAGGCCGGCGGCGCCGATCAGGAAGACGGCGACCCGGAGGCTGCCGCGCTCGGCGCGGCTCACGCCGCCCCGTCCGCGCGCATCAACCTCTCTCGATCCGTCGCCTCTGCACGTTCGTGGAGATCTTCTCGGTCGCCAGGACCTTCCCTTGCAGGAAGGCGTCCTCGGCGATCGCCACGACGGAGGCCCGGATGTCCCCGCGCATCCGCCCGGTCGGCCTGAGCTCGAACTTTCGCGCCACCACGACCTTTCCCTCCACCGACCCCTCGACGATCAGGTTCTCGGCGGTGATGTCGCCGAGCACCGATCCCTGCGGCTCGATGACGACCGACCCCGAGGTCGAGACGTTCCCCTCGACGCGGCCGCGCAGGCGGATGTTCTCCTCGGAGACGATCTCCCCGACGAGGGTGATATCGGCGTCGATCAGGGTGAGGCCGGCATCGGAGCCGTCGTCGCTGGAAAGCGGGATCCGCCGATCACGGAAGAGGGGCACTCTCGCTCCTCGGAGGCACGCGATGATATCAGCCCCTCCGGAGCGAATCAACCCGACGCCCGGACGGCTTAGCTCTGCGTCCCCTCCGGCCACTGGAAGAACTGGCCGTCCGAGAAGACGATGTCGCACTGGAAATCGGTCGTGCGCCCCCCGGCGCGCGAGCCGGCGGTGGCGTCCTTCCCCAGGCTGGAAACGCTGTAGTCGGTGCCGGTGGAGCTGGTCGAGGCGTCCCAGCCGGTGCTCCAGCCGTCCGCGTCCGGAGGGTTCCTGATGAAGAATGGGTTGATGATCCCCCTGAGGGTCGTCCAGTCGGGGATCGCCCTGGGATACGAGGCGGTGTCGGTCGAGTAGGCCTCGACCGCGGTGGAGATCGTCCGCAGGTCGGCCATCGTCCGCTTCTGCTTGCTCTTGTCGATCGCGTTCATCAGGTTCGGGATCGCGATGGCGGCGATGATCCCGATGATCGCCACCACGATCAGAAGCTCGATCAGGGTGAAGCCCCGGTTCCGCCCCTGCGGGCACGCGCCGATGGCTCTCATCTCCGGCTGCCTCCTTCCCCCCGTGACAAAGGGCAAGGAGAGTGCCAGCCCGCCCCCCGCCCGCCGGACGTCGTTCAAGCGCATGGAAACACAAGTTATGTCGTCCCGAGGACCGACGCAAGCCGGCGCCGCGACCGGGGGCTGGGCTGTCGAGATTTGGCACGCGGCCCCGGCCGGCTGCCATTTCGTGTCAGTCGAGCGGGGTCGTCCCGGGTGGCCCCGACGCCTGTTTGGAGGTTTCTCCGCGGCGTTCTTCGGGATCCTCCCGATGTCGGCCGGCCGTCGACGGTCCTACGCTGGGCTCGCGTCGGAGGACCACCATGACCCTGGAATACAGCGTGTGGATCGACGGGAAGACGCATCGGATCCGCATCGAGGCGCCTCAGCCGCAGTCTCGAGAAGAGGAGAGGCTCCTCGGCTCGGTCAGGAGCTTCGCGATATCGACCGCCTACCTGGAGCATCTCGGCTACCTCCCGCGTGGCGTCGTCAGCGCCATCGCCTAGGCAGGCAAAAAAGAGGGGCGCGGGGCGGCGAGTACCGCCCCGCGCCCGCCGAGACGCTCGCGTCCGGGCGAAACGCCGCCCGTCAGATCGGCACGAACACCGTGGCGCTGACCGTCGTGGAGTTGCCGGCACCGTCGGTCACCCGGTACGTCAGCGTGTAGGTGCGCCCCGTGCCGCGCGAATCGCGCTCGGCCCTCAGCAGCACCTGCCTATCGTCGGTGCCGATGGTCGCCCCCTGGATGTCGTTCGTTGTGGTGCCGTCGAACTTGCCCGGGGCGTCGTCCGGCTCGCTGCTCGTCGCCGAGATGAGCGTCACGGTCAGCGATGAGGAACAATTGTCGTTCGCGGTGATCGTCACGTTCACCGTGCGCATCGTGCCGTCCGGGGGCGTCAGGATGTTGGGAACGGCGGTAGCGGTCACGGTGGGAGCGGAGGCGTCGATGACCGACACCTGGAACGGATGCGTCTCGACCACGCTGCCGGAGTTCAACACCTCGAGCACGAGAGTGGTGGTGCCGCTCGGCACGAGCACCGCGACCAGGTCGCCGGTGGCCAGGACCTGCAGGCCGGAGCCGGTGTCCTTCGACCAGCGATAGGTGATCGTGCCGCCGGTGGTCGAGGTGAAGCTGCGAGCGTCGAGGGACACCGGTGTCGCGGTGGAAGAGGTGCATTCGACCTGGCGGACGCCGTTGGCGAGGACCGTGGGCGTGCGCCCGACGAAGAGCGAAGGTTCGCCGCGCCACGCGAAGTCGCCGCGATCGACCCCCTCCGGTGTATTGCCGTCGGTGCCGGAGACGAAGAGCGTCAGGGGGGTCCCCGAAGGGTCGGGCTGGCCCAGGGACGCGAGCGGGATCTCGGCCGGCGGCTTCGAAGCCCCGTAGGAGTTGGAGATGCGCGAGGCGTCCACGTCCAGCACCACGTCGGCCCGATCCGGGTAGACGGCATCGACTCTCAGGTTGAACTGCCGGGCCGGGTCGTCCTTGGCGCGGACGCAGAGGAAGGCCGGGATCGACAACCCCGTCAAGGAAGCGGTCTGCGCGAACACCAGTCCGGGATCGGTGCAGGCCCCGCGGGCGATCTCGTAATCCTGCACGGAGTCGCCGCAGAGCATGATCGAGTCCTGGTCGAAGACGATCGGCTCGCCCGCTATCGAGTTCGAGTAGGCGATCCCCGCCCCCGCGTCCCTCCCTTCCAGGGACAGCCCGTTGGCGCAGAGAACCCCGTACGTGAAGCTGGTGCTGTTGAACGTGAGCGACTCCAGCATCGTCGTGGAGCGCGACTCGCGTCCTTCGATGCTCAGGCGGCCGCCGATCGGCTGGCCGTCCGGGTCCTGAAGCGCGAGGCCCGCGGTCAGGACCTGGGTCGTGCTGCCGGGCAGCGTGGTCTGGGCGAGCACACCGATCCGCACGGTGGCCTGGCAGGCATCGCCGGCGCCGTCGAAGTTGGAGTCGAGCTGGTCGACGTTGTAGACGGCCGGACAGTTGTCGGCGACATTATTGAACCCATCGCCGTCGGCGTCCGTGGCGTCCACGAGGATCACGCCCACCGACAGGAACCCGGACAGCACCTGCGAGGGATCGGGCGGGGCGGCGACGGCGGTCAGGCTCCCGCCCGCGGCGACCTTGAAACCGACAAGGTTGTTCGTGTCGTTGCAGGTGACGTACAGATTTCCGCCCGGCCCGAGCGCCAGACCGGCCGGCCCGCTCGCGCCGGCGGGAATCGCGAACGGCGAGCCTGCCACCTGGGAGGGGGTGGTGCCGAGCGCGCCGTTGATCACCGCCACCTTGTTGGCTCCGGGCAGGGAGACGAACAGCCTGTCGCCGCCTGCGCCCGTGATGATGGCCTGGGTGCCGCCCGAGACCCCAAGGCTCACCGAAGCGCGCGTGACCGGGTCCCCGCTCTTCGCGGCCACGAGCGTGATGTCGGCCGCGCTTCCCAGCGCCGACTCTCCGGCCACCAGGATCCAGGATCCGTCGGAGGCCGTTTGTGGCAGGAACGTGAGAGGTCCGGAGCGGTCGATTCCCGAGATGACGGCCGGCCAGCCCGTCACAGCGGTCAAGGCGCCGCTCGAGGCCACGCTGTACAGCGCCACCTTGCCGACGTCCTTCAGCGCCACGGCGAGCAGGGTCCCGTCCGGAGAGATGGCCATGCCGTCCGGCACGCCCCCCAGCGTCAGGATCGGTTGTCCGGTGGGGGCCAGGCTGCCGGCACGGCTGATGGTGAACGAGACGATGCCGTTGCCCGTCAGGTCGGGCAGCCTGCCCGCGACGAAGAGGAACGTGCCGGCCGGGTTGGCCACCATGCCCTCCGGTTCGACCACCACGGAGCCGAAGGGTGAGCCGGTGATCTGGCTGAGCCCGAGAAAGCCTTGCCGGTCGATCTTGAAGACGCTCACGCTCCCGATCTGCGGCGGCGTCCCCTGCGTCTTCGGGTTGAGAGCGAGCAGGTGGAGGCCGTTCTGGATGAGAGCCAGCTCGGGCCCGGAGGTGGGCGGGGGATCGTTCTGCCGCCCGCTGTCCTGGCACTCCGCCAGGCCCATGGGACGCAGCCGGCCGGTCGTCTTGGTCTCGAAGAGCCCGATCCGGTTCAGCGCCGATAGCCCGTTGACGTACAGGTATCCCTCGAGCTGGTACCCGACCTGGCAGACGTCCCCGGTGCCGTTCCCGTCACCGTCGAGCTGATCGGGGTTGTAGGAGAAGGGGCAGTTATCGCAGGCGTCCCCGAGGGCGTCCGTGTCGTGATTGTCCTGGAGCGGGTTGAAAATCGTGGGGCAGTTGTCGAAGTTCGCGCAACTGCCGTCCCCGTCCCCGTCATTGAGAGGATCGATGGGGCAGCGGTCGCACAGGTTGCCGATCCCGTCGCCGTCGCCGTCCTCCTGGAAGGGGTTGTAGTAGTTGGCGCAGTTGTCCTGAGCGCCCGAGAGCCCGTCGCCGTCCGGGTCGAGGTCGCAGGCGTTGCCGAACCCGTCTCCATCGGAGTCACGCTGATCCGGATTGTAGGTGGTCACGCAATTGTCGCAGGCGTCACCCACGCCGTCCAGGTCCTGGTCCTGCTGGCCCGGGTTGGCCGTGGCGGGGCAGTTGTCCGATGCGAACTGCAGGCCGTCCGCGTCCTCGTCACCGGCGCCCACGAACAGGATGCCGCCCAGAGGGTGCCCGTTGAAGGCGCCGGTCTTCTCCGCGCGCGTGAGCGCGGTCAGCGATCCATCCGCCTCCACGCGGAACGAGGAGACGCTGTTGCTCGTGAAGTCGGAGGCGAACAGGAAGCGCCCCTTGGAGTCCATCGCCATCCCCGCCGGAAGCTTTCCGAGCGTGGCGTTGGCGAACGGTGTGTTGGGAAGCGCCACCGGGGCCCCCGCGGCCTCCAGGCGGAACCCGTCGATCGTGTTGCTGTCCTGGTTGGAGACGAAGGCGTACCGGTCTCCTGGACGTATGACCACGACGTTCGAGTTCGTCCCGGCTCCGCGCACGGCCGAGCCGACGATCTTCGTGGGGACTCCCCCTGAGTCGATCAGGTAACAGCCGACGATCGAGGGCCCGCTCGTCGCGCTGGCGAGGCAGATGCGATCGGAGGTCTTCGTGAAGGCAAGGCCCGCGACGCACCCGTCGGCGAGGCCGTCGCCGTCGACATCGTTGGCGAGCGCCGTTCCCTGGATGAACCCGCGGCTACGGCCGATCCCGAAGGCGTTCGCCACGCAGCTGTGGGTCACTTCGAGATAGCCGCCGGCCGAGGCCCACCCGAGGGCGTTGACGTCCCCGTCGAAGACCGGATACCCCGACTGCATCGTGAGCTTGCCGTTCGTGGTGTCGACGGTGAGCAGACTGACGCTTCCCGAAGTGACGCCGAACGTCTGGAGGTCCGTGGTGGACAGATAAGGCTGGAGCGGATAGACCGACAGCCCGGCGGGGCGATCCGCGGAGACGAGGTTCAGACTGCTCGGCATGAAGAACAGCGTGCCGTCCGCGTTGATGCTCCAGGTGGTGATCGTGTCGGTTCCCTCGTTCGAGGCGAACAGCAGGTTCGGCATGGAGCGGCCGTTGGCGAGACGCGGCGCCGCGTAGTAGCTGGCCCCCGCGGGGCCCGAGGCGAGGACGCCGTTCACGAAGGGGGAGCCGGGCAGGCTCTGCAGCCGGCCGAGCGCGTCGACCTCCCAGGCGGCCACCGAGTTCGTCTGCGAGTCCTCGGTCCCCACATACAGGAAGCCGATGCGGTTGAAGGGGATCTGGCAGGCGTTGCCGACACCGTTGCGGTCCGCATCTTCCTGCAGCGGGTTGGCCGTGGACTTGCAGTTGTCGCAGGCGTCGCCGACGCCGTCACCGTCCGAGTCGGTCTGGGTCGGGTTGAACGTGTCGGGGCAGTTGTCCGAGCCGTTGGCCACGCCGTCCCCGTCCCGGTCGCCGTCGCAGGCGTCGCCCACGCCGTCGCCATCCGAGTCGCGCCAGCCCGGGTTGGGCACCGTGGGGCAGTTGTCGCAGGCGTCACCGCGGCCGTCGCCGTCGGTGTCGAGCTGGGTGCCGTTCGCGGCCGCCGGGCAGTTGTCGGTGGTCGCGGCCACGCCGTCGGCGTCCTGGTCGCCCGTGGCGTAGAAGACCATGCTGCGCGACGGGAGGCCGTTCACCCCGGTCGACGGGCTGTCCGCGAGAGCCGTGAGGCTGCCGTCGGTATTGGGCTTGAAGACGCTGATCGTGCTGCTGCCGTCCTGGAGGTTGACGGCGTAGAGATACTGGCTCGAGGGATCGCCGGCCATCCCGGCGGGCCCCGTCCCGAGCGGCGTGTTGTTGTACGGGGAGCCGGCGGCCGGCGTGGGGCGCCCGGCCGAGTCGATGGCGAACGAAGCGATCTTGTCGACGTCGTACAGGGAGGCCGCCAGCGTCTTGCCGTTCGGCAGCAGGTAGAGGGCGTAGGCGGCTCCGCCCGCGCTCGAGAAGGGCGATCCGGTGCCGTAGGTGATCCGGCCGCTCGGCTCCAGGTTGAACAGGCTGATGCGCACGCTCGAGGGGTCGGCCTCCGAGACATAGAGCTGCGCGCCGCCGTGCGCCAGGGCCGCTCCGTCGGCGGAGTTGGTGTCGCTGTAGAACGGCGAGCCAGGCGCATGCCGGAGCTGGCCGTTGGCGTCGATCTCGAGGACGGCGACGCGGGCCAGTGCCGGCAGGGTCACGACGAGGAAGCGACCGTCCGGGGTCGTCTCGAGGCTCGACGGCACGTTCCCCATCGAGAAGGGTGATCCGACCTGGGTGAGGCTCCCGTTCGCGTTGATCGAAAAGCCGACGATCGTCCAATCCACCGCGTTGCCGACGAAGAGGAACCGGCCGTCCGGGGTGGCCGCCAGCCCCAGCGGCTGACCGCCTCCCGAGGAGAAGGGTGAGCCGCTGATGGTCGTGAGGGCGCCGCTGGAGGACGAAATCGAAAAGGCCGAGATGTTGTCCGTGCCCTGATTGACGGCGTAGAGCCTTCCCTTGACGACGCGGATCCCCAGCCGGGCATAGGGCGCCAGGGGGTTCGCGGCCGGGCCGCGCCCGCCGGTCTGCCAGGGCGACCCCGAGACCAGGCTGAGCGTGCCGTCGCTCCAGGCGGTGAGCCCGGTAATGACGTTGTTGGACAGAGGGTTGGTGCGGTCGCTGCTCCCTTCATTCACATAGAGATAACCGATGACCTTCTTCGCAGGCGGCTTGCCGGCCCCCTGGATCGGCCAGGCCACAATCATGAGCAGGATCGAAAGAGCAACGGTGCGACGAAGGGACAGGCGCGCTGGCACGCTTCCCATGGGGCCTCCTCGGTCTGAGTGTTTGAAGTTCAACCTTACTATTCAGGATCGGGGCGTCGGGGTTCCACGAAATCGGAGGGGGAGGCCAGATCGGGTATGATACGCGTCGGCCCAGCGGGAGCGCCGCCCCAGACCCCGGATCGCTCGAGTGATTCGAGAGCCGACGTAGCTCAGTGGTAGAGCAACTGATTCGTAATCAGTAGGTCGCCGGTTCAACCCCGGCCGTCGGCTCCAGCCCGGTGTCTCCGCCCGGCGGCCCTCCCCTCCCCGGGATCGCCATGCCGCTCAATGACACGCCCTTCCTCGACGCCCTCGGGCGCGGCCCCCTCGTCTTCGACGGCGCGATGGGCACGCAGCTCTACGAACGCGGCTACTTCATCACCCGATCGTTCGACGAGGCGAACCTGACGCGCCCCGACCTGGTGCTCGCGATCCACCGCGACTACGTCGCGGCCGGCGCGCAGATCGTCGAGTCGAACACCTTCGGGGCCAACCGCGAGCTCCTGCGGCGCTACGGCGCCGAGGACCGCCTGCGGGAGATCAACCGCGCCGGCGTGCGTCTCGCCCGCCAGGCGGCCGGCGCCGGCGCCTACGTCGCCGGCTCCGTCGGGCCGACCGGCCGGATGGCCGGGACGCTGACCGATGATCGCCGCGCCGCCCTCGAGAGCGTCTTCAAGGAGCAGATCGAGGCGCTCCTTCAGGAGGGGGTCGACCTCCTGGTCCTCGAGACCTTCATCAGCGCCGGCGAGGTCGAGGCGGCCCTCCTGGCCGCGCGCTCCCTCTACGCCGGTCCGATCGTGGTGCAGATGTCGTTCAGCGAGGAGCGGCCGGCCATCGACGGGCTCCCTCCGGGGCTCGTCGCGGAATTCCTCCGGGACCGCGGCGCCGACGTGGCGGGCGTGAACTGCGCCGAGGGTCCCGCGTTCGTCTTCGAGGTTGCCCGGGAGATGCTGGGGCACGGCCTGCCGGTGAGCGCGCAGCCGAACGCCGGCCGCCCGCGCCGCCTCGACGAGCGCACCCTCTACATGACGACGCCCGAATACTTCGGCGTCTACGCCCGGCGCCTCTACCAGAGCGGCGTTGCGCTCGTGGGCGGCTGCTGCGGCACCAGTCCCGAGCACATCCGGCGCGTGGTCGACGCGGCGGCCATGCTGCGAGGAGGGCGGGTGGAGGTCGAGACGGTCCGCGCCGCGGCGGCAGGCGCCGAGGTCCGGCGGCTGCCCTCGGTCCCGGCGGAACGGAAGTCGCCGCTGGGCGAGAAGCTGATGCGGGTGTACAGGGAGCGGATCGATCCGGCCGGCCCGCGCCGACCGCTCTCGGGCCCCGACGGGTTCGTCGTGAGCGTCGAGGTCAATCCCGAGGCGGGCCTCGATCCCTCCCGGCCGATCGCGGCAGCGGCGATGCTGAAGCGCGCCGGGGTCGACGTCATCAACATCGCCGATGGACCGCGCGCCGCGGCCCGCATGAGCAACCTCGCCCTGGCGCTCGAGGCGCGAAAGCATGCCGGGGTCGAGGTCCTCCTGCACGTCTGCTGCCGCGACCGGAACCTCCTGGGCCTCCATTCGGACCTCCTCGGGAGCTGGGTGCTCGGGATCAGGAACCTCGTTGTCATCACCGGCGATCCGCCCAAGATGGGCGACTACCCCGCAGCCACCGCGGTCTTCGATCTCGACGCCATCGGCCTCCTGCGGCTGGTCGACGGCCTGAATCATGGGATCGATCCGGGCGGGAAGCCGTTCCCCGACCGGACCGCCTTCCTGTGCGCCTGCGGCGCCGAGCCGGCCGCGCACGATTACGACCGGGAGCTGCGGCGGCTGGAGGAGAAGAAGCGCGCTGGCGCGGAGCTCGTCATGACGCAGCCGGTCTACGATCCGGCCCTCCTGTCGCGCTTCCTGGCCGACACTCGCGCGCTCGGTTTGCCGATCCTGGTCGGCCTCTGCCCTCTGGCCAGCTCGCGGAACGCCGAGTTCCTCCACAACGAAGTGCCGGGGATGCAGGTGCCCGATGCGATCCGCGCCCGCATGGCGGCGGCCGCCACGCCCGAGGAGGGGCGGCGCCAGGGGGTCCTGATCGCCCGCGAGATGCTGGAGCGGGTCAAGGACGCGGTGGTCGGCGCCTACCTGATGCCGCAGTTCGGCCGCTACCGCACCGCCGTCGAAGCGCTGCATGGGATCGGGTACGGGTTCGCCGCCGAGGACGCGGCGGAGCCCTGATCGGGCCGCGCGCGCTGGCGCACCGGCCGTACCCGCGATACATTGAGCGGCATGGACGCCCGGTTCGAGGAGGGGCGGACCGCCTCCTCGGAGGCGCTCGCCCTGGCGCTCGCCACCGCCCCGCCGCCGTACCTGGAGGGCGCTCTCGCGAACCCCGCGATCCACCCGCACCACCTCATCCTGGCTTTCAGGAACCCGAGGATCGCCGGTCCGCTCATCCTGCGCATCAGTCAGAACCGCGCCTGGCTCAAGGACTACGACCTGAAGGCGGCGATCGTCCTGCACCCCAAGACCCCGCGCGCCGTCGCCATGAACCTCGTGTCGTTTCTTTGGTGGCGCGATCTGGCGCGGGTCGTCGACCGCGCCGTCCTGGCGCCGCCGCTGCGGCGCACCGCCGAGCGGATCCTCTCGATCCGGCTGCAGGAGCTGGCGCTGGGCGAGAAGATCACGCTGGCGCGCGTCGCCAGCCGCGGCGTCATCAACGCCCTGCGCCAGGAGCGGGAGCCGATGGTGATCCGCGCCCTGCTGCAGAACCCGCGACTCGTCGAGGAGGACGCGCTGGCGATCGCTTCCAGCCGCCGCACGCCTCCGGCCGTGCTGCAGGCGCTGGCCGGGGATGCGCGCTGGTCGTCACGCCCCACCCTCCAGAAGGCGATCGCGAAACATCCGGAGACCCCGGCGCGGATTGCCCTCCACATCCTGCACGGGCTGAGCACGAAGGATCTCAAGGAGCTCGCGCAGGCGGCGCGGGTGCCGGGGCTGGTGAAGGTGGCGGCGCAGCGCCTCCTGGAGTCGCGCCGGCGCCCGAATCGCGAAAGTTCGAACGGCTGAAACCGCCGCCCGCCCGGGAATGGATGTAACTCGCTGCAAGCGCGTGGCTTGCCGTTGTTTGACAAACACCCACCCCTTCCTTATTATTTGCCATCGGTCGAAATCTCGTCGGCGCAACAGTTTGGGGCGGATTGGACGCGACCTCGATGGCAACTTTCGGCGACACGCTCAAGCGGGAGCGGGAGCTCAGGGAGATCTCGCTGCGCGAGATCTCGGACGCGACCAAGATCAACATCCGCTATCTCGAGGCGCTGGAGCAGAACCGCTTCGACGCCCTTCCCGGAGGCCTGTTCAACAAGGGGTTCATTCGCGCGTACTCCACGTACATCGGCGTCGATGGCGAGGCGATGGTCAACTGCTACCTGCAGGAGATCGCGGGCCGCGAGTCGGGCGCCGGGGAGGGCGCCGGCCCGCAGGGCATGCACAGGCCGGCGGAGACACCGCGGCGCCGCGCCGGATCCGGCGCGGATCACGAGGGAGGCAACGGACACCCGCTCGCCATCTCCTTCGCCGCCTCCGCGAAGAGCGACCAGGCCACCCCGCCCGCGTCGGCGGGTCCGGCGGGCTCGCGTCCCCTGAGCGCGCCGGTCGCCGCGCCCGACGCCGGGCCCGCCCCGCATCTCCGCTCCCCGGCCGCCGTCACCCACATCGAGGAGACCGAGACGGCGGAGGGGCCGTCGCGCGTCCTCCCGTCCATCCTGGCGATCGTCGGCGGCGCCGGCGCCCTCTTCCTCGCGCTCAGCGTGACGATGAAGCACCCGGCCCCGCGGCCACGCTCGGCCTCGCCCTCGCTCGAGGTTCCGGCCGCGCCGCCGGCCCCGATCGGTGGAACGGAGCCCCTGGGCCAGCGCAGCGCCCCGGCCTCCACCGGCGCCGGCCCGGCCACCGCGCTCCCCGGCCACACCACTCCGGCCGCCGGCGAGGTCGCGCCTCCCTCGGCCCCCGCCCGCGTCCCGGCTCCGGCCCCCGTGCGCTCCGGCGCCGCAGTCCCCGCCTCATCACCGATGGAACTGCAGATCGAGACGACCGGCACCACCTGGGTGCAGCTCTTCTGCGACGATCGCGAGGCGATCAACTGGGTGATGAAGGAGGGGGAGTCGGAGGCGATGCGCTGCCTGCGGACGATCCGGGTGAGCGCCGCCGACGCGTCCGCCGTGCGCCTGACGATCGGCGGCGCGCTCTGCGCGCCGCTCGGCGAGGCGGGCAGCCGCGTCCACGGCTTCACGATCCGCAACGACGACGCGCGCCAGATCTGCCCCCCCTCGGGGCGAGGGAACGATGGACGCTCCTGAGCGGACGACGACCGAGGCGCCTCCCGGCCGCCACCCGCTGGTGGAGCGGATCCTCGGAGGCTCCGCCCCTGACGCCATCCGCCTGAGCGCGGCGCGCGGAGCGCTGCCGCTGCCACTCCCCGACCTCACGTACCTCCAGGTCTGTCTGCTGAGCGACGCGCGGCCCGAGGTGGCGCAGGCCGCCGCCGACAGCCTCGCGAACCTGACCTCCGACACGCTGCTGCCGATCCTGCGCGACCCCCGCTGCGACGCGATTCTCCTCGACTACTTCGCGCTCTCGGGACGGCTGGCGGGAGCCGCGCTCGAGACGGTGGTCGCCCACCCGGCGATCCCCGACGCGACGCTCGAGGCGCTCGCCGCGAGCGGCGCCGTCGAGACCCTCAACCTGATCGTCACGAACGAGGTCCGGATCATCCGCACGCCCAGGCTCCTCGAGGTGCTGCGGTCCAACCCGAACCTGTCAACGGACGACCGCCGCCGACTCGCCGAGCTGGAGCGTGACTTCGTCGGCAAGGAGACGCTGCGTGTCCGCCAGGCGGCGCCGGCGGCCGCCCCGGAGCCCCCGCCGCCGGCGGACGGCGAGGCGATCCCGGAGGGGGCGGAGGGCGAGGCGGCCGGGGTGGCTCCGCCCGTCATGTCGCCCGAGGAGCAGGAGCGGTTCGAGGAGGCGTTGCGCCGCACGCCGGCGTTCCAGAGGATCATGAAGCTGAACGTGGCCGAGAGGGTGCAGATGGCGATGAAGGGAAACGCCGAGGAGCGCGCCATCCTGATCCGCGACACCGCCAAGATGGTGGCGCTGCAGGTCCTCAAGAGCCCGAAGCTCTCGGACACCGAGATCTCCGGCTTCGCCGGCATGCGCAGCGTCTGCGAGGACGTGCTGCGGGTGATCGCGAGCCAGCGCGACTGGACGAAGACCTACGCGGTGGCCCACGCGCTGGTGCGCAACCCGAAGACGCCGCCCGGCCTCTCGGTGCAGTTCCTGGCGCGGCTCGGGACGCGCGACCTCAGGATCCTCCAGGGCGACAAGAACATTCCGGAGATCGTGCGCCGGCAGGCGCACGCCCTCTTCCTGGCGCGCACGCAGCCTCCGAAGAAGATCGGGAAGAAGGCCCACTGATGCGCCTGCTCAAGTCGATCCGCAATCTCCTGGGCAACTACCAGCTCAAGTCGGGGATCTACCACCACTACCGAGGCGAGGCGAAGCAGGCGATCGAGTACCTGACCCGGGCGCTGCAGGCCCCCGACTCCACCGAGCCGGACCGGCGGATGGCGCTTTACTACCTGACCCAGACGCACATCGCCGCGGCGGAGAAGTTCGAGGAGGCGAAGGAGATGGCCAAGGCGGTCGAGGCCTACCGCCAGGCGCTGGAGCTGACCCCCGACTACCCCGACATCCACTTCCGCATGGGCGCGCTCTACGCCCGGTTCGACCTCAGTCTGGAGGCCATGGAATCGTACCGCCGCGCGCTCGCGATCCACGCCGACTACCTCGAGGCCCGGGTGCACCTCGCCTTCCTTCTGCTGGAGAACGGCCAGAAGGCGGAGGCGGCCGCGGAGTTCGCCGCGGCGCGCGACCTGTCGGTGCGCGCGATCGAGGAGCCGTACCGCAAGGCGCGCGAGGCGCTCGACCGCGGCGAGGTCCCGGAGGCCGAGGAGTGGATGCGCGAGGCGTTCCAGAGGCGTCCGGAGAACTTCGAGTTCCACTACCGACGCGGCCTCAAGCTGCTCAAGGACGGGCAGCTCGAGGCGTCGGTCGAGGACTTCCGGCAGGCCATCCAGTTCAACCCGACCTTCGCCGACGTGCACAACTATCTCGGCGTCACGCTGGGCGAGCTCGAGCGCTGGGACGAGGCGGCCGCCGCCTTCCGCCGCGCCCTCGAGGGGAACCCGGACTACCAGATCGCCCGCCTGAACCTGGCGTTCGCGCTGGCCCACGGCGGCCGGGAGAAGGAAGCGGTGAACGAGCTGCGCGTCGTCCTGTCGCGCGAGCCGACGAACCAGGCGGCCAGCGCCAAGCTGGAGGAGCTCACGGGGCCGAAGCGCGACAAGAACCGGGCGCAGGGGGAGAACCGTGCCTGAGACGCCCGGCCTCCGGTTCCAGAGCGCCGGCCTGTCCGACGTCGGCCGCAAGCGCTCGTCCAACGAGGACTCCTTCGCGCTCGCTCCGGAGCACAACCTGTTCGTCGTCGCCGACGGCATGGGAGGGCACGCGGCCGGGGAGGTCGCCTCGCGCCTGGCGGTCGAGTCGATCGAACGCCACATCTCCGGCACCGACCCGCGCAAGGAGCCGACCTATCCCGCCTCCTTCCGCTTCCCGCGCAGCGAGGAGGCGGGGCTGCCGGTCCCGGCGCGCCGCGTCCTGAACGCCGTCCGCCTGGCGAATCAGGAGATCGTTCGGTCGGTGCGGAAGAACAAGAGCCAGCGCGGCATGGGGACGACCGTCGTCATCGCCTACCTGCACGGCGGGCGCGCCTTCATCGGATCGGTGGGCGACAGCCGCGCCTACCTCGCGCGCGGCACGAGCCTCCGCCAGCTCACCTCCGACCACACCTTCGTGAACGAGCAGGTCCGCGCCGGCACGCTGAGCCCTCAGGAGGCCCGCAAGCACCCGGCGCGCAACATCCTGACCCGCGCCGTCGGCAGCCAGGAGGAGGTGGACGTCGACATCGTGGAGCAGGAGCTGAAGGCGGGCGACGCGCTGCTCCTCTGCTCCGACGGCCTCACCACGATGGTGGACGATCCCCAGATCCTCACGGCGGTCCGGGACCACCCGGACGACCCGCAGGCCGCCTGCCGCGCCCTCGTCGAACTGGCGAACGCGGGCGGCGGCGACGACAACGTCACCGTCCTCCTGATCTACGCCCGCCCGGCCTGAATCCCGCCGCGCCGCCGTCCGGTGCCCCGCGCCTCGGGGGACGTTCCGGGACGTGGACCGCGCCTTGCGCCCGCCCTGCTCCGGGGGTACTCTATCAACGTTCCGACGGGGAGGGTCCATGAGCATGCGGTACACGCGACTCACCCGACCTCTGGTCCGGAGGGGTGGCACGCTGCGCCCGGCGAGCTGGGACGAGGCGCTGGACGCTGCCGCCGAGGGCTTCCGGAACGTGGTCGGGCGGCACGGGCCGAAGGCGTTCGGGCTGTTCAGCTGCTCGAAGGCGACGAACGAGGTGAACTTCATGACCCAGAAGTTCACCCGCGCCGTCATCGGCTGCAACAACATCGACAGCTGCAACCGGACGTGACACGCTCCATCCGTCGTCGGTCTGGCGACGGTCTTCGGAGCCGGGGGCGGCACCAGCTCCTATCGGGAGATTGAGGAGACCGACCTCATCCTCCTGTGGGGATCGAATGCCCGCGAGACGCACCCGATCTTCTTTCACCACGTCCTGAAGGGGGTGCGCGCAGGCGCTCGCCTGTGCGCGATCGATCCGCGCCGAACCGGCTCGGCGGAGTGGGCCGACATCTGGCTCGGGCTCGACGTCGGGTCCGACATCGCCCTGGCCAACGCCCTCGGAAGGGAGATCATCGCAGCGGACCTCGTGAACCGCGCCTTCGTCGAGAGGGCCACCACCGGCTTCGAGGCCTACCGCGCCGCGGTCGAGCCGTACACGCTGGAGGAGGCCGAGCGGCTGACCGGCGTGCCGCGTGATCTGATCAGGAAAGTGGCGCACGACTACGCGCGGGCGGACCGCGCCCAGATCTGCTGGACGCTCGGCATCACCGAGCACCACAACGCGGTCGACAACGTTCTGGGCTTGATCAACCTGGCGCTCCTCACCGGCCACGTCGGGCGCTATGGATCGGGCCTCAACCCCCTGCGCGGCCAGAACAACGTGCAGGGGGGCGGCGACATGGGCGCCATTCCGAACAAGTACCCCGGCTTCCAGGACGTCGAGGATCCGGAGGCGCGCGGACGGTTCGAGAAGGCCTGGGGGGTGGGGCTCGATCCGAAGCGCGGCTGGCACCTGACGCAGATGTTCGAGGCGATGGAGCACGGCGATCTCAGGACGGTCTACGTGGTCGGCGAGAATCCCTGCCAGTCGGAAGCCGATCAGGCGCGCGCCGAGAAGCTGATGGGCGGTCTCGAGCACGTGGTGGTGCAGGACCTCTTCCTGACGCGGACGGCGAGGATGGCCCACGTCGTCCTGCCGGCCGCCGCCGCCTGGTGCGAGTCGGAGGGAACGGTCACCAGCAGCGAGCGGCGCGTGCAGCGGGTGCGCAAGGCGCTCGACCCGCCCGGGGAGGCGCGCGACGACATCCGGATCGTCTGCGATCTGGCGCGCCGCCTCGGCCACGACTGGGGGCAGCCGACGGCGGAGGAGGTCTGGAACGAGCTGCGGCGCCTGTCGCCGATGCACGCCGGGATGTCGTATCGGCGGCTGGAGGATCTCGGCGGCATCCACTGGCCCTGCTGGGACGAGAGCCACCCGGGCGAGCGGTTCCTGCACGCGCGCCTCTGGGAGGAGCCGGTGCGCGGCGCCAGGGCGCCGATCACCCCCGTGGTCTTCGAGCCGCCCGTCGACGCTCTGAACGAGGACTATCCGATCCGGCTCACGACCGGCCGGCGCCTCGACTCGTTCAACACCGGAGTGCAGACCGGCGGCTACACCTCGCCGCTGCGGCGCGGCGAGACGATCGATCTCGCCCCCGAGGACGGCGAGCGGCTCGCGGTGGCTGAGGGGGAGGTGGTGCGGGTCGTGTCGCGGCGCGGCGCGGTCGAGGCTCCCGTGCGCTATGACCCGAGCCTGCGCCCCGGCCTGGCCTTCATGACCCTCCACTTCCCGGACGACGTCGCTGTGAACCTGCTGACCATCGACGCCACCGACCCGAAGTCGGGCACGGCCGAGTTCAAGGCGACCGCCATCCGCGTCGAGCCGGTCCGGAGACGCGGGGAGGCCGTCGCCGCGGCGCGCGGGAGCTCATGGACCTCGTCCTGAGCAGGGCTCAACCCTCGCCCGCCGAGCGCCAGGCGGTCGACGCGGTCCTCGGGCCGCCCACCACGGCCTGGGAGGGTGGCGCGCGCCGCTCCGGCGTCGCGGGGCACGCCGCCGAGGGCGGGCATGCGGCGCGCGCGCGCCGCCACCTCCTGCTGCCGGCCCTGCACGCGGTCCAGGCCCGCGCCGGATGGATCAGCCAGGGGGCCCTGAACTACGTCTGCCGGCGCCTCACCGTGCCCCCCTCCGAGGCGTACGGGGTCGCCTCCTTCTACGCCCTGTTCTCCCTCGTGCCGCGCCCGCCGGCGGTGGCGCACGTCTGCGACGACGTCGTGTGCCGCGTGAAGGGCGCGAAGGAGCTGTGCGCCGAGCTCGCGCGCACCCTCGGCCCCGAGGGGTCCGAAGGGCCGGACGGAGGGGCCACCTGGCTCCGGAGCCCCTGCCTCGGCCTGTGCGAGCAGGCCCCCGGCGTCCTGATCACCCGGGCCGGCGAGCGGCCGCGGGAGCGCGCCCTCGCTCCCGCCACGCCCGCGCGCCTGCGCGAGGCGCTGCAGGGGCGGACGATCGACGACGATCCGGCGGCGCGGCTCCCGCAGTTCGGTGAGCCCGGGCTCCGGCTCCTTCGCCGGATCGGACGCATCGACCCTTCGAGCCTGGACGACTACCGCGCGCACGACGGCTTCCTGGCCCTGCGGCGGGCGATCGAGCTCGGGCCGGACGCCGTGATCCGCGAGGTGAGCGACTCGAAGCTCCTGGGGCGGGGCGGCGCCGCCTTCCCGACCGGCCGCAAGTGGGAGGCGGTCGCCCGGGCCGCCGTCCGGCCGCACTATCTCGTCTGCAATGCCGACGAGTCGGAGCCGGGGACCTTCAAGGATCGTGTCCTGATGGAGGAGGATCCGTTCGCCGTCGTCGAGGGGATGGCGATCGCGGGATACGCCTGCGGCTGCGAGCGCGGCTTCCTCTACGTTCGCGGAGAGTACCCGCTGGCCGCCGCGCGCCTGGCCGCGGCGATCGATCGGTCCCGCGGCCGCGGCTTCCTGGGCGACGACGTCATGGGACAGGGCTTCCGTTTCGACATCGAGATCCGCCGCGGCGCCGGAGCCTACATCTGCGGCGAGGAGACGGCGCTGTTCAACTCGATCGAGGGCCTTCGGGGCGAGCCGCGCAACAAACCCCCGTTCCCGACGCAGGCGGGGCTGTTCGGGAAGCCGACGGTGGTCAACAACGTCGAGACGCTGGCCAACGTCCTCGACATCGTGCGCGACGGAGGCCCCGCGTACGCCGGCGTCGGCACCCCGGGCTCGGCCGGCACGAAGCTGTTCTGCGTCTCGGGGCACGTGGTGCGCCCCGGACTGTACGAGGTGCCGTTCGGCACCACGCTGCGCCAGCTCCTGGATCGGGCCGGCGGCGTCGCGGGGGGACGGCGCCTGCGCGCGGTCCTGCTCGGCGGCGCGGCCGGCACCTTCGTGACGCCGGACGAGATCGACGTGCCGCTCACCTTCGAGGGGACACGGGCGATCGGGGCGAGCCTCGGATCCGGCGTAGTCGTGCCGCTCGACGACACCGTCGACCTGTGGGACCTCGTCTTGCGGATCGCCGCCTTCTTCCGCGACGAGTCGTGCGGGCAGTGCGTCCCCTGCCGCGTCGGCACGGTGCGCCAGGAGGAGGCGCTGCGCCGGCTGGCGGCCGCGCGCGGGCGCGGTGCCGCGCAGGAGGAGCTGCGGCTCCTCGCCGAGGTAGCCCAGGCGATGCGTGACGCCTCGATCTGCGGCCTGGGGCACACGGCCGCGGGCGCGGTGCAGTCGGCGCTGGCCAAGCTCGGGCTCGCGGAAGGGGGCGGGGCATGAGCGGCGCGGCTCCGGGGCCCGCAGCGACGGCGAGGCCCGGGCCGGCCGCGCCGCGGCGGGTCGAGATCACGATCGACGGGCGGCCTCTCAGGGTGCCCGAGGGCTCGACGCTCCTGCAGGCCTGCCGGCAGGCCGGCGTCTCCACGCCGACGCTCTGCTTTCTCGAGACCCTGAAGCCGGTCAACGTCTGCCGCGTCTGCGTGGTGGAGCTCGAGGGCTCGCGGACCCTGGTGCCGGCCTGCTCGCGCCCGGTCGAGCCCGGGATGGTCGTCAAGACGGATTCCGAGCGGGTCCGTCTGAGCCGCCGCATGGTCCTCGAGCTCCTGGCCTCCTCGGTCGATCTGTCGACCGCTCCGCAGGCGCAGGACTATATGAAGACCTACGAAGCGAGACCGGAGCGCTTCGGCCCGTCGGCGCCTCCCGCCGCGGCGGGAGAGCGCGACCGCCGCGCTCCGGGCCACCACCACGCGCCGGAGGCCTCGCGCGCGGCCACCGTGGCGCAGCCGCCGAAGGTCGACAACGAGCTGTACGTCCGCGACTACGCGAAGTGCATCCTGTGCTACAAGTGCGTCGAGGCGTGCGGGACCGACGCCCAGAACACCTTCGCCATCGCAGTCGCCGGCCGCGGCTTCGACGCGCGCATCTCGACCGAGTTCGCGGTTCCCCTGGGAGGATCGGCCTGCGTCTACTGCGGCAACTGCATCGGCGTCTGCCCGACCGGCGCCCTGATGTTCAAGAGCGAGTTCGACCTGCGGAGGGCGGGGACGTGGGACGAAGGCCGGCAGACGAAGACCGACACCATCTGCCCCTACTGCGGAGTCGGCTGCACCCTGACGCTGCAGGTGCAGGACAATCGCATCGTGAAGGTCACCTCTCCTCTCGACCACGATGTCACCCGCGGGCACCTCTGCATCAAGGGCCGCTTCGGATGGCAGTCCGTGCAGGCCCGGAACGCGGCGCCCGACGGCGATCCGGGATCCGGCCACGGATCCGGCGACTAGGAGCCTTTCCGGGTCGTGAGGCGGCGCCGCGATCCGGGCGGCGGGAGCCCGCGGAGGCGGCGCGGCGTGAAGATCCTCGAAACCAACTTCCACCGCGGATGGGGAGGCCAGCCGACGTACATCCTGATGATGGCGCGCGGCCTCGCCGACCTCGGCCACGACGTGGTGGTCGCCGCCCCCGCCGGATCGATCCTGGCGGGGCGGGCGCGAGCCGCCGGGCTGCCGACCTTCGAGGCGCTCGCCTTCCGGAAGACGAAGCATCTGGCCGCGGCGGCGCGTGACGCCTTCGTCCTCGCCCGCCACCTGCGCGAGGGCGGATACGACCTGATCAACTCGCACGGATCGCAGGACGTCTGGACCTGCGTCGCCGCCCGGGCCCTCGCGGGACGACGCACGCCGCTCGTCTACACCCGCAACAACACCAAGGCCGTGCGCCCGCACGCCGCGAACCGCTGGCTCTACGGCCGCCAGATCGATCACCTGATCGTCGCGAGCCGCACCGTCCTCGAGCGCTACGCCCCCTTCCTCGAGGGCGGCACGCTCTCCGATCGGCGCATCTCGGTCGTGCACGGAACCTACCGCCCCGATCAGTTCCATCGGGGCCTCGACCGCGGTGCCGCGCGGGCCCGGCTCGGCTTCGGCCCCGCCACGCCTCTGATCGGCGTGGTCGGCCGTCTGGTACGGGACAAGGGGCACGCCGTCCTGTTCCGCGCCGCCGTCGAGATCCTGAAGCGACGGCCCGAGGTCCGCTTCCTCCTGGTCGGGACCGGGACGCTGGAGGGGGAGCTCCGCCGGCTCGCCGGGGACCTCGGGATCGACGGCGCGGTGCATTTCCTCGGGTTCCGCGAGGACATCCCCGAGATCACCGCCGCCCTCGACGTCTCCGTGCTCCCCTCCGTCGACTGCGACGCGTCCCCCGCCGTGCTCAAGGAGGCGCTGGCCTGCGGCGTGCCGGCGGTCGCCTCGGACATCGGCGGCGCGGCGGAGATCCTGCGCGAGGGCGTGACCGGGCTCGTGGTGCCGCCCGACGATCCGCGCCGCCTGGCGGAGGCGATCCTCAGCCTGGTGGAGGACCCGGAGCGGGCCCGGGAGATGGGGAGGATCGGGAGCGGCGACGTCGCGGAACGGTTTCCGCCCTCCCGTCTGGCGGCGGAGACGCTGGCCGTCTATCGGGGCGTCCTGGAGCGCCGCCGGGAGGTCACGCACTGAGGCCGGGGTCGGGCGCGCGGGCTCCCGCCGCGGCTCACTTCTGACGCGACGACTTCCCGTTCCGGCCGTTTCCCTTCCAGCCGGCGATCCGGCGCACCGCGTCCTCCCACGTCTGGCGCTGCGCCAGCAGATCGTGCGTGGGGCGTCCATTGCGGACGGTCGGGCTCTTGAAGTAGAGAGACAGCCAGTCCTGGGTGCCCCGCAGCCCGGAGCGCTGCGCCAGGTCGGCGAGCAGCACCAGGTCGAGGGCGAGAGGTGCGGCGAGGATCGAGTCGCGGCACAGGAAGTTGATCTTGATCTGCATCGGGTACTCGAGCCACCCGAAGATGTCGACGTTGTCCCAGGCTTCCTTGTTGTCCTTGCGCGGCGGGTAGTAGTCGATGCGCACGTGGTGGACGAAATGACCGTAGAGGTCGGGGTAGAGCTCGGGCTCGAGGATCCCCTTGAGGACCGCGAGCTTGCTCTCCTGCTTCGAGCGCAGGCACTCGGGATCGTCCAGCACCTCGCCGTCCCGGTTCCCCAGGATGTTGGTCGAGTACCAACCCGCGAGGCCCAGGGCGCGCGCCTTCAGCCCCGGCGCCAGGATCGTCTTGAGGAGCGTCTGTCCGGTCTTCAGATCGCGGCCGGCCACCGGCACGCGCATCTCGTCCGCCATCTCCAGGAGCGCCGGGATGTCCACGGCGTGGCTCGGCGTGCAGTTGACGACCGGGATCCGCTGCTGGAGCGCGGCGTAGGCGTACAGCATGGACGGGGTGATCCTCTCGTCGTCCGCCGCCAGCCCCTTCTCGAATAGCTTCAGGCTGCCGTGCACCTCGCCGATCGGATGGTAGACCTCGGTGGAGGCGCTGTTGAGCACGACGATCCGCTCCACCCCCGTCGCCTCCCTGAACGAGCGGATGTCCTTCGCCACCTCCGCCACGCTGGCCAGGTGCCCCTTCCGTGGCCGGGAGTGGGTCGCCTCGATCCGCCGCAGGTAGCGCGGATCGAAGATGCCGCGCCAGGGCCGGATCGATTCCAGCTCGGGACGGAGCACCTTCAGGAGATCCCCCTCCAGCACCTTCGCTTTCTCGGCCGCGGAGTAGACGTTATCGGGGAGGATGTCCCAGCCGCCGAAGACCAGGTCCTGGAGCGAGGCGAGCGGGACGGCCTGACCGAGAGGGACCGGATCCGGATGCCCCGGCGGCCCCGCCACGCGTCCCATCTGCGTCAGCGCCCCGACCGGCTTGCCGAAGCCCCGCCGCACCGCGAGGACCCCCGCGATGAGCGTCGTGGAGAGCGCTCCCATGCCCACGGCGAGCACACCCAGGCGTCCCGTGGCGGGCGCCGGCCGAGCCGTTTCATGATTCATGGTATTCTCGCTCTTCACGTGGACGCTTCCTCTCGGCCGAGAGCCGAGCAATGGGACGCGGCGCATCTTACAGGATCCCGTCCCGAATCGCCCGTCAGCGGGCGCGACAGAGGCAGCCGATGACGGAGCTGGCGGTGCGGGGTGGAACGCCCGCGGTCACGAGGCAGCTGGCGGTGCGCTGGCCGGTGCTCGGAAGCCCCGAGCGCCAGGCCGCGATCGAGGTGCTCGACAGCGGCGTCCTGAACGGGCCGGAAGCGCCCCAGGTCAAGGCGCTCGAGAGGGAGTTCGCGCGCTTCGTGGGAGCGCGCTTCTGCCTCGCCACCAACAGCGGCACCGCCGCCCTGCACCTGGCGATCGCCGCCGCGGGGATCGGTCCGGGGGACGAGGTGATCACCTCCGCCTTCACTTACCCCGCCTCCGCCCTGGCCATCCTGCACCACAACGCCATCCCCGTCTTCGCCGACATCGATCCCGTCACCTTCAAC
>Ga0137380_10000068_pt1 | contig 58722 bp, 57 predicted proteins | sample SagtaG_17_FD_104809 | JGI IMG/M metagenome (GOLD analysis project Ga0137380, IMG submission 104809) | Vadose zone soil microbial communities from Sagehorn Ranch, Mendocino, California, USA - Sage2_L_100_16 metaG | ecosystem: Environmental > Terrestrial > Soil > Vadose zone | place: USA...
CCTCATGGTCGATCCCAAGACCGGCAAGGTGCGCGTGCGCTACGTGGACGTCGAGTCCGAGATGTACCAGACGCTGTCCGCCTACATGATCCGCCTCAAGCCCGAGGACTTCACCAACCCCGAGGCGCTGGCCGCCCTCGCCAAGGCCGGCAACCTCTCCGAGACCGAGCTGCTCGCCCGCTTCGGCCCCCTCGTCGGGCGCGCCTGAGCGCTCGACGCCGCGGCGGTCTGGGGTAAACTCGGACGATGTCTCGCTGCACGCGGCTCGAAAAGTCTGCCTACGTTGTGCTCATCGTGCTCGCCGTCCTCTTCATGGGCGTCGTGACGCGCGACGCCTGGCGCAGGATCGGCAAGCCGTGGACGGGCTTCCCGGTGATGGAGAATCTCCTCGTCGGCGTCGGCGGCAGACAGCGCACGGCCGTGGAGCCGTTCGACCTCGTGCGCGCCGTGAACGGCCACCTCGTCAGCTCCTGTCGCGAGCTGCAGCACGAAGTCGAGCGCTATCCCGCCGGCACCAAGCTGCGCTACCTCCTCGTGCGCGGCGGCTCGCTCGTCGAGGAGGTGATCGTCAGCCGCGAGATGACGCTGCGGACGTTCAAGCACTTCGTCGTCGACAACCTGCTGTCCGGCATCCTCGTCCTCGGGCTCGGCGCCCTCGTCGCGCTCCTGCGGCCCGGGGCCCCGACCACACGGCTGTTCCTCGCCTTCTGTCTCACCGCCGTCGTCGTCAACGTCGGCTCCTGGGACCTCTCGGGCACGCACCGCTTCACCGAGCTGTTCTTGTTCGCGTGGACGTTCTGGCCCGCGCTGTTCGCCCACCTGGCGCTCGTGTTCCCCGAGCGCACCGCCGTGGCGCGGCGCTGGCCCCGAGTGGTGTGGGTGCCGTACGCCATGTCAGCGGCGCTCTGGCTCTGGCTGCAGGCGCCGATGTCGCGCGACTCCTGGACGGCCACCGCCGGCCTGATCGCGATCTACTGGACGGTCGCGCTGGTCGAGCTGCTCGTCGGTCTCGGCAGCACGGCGCGCACCGGCTCGACGCCGCTCATCCGCCAGCGGGCGCGCGTGCTGCTCGCCGGCTTCGGCATCGGCTACCTCGTGCCCGTCATCGGCACGACGCTCGAGGTCGTCCTCCACGAGCAGATCCCATTCCTGGCCGACGTGTGGCGGCTGGCGTTCGTGTTTCCGCTGGCGGTCGCGTACGCGATCGTGCGCTACCAGCTCTTCGACATCCGCGCGGTGGTGCGCGCGGGCACGGTGTACTCGGTGGTCACCGCCATGGTGGCGCTCGGCTACGCCGGCCTGCTGACCTCGCTCAACGTGCTCTTCGCGCGGCTCGACCTCGCCATGTCGGGCGTGGTGGCGCCGCTGCTCGTGGCCTTCATCGTGGTGCTCCTCGTGAACCGCGTCTACGCGCGCACGCAGGCGCTGCTCGACCGGCTCTTCTTCCGGGCCCGCTACGACTCCGGGCAGGCGCTCGCGCGGCTGGCCGACGCCATGACCACGACCCTCGAGCTCGATCGCCTGGCCGCGCTGATCGGGGGCACCGTCGACGGGATCCTGCATCCCGAGCGCGTGACGCTGTTGCTCGCCGATGACGAGCGCGGCGCGTTCCGACGCGTGGGGGGCGGCGACGGGCTCGCGGCCCAGGCCGTGCTCGCCACGTGCCTGGCCGGCCGGCGCGAGCCGCTGTCGCGCGAGACGCTGCTGGCCGACCCGGAGCTGGAGGACATCCGCCAGGCGTGTCTCGCCGACCTCGACGCGCTGGACGCCGACGTCGCGGTGCCGGTCGTCTTCCGCGAGCGGCTCACCGCGCTGCTGGTGCTCGGACCGCGCCGGCGCGACCTGCCCTACACCTCCGAGAACCTGCGCATCCTCAAGATCGTGGCCACCCAGAGCGCGGTGGCGCTCGAGCACGCGCGCGCCTACCACGCGCTGCAGGCGGCCCTGCGCCGCGTGCAGATCCTCGAGTCGATCCGCGCGGGCCTGTCGAAGTTCGTGCCGCGCACCGTGCAGCGGCTGATCGAGCAGGCGCCGGACGCGCCGGAGCTCGCCAAGCGGGAGACGGACGTCTCCGTGCTCTTCGTCGACATCGCCGGCTACACGCGGCTGGCCGGCCGCCTGGACGCGGCCACGGTGGAGCGGCTCGTGGAGCGCTACTTCGGCGCCTTCCTCGACGAAATTCTGAAAAATGGCGGCGACGTCAACGAGACGGCGGGCGACGGGCTCATGGTGATCTTCCAGGACGCCGATCCCCGGCGCCACGCCCGCTCCGCGGTGACCACCGGGCTGGCCCTCCTGCGGCGCGCGCGCGAGATCAACGCGGCCGAGCCGCTGGACGAGCCGATCGCGCTGCACGTCGGCGTGAACTCCGGCCGGGCGGCGGTCGGCGCGACCAAGATCGAGGGCACGGCCGGCACGCGCTGGACCTACACGGCCTCGGGGCCGGTCACCAACGTCGCCGCGCGGCTGGCCGCCCTGGGCGACGACGCCATCCACCTCGGCGAGGCGACGACGGCGCGCCTGCCGTCGCGGATCGGCCTCGAGGACCTCGGCGAGGTGCCGCTGCGCAACGTCGAGGAGCCGGTGCGCGTCTATCGCCTGCGCGTGCCGGAGCCCGTCGCCGCGGCCGTGTGACGCGCGTGCGCGCGTCCCTGCTGGCGGCGTCGATGGTCGTGGCGGTGGTGGTCGCACCGGCGCCGCGCCTCTCGGCACAAACGGTCGGCGACGTGTTTTACTCGATGAGCGTCGGCTGGATCAGCGCCCGCTGGGGCGCCAACACCGTGTACAAGCAGATGCCGCTCGCGGACTTCTTCCAGACGACCGCGACGATCAACCAGGGCAACTCCGGTGGTCCGATGTTCGACATCGCGGGCGAGGTCATCGGCATCGTGAGCCACAACATCTCGAAGTCGGGCGGCAGCGAGGGGCTCGGCTTCATCCCCGTCGGCTATCTCGCCAGCTACGAGAAGATCCGCGACGAGCTGCGACGCCTGGGTCCCGGCGCGACGCTCACGGTCACGATTCTCCGCGCCGGACAGATCAAGGATCTATCCGGCCGGATGTCGCGCTAGGCGCTCGCGCGCGCGGCGGCGAAGCGCGCCAGGTGGTGATCGGCGTCGCCGAAGGCCTGCGCGATCGTCGTCAGCCGCCGGAACGTGTGGCTGATCTTCAGCTCCTCGGTCATGCCCATCCCGCCGTGCAGCTGCACGGCCTCCTGGCTCACGTGCCGGGCGGCGTCGGCGATCTTGACCTTCGCCGCCGAGACGACGCGCCGGCGCTCGGCGGCATCCGCGGTGTCGACCTTCACGCACGCCAGGGTCGCGATGGAGCGCGCCTGCTCGTAGGCGATGAGCACATCGACCATGCGGTGCTGCAGCGCCTGGAAGGAGCCGATGGGCACGCCGAACTGGCGCCGCGTCTTGAGATAGTCCAGCGTCGCGTCGTGCGCGTACTTGATGGCGCCCACGGCCTCCGCGCACACGAGCGCGGTGGCGTAATCGACGACCTCCTCGATCAGCGGGAGTCCCCCGCCCTCGGCGCCGAGCAGCGCGTCGCGCCCCACCCGCACCCCGGAGAGGCGCACGTCGGCCACGCGCAGGTTGTCGAGCGTGCGGGCGTCGTCGATCGCGAGCCCGGCCGCGCCGCGCTCGACGAGGAAGAGGCTGATCCCGCGCGCGTCGCCGTCGCCGCCGGCCGTGCGCGCCGAGACCACCAGGAGGTCGGCGCACCCGCCGTGCAGCACCGCGCGCTTGTCGCCCTCGAGGACCCAGCCGTCGCCCGACGGCGTCGCGCGCGTGGCCACGCGCGCGAGGTCGTAGCGCGCCTCGGGCTCCGTCTGGGCGAACGCCATCTTCGTCTTGCCGGCGATCAGCGCGGGCAGGATGCGCGCCTGCTGAGGCGCGGCGCCGCCGCGGGCGACGAACCGCCCGCCGAGACCGACGGTGGCGAGGTACGGCTCGACGACGAGCGCCTCGCCGAGCGCCTCCATCACCACCATCATGTCGACGGTGGTGCCGCCGAAGCCGCCGAACTTCTCGTCGAACGGCACGCCGAGGATGCCCATCTCGGCGAGGGCGGCCCAGACGTCCTCGCTGAAGCCCGCGGGGGTGGCCGTGATCTTGGCGCGCGCGTCGAACCCGTAGCCGGTGTTCAGGAACTTGCGCAGGGTCTCGGAGAGGAGGCGCTGCTCGTCGCTGTACTCGAAGTTCATGTTCTCCTCCGCCTAGAGGCCGAGCGTCGCCTTGGCGATGATGTTGCGCTGGATCTCGTTCGACCCGGCGTAGATCGTGGCCTTGCGCACGTTGCAGTAGCGCGGCATGAGCGAGGCGGTGAAGGCGTCGAAGCCGGCGCGCGCCTCCAGCGGCCGGAAGGCCTGCGCCAGCGGTCCCGCCGTCTGCAGCATCAGCTCGGTGAGCGCCTGCTGGATCTCGGTCCCCTTGATCTTCAGCAGCGAGACCTCGGCGCCGGGTGGCCGGCCGCCGCGCAGCTGATCGAGGAAGCGGAGGTTGGTGATCTCGAGCGCCATCAGCTCGACCTCGACCCGGGTCAGGCGGTCGGCAAAGCGCGGGTCGTCCAGCAGGCCGGCTCGCGCGGCCAGCTCCTTGACACGCGCCAGCTCGCGCTTGGACACGGCGATGTTGCCGGTGCCCATGCGCTCGTAACCCAGCAGGAATTTTGCGACGGTCCATCCTTTGTTTTCTTCGTGCACCAGGTTCTCGGCCGGCACCCTCACCTCGTCGAAGAAGACCTCGTTCACCTCGCGGCTCTGGTCCAGCAGGACGATCGGCCGCACGGTGATGCCCGGCGTCGTCATGTCGATCAGGAGGAACGAGATGCCGTCCTGCCGCTTCTCGGTCTTCGGGTCGGTGCGGACGAGGCAGAAGATCCAGTCGCCGTAGTGGCCGAGGGTGGTCCAGATCTTCTGGCCGGTGACGACGTAATGGTCGCCGTCGCGCACGGCGCGCGTCTTGAGCGACGCGAGGTCGGAGCCCGCGCCGGGCTCGGAGTAGCCCTGCACCCAGAAGTCCTCGCCGTTGTACATGCGCGGCAGGAACCGCTGCTTCTGGGCGTCGGTGCCGAAGCGCAGGAGCACGGGGGCGCACATGCGCACGCCGAACGGCACGATCGGCGGACAGCCGGCGGCGCCGCACTCCTCCTCGAAGATGTAGCGCTGCACGACGGTCCAGTCGGTGCCGCCCCACTCCTTCGGCCAGCCGGGCGCCACCCACCCCTTCGTCGCGAGCTTCTTGTGCCAGCCGAGCAGGTCGTCCTTCGACAGCTCACGGTAGTTCAGGACCTTGTCGCGGACGTCGGCCGCCAGATTTGCGCCGATCCAGGCGCGGACCTCGTCGCGGAAGGCGGTTTCTTCGGGGGAGTAGTTCAGGTCCATCGGGTCGCTCCTCTCACAAGCTCCGGGCCAGCTCGAGCAGGCGCCCGAGGTTGGCGAGCCGCGCGTCGAGGGTCTCACCGGCCGGCTCCACGCGAATCGTCGTGATTCCCGCGCGGCGGTAGAGGGCCAGCCGCTCGCGCACCATCGCCTCGGTGCCGAGCAGGTTGGTCTTGAGCACCAGCTCGTCGGGCACGCGCGCCGTCGCCTCGTCGCGCCGGCCGTCGAGCCACAGCCGCTGGACCTCGGCGGCGACGTCCGCGTAGCCCGCGCGCCGGTAAGCGTCGTTGTAGAAGTTGTGCCGGCGCGAGCCCATGGCGCCGAGGCTGAACGCCAGCCCGGGCTTGCGCGGCGGGACGAGCCGCGCGACGTCGTCGGAGAACGCGACGACACCGGCCGAGACGTGCAGGTCGAGCGCGTCGAGCGAGCGCCCGGCGCGCTTGGCGCCGACAGCCAGGTGGTCCAGGAACACGCGAGCGTGCTCGGGCATGAAGGACGTGCCGAGCCAGCCGTCGGCCACCTCGCCCGTCATCTCGAGGCTGCGCGGGGACAGCGTCGCGAGATAGACGGGAATGTCCGGCCGCGGCGTGGCGCCGACGCGCAGCGCCTTGCCCTCGCCGCCGGGCAGCGGCAGCTGGTAGACCTCGCCCTTGTACTCGAGCCGCTCGCCGCGCGTGGCGCGGCGGACGATCTCGATGGTCTCGCGCAGGCGCCGCACGGGACGGTCGAACCGGATGCCGTGCCAGCCCTCGATGACCTGAGGCCCGCTGACGCCGAGCCCGAGGCGGAAGCGGCCGTGGGACATCGACGCGAGGCTCAGCGCGGTCATCGCGATCAGCGCCGGCGTGCGCGTGCCGGCCTGCATGATGGCGGTGCCGAGCAGGATGCGCGAGGTGCGCGCGGCGAGGAAGGCGAGCGGGGCGACGGCGTCGTGGCCCCACGCCTCCGGCGTCCACACCGAATGCGCGCCCAGCCGCTCGGCCTCGACGACGTAGGCGCTGCCCTGCTCCCAGTCCTCCGTGGCCAGCCGCAGCGAGATCGCGACGTTCATCGGACGGGCGGAGCCGCGCCGAACGCGGCGGCGATCTTGACGAGCTGGCCGGCGTGATCGAGGTCATGCAAGCGCGTGAACAGCAGCGTCTCGCGCCAGTTGAGCGGGCCGAAGAACGGGTGCTCGATCGTGACGTCGAGCCGCGCGGCCGGCTCCGCGGCGCGCACGCGCTCGAACAGCGTCCGCCGCTGCCGCCCGAGGATCTCCAGCCACGCGTCCGCCGTGCGCAGCGGCGCGTTCTCGATCCCGCGGCCCTCGCCGCGGGCGGGCGCCGGCCGGCTCTCGAGGATCGCCACGACGCCGCCGCCGAAGTACGTGTCGGCAGCGACGACGTGCGCCAGCACCTCGTTGGCGCTCCACTCCTCGGGCTCCGGCCGCTCGGCGAAGCGCGCGGACGGCACGGCGCGGGCCGCCGTCGCGAGATCGGCCATCGCGGCCTCCACTTTCGCGATGATCTCGGTGGGCGTCTGCTTGGCGCCCTGGGCCTGGAGATAGCCGCGGAGGCGTGTCTGCTCGTCGGTCATGGGCGCGAGGGTAGCACGCCGCACGTGTATCCAATTTTCCACTCTTGACAACGTTCAACCCGGGCGCCTGCGGCGCGTCAGCAATCGATCGCGGATCCCGCACCAGCGGCCGGTGGGGACGCGGGGATGCGCGCGGACAAGGGTTCGTCGAAACAATCGGGATCGTCGCGGATCGTGCGTCCTGGCGGCGTCGGAGACGGCCGAAAAGCGGGGTGTAAGGTCGGCGCAGAGCCATGGAGGACGCGCCGATGAACCTCAGCACTCGCAAGGTCGTCCCGACCCCTGCGCACATCGTGGAGCTCGAGCGGCTCGGCGACGAGATCGCCAAGCTCTCCGCCCACCTCGACGCCGCCACCGCGCGCCTGCTCGATCTCATCCGCGAGTTCGACGCCCGCGGCGGCTGGGGCAACGGCTTCGCCTCGTGCGCTGCGTGGCTCACGTGGCGCATCGGGCTCGACCCCGGCGCGGCGCGCGAACGGGTGCGCGTGGCGCGGGCTCTCGGCTCGTTGCCGCGGCTCGCCCAGGCGCTCGCGCATGGCGAGCTGTCCTACTCGAAGGTCCGCGCGCTGACCCGGGTCGCGACACCCGAGACCGAGGAGCGGCTGCTCGAGGTCGGCCGGGCGGGCACCGCCGAACACGTCGAGCGCATCGTCCGGGGCTGGCGCCGGGTCGATCGTATCGTCGAAGCGCGGGAGAGCACTCGCCGCCACCGGAGCCGCACACTTCACGTGTGTCAAGACGAAGACGGTATGGTCGTCATCCGCGGGCGTCTGGAACCGGAGGCGGGGGCCGTCCTCATGAGCGCTACCAGGTGGTCGTCCACGTCGATGCCCAGGTGCTCGCCGACGCGGACGCGCCAGGTCAGTCGGTCCTCGAAGCCGGCACGCGCGTTTCTGCAGAAACGTCTCAGCGCCTGGCGTGCGATGCGAGCCGCGTCGTCATGCGACACGACCCAGCTGGCCGAGTTACGGACGTCGGTGCGCGGACGCGGACTATTCCGCCGGCACTGCGCCGGGCGCTCCAGCATCGAGACAGAGGTTGCCGCTTCCCCGGCTGCCGACTGCCGTTCGGTCAGGGTCATCACATCCGGCACTGGGCCAACGGTGGTCCGACGACGCTGTCGAATCTCGCGATGCTCTGTCGCCGCCACCACCGCGCGGTCCACGAGGAGGGCTATCAGGTGGAGCGGCAGCCCGATGGAGAGCTGAGATTCCGACGGCCGGATGGACAGCTACTCTCGCAAGTCCCGCCGCCGGCTACGGTGCCAACCGACCCCGTCGAGACGCTGCGAGCGCAGAACTACGCACGAGGACTTCACATCGACGCGCAGACCTCAAGGCCCGCCTGGTTCGGAGAGTGCCTCGACCTCGGTTACGCGATCGACGTCCTGCATCCACTGGTCGCCTCTCTCAGGGACGCACCAGCGACATAGGCATCTCGGCCGCTAGTACTCCGGATCCCCGAGCATCAGGATGCGCCGAGTGCCATCCGGCTGCATGAGAATGCGCGGCGCGATCGTCGTCACCGTGCGACCGCGCAGCCGCGCCAGCGCGTCGGCCGTGGACGTCGCGTCGGTGAAGAGCATCAGGTTCCGGATCGTCGGGTTGCGCAGCGAGATCTGGCCGCGCTTCTGCGTCTCGAGCGCCTCGGCCGGCGCGAGCCAGCGCAGGTCGGTGACCTCCTTGTCGTCGCCCGTCGGCGTCTGGTCCGGCGGCATCGGCGCGGCGAAGAAGCGCGTGTCGAAGCGCAGCGGATTGCCCTCGGGCGTGATCCAGTGGGCGAAGTAGACCAGCCGGTCGGTGGCGAGCCGGAGGTCCTCCCGCTTCACCAGCTCCCAGAACGCGCGGTTGTCCGCCTGGCAGGCTCGCCGACACGCGGTCAGCGTCGACGGCGCCACGCGGACCGGACCGCCGTCGGCGGACGTGGCGAGGAGCACACCGACCTCCTCGAACGTCTCGCGGATGACGCCGATGCTGTGCGCGAGCGCCAGCTCGGTGTCCTCGAGCCCGAGCGTCTTCGCCGCGGCCGCGGGATCGAGACCGGTGCACCAGCGGAGCGCGTCGGGTGGATTGTCCTCGCGCGTGAGCTTGCCGCCCGGAAACACGAAGTCGCCGGCGGCGAACTTGCTTTTCGCGTGTCGCTGCATCAGCAGGATGTCGAAGCCGCCGGCGGGGCGGTCGCGGAGCAGCACGAGCGTCGCGGCGGGCACCGGGATCACCGCGGGAGGTTTGACGGGCACGGCGTAGTGTGACACGATGACGCGCGGTTGTCAGTTCCCGCGAAGGAGGCTCGCTCTCCATGGGCGCAGAAGCCAATCTCAAGGCCAAGAACATCACGCTCCCCACGCCGCCGACGCCACTCGCGAACTACGTCGGGGCCGTGCGCGTCGGCAATCTCCTGTTCGTGTCGGGCCACGGGCCGACGCGCACCGCGGACGGCAAGATGACGGCGCGCGGCAAGGTCGGCAAGGACCTTTCGACCGAGCAGGGCGCGCAGGTCGCGCGCGACGTCGGGCTGAACCTCCTCGCGACGGTGCGAACGCAGCTCGGCAGCCTCGACAAGGTCAAGCGCATCGTGAAGGTGCTCGGCATGGTGAACGCCACCGAGGACTTCGGCGAGCAGCCCAAGGTCATGAACGGCTTCTCCGACCTCATGGTCGAGGTGTTCGGCGAGCAGATCGGCAAGCACGCGCGCTCGGCGGTGGGCATGGGCTCGCTGCCGATGCAGATTCCGGTCGAGATCGAGATGATCGTGGAGGTCGAGTAGATGACCGTGCTGCTCGACCTCGCCGTCACCGTGATCTCGCTGACGTTCCTCGGCATCCTCGGCCTCATCAGCGGCGTCGCGCTGCCCGGCCTGTTCATCGCCGCCGTCGCGCCGTGGCTCGACTGGATCATTCCCATCCGCGACAGCCGCGCCTGAGCGCGCCCCCGTCCGCCTAGATGGGCGCCAAGTATTTCGGCGCCGCCGTCCTTCGCCGGGAGGATCCGCGCTTCCTCCGTGGCGAGGGCCGCTTCGTGGACGACGTGACGCTGCCGGGCCTCCTGCAGGCCGCCTTCCTCCGCTCGCCCCACGCGCACGCGCGCATCGTCGCGATTCGGACCGAGCGCGCGAAGAAGATGCCCGGCGTCGTCGCCGTCTTCACCCACGCCGACCTCGCGCGCTGGATGAAGCCGCTGCCGCTCTTCGGCGCCCCGCCGCCCGGCCTCGCCGCCGCCGTGAAGTTCGACATCCGCCAGGCCCCGCAGTACGCGCTCGCCACGCAGCGCGTGCGCCACGTCGGCGAGATCGTGGCGATGGTGGTGGCCGACGACCGCGGCCGCGCCGAGGACGCCGTCGAGGCGATCGAGGTGCAGTGGGCACCGCTGCCGCCCGCGGTGGACATGCTCACCGCCGGCGAGGCCGGCGCGCCGCTGGTGCACCCCGACTGGGGCACCAACGTCGCCGTCGGCTTCAGCCACGCCATCGGCGACGCCGGGCGCGCGCTCGCGGGGGCCGACGTCGTGCTCGAGGAGACGTTCCGCATCCAGCGCTACGTCGGCATGCCGCTCGAGGGCCGGGGCGTGGTGGCCGCGTGGGACCGGCGCGACGGGACGCTCACGACGTGGAACAGCACGCAGGTCTCGCACTTCGTCCAGCAGGGGCTGGTGACCGCGCTGGAGCTGCCGCCCCACCGCATCCGCGTGATCGCGCCCGACCTCGGCGGCGGCTTCGGCACCAAGGCGTCCGGCTACCCGGAGGACGCGCTGATCCCCATCGCCGCGCGCGCGCTCGGCCGGCCCGTCAAGTGGATCGAGGACCGGCGCGAGCACATGATGGGCGCGGCGCACGCGCGGCACCAGACCCACACGATCCGGCTGGGCGCGCGGCGCGACGGCACCATCGTCGGCCTCGCCGACCGCATCTGGCTCGACCTCGGCGCCTACAACGTCTGGGGCGTCGTCCTGCCCTACAACACCGTGGCTCATCTGATCGGGCCCTATCGAATACGCGACATGAAAGTCGACGTCAGAGCCGTCGTGACGAACAAGACGCCGAACGCTCCTTATCGAGGCGCCGGCCGGCCCGAGACCGTGTTCGCGATGGACCGCGCCGTCGACTGTCTGGCGCGCCGGCTCGGGCTGGATCCCGCCGACGTGCGCCGGAAGAACTACATCCGCCCCGAGGAGCTGCCGTTCGACTTCGGGATGCCGTACCGCGACGGCAACCCGCTCGTGTACGACAGCGGCGATTTCCCGGCCGCGCTCGAGTCCGCGCTGACCGCCGCGGAGTACGACCGCGTCCGCAAGGAGCAGGAGTCGTTGCGCGCGCGCGGGGTCTGGCGCGGCATCGGCATCTCCGGCTACGTCGAGGGTACCGCCATCGGCCCCTTCGAGGGCGCGCGCGTCACCCTCGACGCCGCCGGCCGCGTGCGGGTGGCCACGGGCGCCGTGTGCTCGGGCCAGGGCCACGAGACGTCGTTCGCCCAGGTCGCCGCCGACGCGCTCGGCGTGCCGCTCGATTGGGTGACCGTGACCGGCGGCGACACGGCCGGGGTGCCCTTCGGCGTCGGCACGTTCGCGAGCCGCAGCGGCGTCACCGCCGGCAACTCGATCGTCGACGCCGCCCGGCGGGTGCGCGCGAAGGTGCTGGCGGCGGCGGGCGCGCTGCTGGAGGCGGCGCCGCAGGACCTCGAGATCGAGGACGGCCGCGTGTTCGTCCGCGGCGCGCCGGCCTCCGCCGTCGACTTCGCGCGCGTCGTGCAGGCGGCCCTCCCGACCTTCGCCAGGCCCGGCGTCGTCACCCCGGACTTCGACGCGACGGCGTACCACCACGTGCCGACGGTGACCTTCGCGAGCGCGGTGCACGTCGCGATCGTGGACGTCGATCGCGACACGGGCGCGGTGAAGCTCGTGCGCTACGTCGTCGCGCACGACTGCGGGAAGGTCATCAACCCGATCATCGTCGACGGCCAGGTGCACGGCGGCGTCGCGCAGGGCGTGGGCGGCGCGCTCTTCGAGGACATGGCCTACGACGCCGAGGGACAGCTCCTGGCGGGCAGCCTGATGGACTACGCGGTGCCCGTCGCGAGCGACCTGCCCGCGATCGAGACCGTCCACCTCGAGTTCCCCTCGCCGCGCAACCCGCTCGGCATGAAGGGGCTCGGCGAGGGCGGCGCGATCTCGCCGCCGGCGGCGATCGCGAACGCGATCGACGACGCGCTCTCCCCGCTCGCGGTGCGGCTGACCGAGACGCCCGCCCTGCCGTGGCGCGTGCGCGGGCTCATCACCGCGGCGACGGCGCCGGCAGCTCCCCGCACAGGCTCTTGACGTCGTTCCAGTCGTCGTCGGGCAGGAGCCGGCGCTCCGGCTTCGGCGCCGCCGCGGCCAGCGCGCGCAGCGTGGCGATCCGCTCCGTTGTCGTGGGGTGCGTTCTGAGATAACGCGTCACGGGATCGCCCCCGCGCCCGCCCTCGCGGCGCGACAGCTTCTCGAAGAACGTGATCATCCCCTGAGGATCGATCCCGGCCTCCTGGAGCAGCCGCATCCCCTCGCGGTCCGCCTCCGCCTCCGCGGCACGGCTCATCTGGAGATCGCCGAGCGTGCGCGCGCCCTCGAGCCCGTAGGCGACGACGCTCGAAACGTCGCCGACGAGCGCGGCCATGAGCACGCCCGTGGAGGCCTGCTGGAAGATGGCGCGCGTCACGTGGCGATGCAGGACGTGCTCCACCTCGTGGGCGAGCACGCCCGCCAGCTCCTCGGCGCTGTCGGTGCGCTCCAGCAGGCCGCGGAACAGGATGAGCTGGCCACCCGGCGCGGCCACCGCGTTGACGACGCTGCTGTTGACGACCGTGATCCGGAACGTGTAGGGCTGTGGCCGCGCCTTCGCCGTCAGCGCCGCGACGATGCCGTCGATTTTCGCCTGCCGCACGGGATCCTCGCAGCGCCCGGACGGCGGCGCGAAGTGGTCGACGATCGCCCCCCCGAGTTTCTCCTCCCACGACACCGGCACGCGCGCGGCGGCCACCGCGGCGACGGCCGGAATGCCGACGTAGTAGATGCCGACGGCCAGCGCGATGGCGGCCACCAGCGCGGCGAAGGTGAGCCCCACGCGGATACGGCGGCGGCCGGGCTCGTGGAAGTGCGCCGCCTCGGGCGCAGCCGCGCGCGCCGCGGACAGGAAGCCGACGTCGCCGATCAGCAGCGCTTCCGACAGCTCGCCGCCGCGCTCGAGCCGCACCTGCTCGCCGGCGTAGGTGCCCTGCGTCTGGCGGATCTCGCGGAAGGGCCAGAACAGCCGCGCGCCGCTCTCGGGCAGCGTGATGTCGAGCCCCGTGCGCGTGATGTGGACGGTGGCGCGGCGGCGCGCCGCCGTCCGGCCGTCGAGGTACGCGGCCTCCCAGTCGAGCCGCAACGTCAATTGGAGGTGGAGGCCTCGAAATGGCCCCCACACCCCCACACGTTCGGGGCTCCCCGGGGAACCCGGGGCGCCCCTCGATACCCCCAAGGCGCTCCGGGCGCCCCGGCGAAGCCCTGGCACCCCTCGATACCCCACATGGCCATACGTCAGATGAGGCCGAAGTCCGCGTCGAAGAAGCCGGCGAGGCCTTCGCCGGTCGCGCTCACCTGCTGCGCCTGCTGCGTGATGGTGTCGAGCGCCAGCGGCCCCTCGAGCGAGAGCCACGCGAAGCCGCGCCGCGTCTTGCGCACCGTGAGCCACGGCCACGCGAGGCCGGCGGTGAGGAGCAGGCCCACCCACGTCGAGATCGTCAGCCAGGCGAGCTTCGGCGCCGTCACCGTCGAGCGGAAGCGCGCGCCGGCGAAGCGCGTGTGCTCGGCGTAATAGCGCTGGCGCTTCGCGGCGAACCAGAACCACGAGAGTCCCAGCGTGGGCAGGAACAGCACGATCGTCCCCAGCCACACCCCCATGAGATCGCGCCCGCGCCCGTCGAAGGCGAAGCGCTGGGAGCCGAACCACGTGTTGCTGGTCAGGAACCGCTGCTGACTGGTGACGAAGGACGGGTAGTACAGCCCGAACGTGAGCGAGGTCAGCATCCAGCCGCGGATCCAGATCCCCACGAACTGGCGCGTGGAGGCGCGCAGCGAGAAGCGGATGCCACGCCACGACGTGCGGCTGAGACGGTAGCGGCGTGCCCCGACGATCGCGATGGGGATGAAGACGGCGGCGAGGATCGAGACGGTCATGCGCGCGGCCACGACGACGATCGGCGACGCCTTCAGGAGCTCGGGCGCCGTGTTCAGCAGGGTGATGGGCAGGAAGAAGAACGCGACGGCCTTGGCGAACCCGATGATCAGCTCGCGCCCGGTGCCGTGGTAGGCGAAGCGATCGCCCTCGAACTCGCTCTCGCTCCAGAGGTAGTTGCGCACGCGCACCTTCGCCCAGAAGAAGTAGACGCCGAGGGTGGCGAGGATCAGCAGCGCGTTGATCACGTGGATGCCGAAGAGCGAGGAGCCCGAGCCGCGGAAGATCGCGTGGCGCGTCCCCGTCGTCGCCGGCGCCGGCCGCGCGGCCGCTGGCGTCGGCGTCTCCGGAGACGGCCGCGGGGCGGCGCTCGGCGTGGGTGTCGTGCTGGCGGGGGTGGACGACCGCACGAGCGGCGAGCCGCCCGCCTGTGGCCCGCGACGCATCTTGTCGAGCGATGCCTGGTAGACGGCAATGACGACACCGCACTTCGGGCACTTGTCGCTGGCGACTTCCGCGAAGCCGCAACGGGGACAGGTGTCAGCCATTCGGCCCTCCCGGCGCCGCCACGCGCGGCCCGTCTTGCGATCTTGGCATAGCCCGGCCCGCCCTGCCGAGGCCAATCACACGCCGGCCAGTAAATCCGGCAACTTAGTGAGGGCCTCGGCGAGCCGGGGGCCGTGCCAGGAGAAGGGTTTGCCGTCCACCAGATGGACGCGCCCGTCGCGCACGGCGGGCACGGCCGGGTACGCGTCGAAGTCGCGCAGGTGCGCGCGCCGGAAGCGGAACGGCTCGTCCGGCAGGAGGATGACCTCGGGGCCGCGCGCGGCCATGTCGTCGAGCGTGATCGTCGGATAGCGCCCGCGGTCGGCGAACACGTTGGCGCCGCCGCACGTGGCGAGGAGATCATGCACGTAGGTGTCGGCGCCGATCGTCATCCAGGGCTGACGCCAGATGGGATAGAAGACGCTCACGGCAGCGCGCCGGGCCGCGCGTGCGCGCGCGGCCGCGTAGAGCGGCTCCAGCGTGTCGAGGAGGGCCCGCGCGCGAGCGCGGGCGCCGGTCACCTCGCCGAGCTCGCGGATCATCGCCAACCCCTCGGCCACCGTGCGCGGATAGGTCACCCACACCGCGATGCCGGCGGCGCGGAGCGCGGCCACGTCCTCGCGGCGGTTCTCCTCGACGTTCGCGACGACGAGGTCGGGCGCCAGCGCGCGGATCGCGGCGAGGTCCGGGTCCTTCTCGCCTCCCACCCGCGTCTTGCCGCGCACGACGTCCCGCGGCTCGACGCAATAGACGGTGACGCCGACGAGGGCGTCGGCGAGACCCAGCGCGCAGAGCAGCTCGGTCGTGCTCGGGATCAGCGAGATGATGCGTCGCGGCGTCGCGGACAGCTCCAGCGCGACGCCGGAGGCGTCCACGCGTACGGGCCGCGTCACCCGATGCGGCGGCTGCGGAGCCGGTCCACCAGCGAGAGCACCTCGCGCGTGCGCTCGGCCACCTCGGCGTCCCACTTCATGATCTCCGCCACCGGGGCTTTGCGGTCGATCGCGTCTTCGAGATTGGTCACCGCCACGCCGAACACCTTGAGCACCCGCCGCGTTTCCTCGCTCGGCATCGTCGTCCCCCGATTTACGCGTCCAGGTCCAACGCCGGAACTTCGGCCCAGCGCGGCTCGCCCGCGGGCTTGAAATTCTTCGTGTTCACGAAGTGCATGCCGTGGTGCAGGTTGAGCTTGAACTTGCCGCCGCCGTAGCGCGCGGCGATCCAGCCCTCGGGGTCGTCGAGGAACGGCTCCGCGTCGGCCGACGGCAGGCGCACGAGCCACTTGAACCGGATGGTCCCGGCGTAGGGCTCCTGCACGCCGAGGGTGGCCGTGACGTCGGGCCACACGCGCGCGAATTCTTCCAGCACGTGCTTGCGCGTCGGCCGCTCGACGCCGCGGTTGGTGAGGTTGCGCCGGAGGTACGGCTCGAGGAGGTCCCAGCACCACGTCGCGATCACTGGCGAGCGGAGTGTATCACGCGCCCGGGTGGTAAATTGCATGGGGTGACGAATTTCGAGCTGGCGCGGCTCTTCTACGAGATGGCGAGCCTCCTCGAGGTGCGCGACGAGTCCCGTTTCCGCATCCGCGCCTGGCAGCGCGCCGCCCAGACGCTGGAGACCCTCTCGGAGGACGTCGCCGCCGTCGCCGCGCGCGGCGGTCTGCGGGCCCTGCCGGGCATCGGCAAGGAGATCGGCGCGCGCATCGAGGAGTATCTGACCACCGGCCGCATCGAGCTGCTCGAGCGGCTCCGTGAGAACCTGCCGCCCGACTTCCTGAGCCTGCTCGAGGTCCGGGGCCTCGGCCCGCGCACCGCCCGCGCGCTCTGGGAGGTCGCGGGCATCGACACCATCGAGCGGCTCGAAGCGGCGTGCCGCAGCGGCCAGATCATCGGCGTGGCCGGCATCCAGAAGAAGACCTGCGAGAACCTCCTGAAGGCGATCGCGCAGCACAGGGCCGGCCGCGCGCGCGCGCTGCTGCCAGCCGCACGTGAGGTGGCACGACAGGTCGCGCTCGCGCTGAGCGCGCACGGCGGCGTCGAGCGGCTGGAGATCGCGGGCTCGCTGCGGCGGATGCGCGAGACGGTGAAGGACATCGACATCCTCGTCACCTCCACGGCGCCCGCGCGCGTGATCGAGACCCTCGTCAGCCTGCCGTCGGTGGCCGAGGTCACCGCGCGCGGCGAGACCAAGGCCTCCGTCCGGCACCAGGACGGCCTCGCCGTCGACCTGCGCGTGGTGGCCCCCGAGGCGTTCGGCGCCGCGCTCCAGTACTTCACGGGCTCCAAGGCCCACAACGTGCGCCTGCGCGAGATGGCCGTGCGCCGGGGGCTGAAGATCAGCGAGTACGGCGTGTTCGACGAGGCGACGGGCGCGCGCGTGGCCGGCGAGACGGAGGAAGACGTCTACGCGGCCGTCGGCCTGCCCTGGATCCCGCCCGAGCTGCGCGAGGATGGCGGTGAGATCGACGCGGCGCGGGAAGGCCGGCTGCCCGCGCTCGTCGAGCGCGCGCAGCTACGCGGCGACCTTCACGACCACACGGAGTGGTCGGACGGCCACCATCCGCTCGAGCGCCTCGTCGAGGCGGCCGAGGCCCGCGGCTACGAGTACGTCATCGTGTCCGACCACTCGCGCTCGCTCACGATCGCGCAGGGCCTCAGCGTGGAGCGCCTGCGCCAGCAGCGCGCCGAGATCCGCGCGGTGCAGGCGCGTCACGCGATCCGGATCCTGGCCGGCAGCGAGTGCGACATCCTCGAGGATGGCCGTCTCGACTTTCCCGACGAGGTGCTGGCCGAGCTGGACGTGGTCGTCGCCTCGGTGCACTCGCGCTTCAAGCAGGACCGCGCGACGATGACCGCGCGCATCGTGCGGGCGCTCGAGAATCCCCACGTGGACATCCTCGGCCACCCCACCGGCCGGCGGCTCGGCTCGCGCGAGCCCTACGACGTGGACCTCGACGCCGTCTTCGCCGCCGCGCGCGCCCACGGCAAGGCCGTCGAGATCAACGCCTCACCCGAGCGGCTCGACCTCAACGACGTCCACGCGCGGCGCGCGGCGGAGGCAGGCGTGCCGCTCTCGATCAGCACCGACACGCACTACCTCTCCGAGCTCGACAACGTCGACCTCGGCGTCGCCGTCGCCCGGCGCGCCTGGCTCGGCCCCGCGCAGATCCTCAACACGCGCTCGCTCGACGACCTGCTGGCCTGGACCCGTCGCGGGTAGAATGCGGCCCATGAGCCGCCCCGGCGCCCTCGCCGTCCCCGGCGTCGCCACCGACGTCGACGTCGTCGCCCTCCGCCGCGCCGCGCTGGGCATCTTGCTGACGAGCAAGCTCACCGCGGGCTGGGGGCTCGGCTGGGACATCCGCTGGCACGTGCTGATCGGCCGCGACTCGTTCTGGATCGCGCCGCACATCCTCATCTACGCGTCGGTGGCCGTGGCCGTCATCGTGTCGCTCGGCGTGATCGCCGTCGAGAGCTGGACGGCGCGCGAGCGCGGGCCCACACCGGGCGCGATCAGGCTCCTCGGCCTCGTCGGCACGCGCGGCTTCCACCTGGCGTGGCTCGGCATGGCGCTCGTGATCGTGGCGGCGCCGATCGACGACCTCTCGCACCGGCTGTTCGGTCCCGACATCACGCTGTGGAGCCCGCCGCATCTGCTCGGGCTCCTGGGCGCCCAGGTCAACACGCTCGCCTGCCTGCTGATCGCGCGCGAGGCGTGGCCGGTAGGGTCGTGGGCCCGGGCCGTCGCGCTGGCGCTGGCCACCACGTTTCTCTTCGGGACGTTCGCGATCGCCACCGATCCGTCGTGGCGGATCGCGTTCCTCCACGGCGGCCTCTCCTTCTTCACGTGGCCCGTGCTGGCCGCGCTGCTCTTCGCGTTCAGCCTGGTGCTGGGCGCGCGGCTCTCCGGGCTGCGCTGGGCGCCGGTGGCCGTCGTGCTCCTGGGCTTTCTCACGCAGCTCTCCATCGTCGCTGTCGCCGGCGCGGGCTTCGCGCTGCTGCAGCCCGCCTCGACGATCCAGGAGGTGCTGGCCGCCGACGACGGCACGTCGCCGATCGCGGTGGCGCACGAGATGGCGCGCCGCAACGGCACGCCGGTCGGCGGCTCCGCGCTGCCGCGCGTCTTCCCGGTGGTGGGCGCCGCGCTGCTGGCGCTCGTCGACGCGCGCCGCCGTCCGCGCGCGGCTTCGCTCGCGTTCGGCGCCGGCCTGCTGATCGTCATGTTGCCGCGGATGCTCGGCTCCAGGGCGCTCGCTCACGTGCATCCGGACGCCGCGACGATGGCCGTGGGCATCGCGCTCACGCTCGCGGCGGCCGTGGCCGGCGGATGGCTCGCCGCGCGCCTCGCCGACCGCGTCGCCGCGCGCTGAGCGACAGCATGAGTGTCGAGCCGCCCGGCGCGCAATTCCCACCCGAGGCGAAGACGTCGCTGGAGCACGTCGCGCGCAACCTCGCGGCGCTGACCAGCGTCGCACTCGTCACGTTGTGGTCGGCCGACGAACGCACTCGCACGCTGAGCGTGGCCGCGGCGCTCGGCGAGGGCGCCGCGAGCCTCCCGCTGGTGACGCTCCCGTACGGTGTCGGCGCCGTGGGATGGATCGCCGCCAACCGCGCGCCGCTCGAGATTTCCGACGTCTTCAGCGATGCCCGTTTTGTCGGACACGACTGGCGCAAGAGTCACGGTCTTGCGAGCTTCTCCGGCGCACCGCTGGTGGTTGACGGGCGGCTCCTCGGGGTCCTGGCGCTCGACGCCCGGGCTCCGATCGAGCTGACGGCGACCCAGCGGAAGGGTGTGGCGGGTTTCGTCGGGCAGGCCGCGGCCGTGCTCGAGGAGGCTCGCCGACAGAACGAGGCGCGCCGGCAGCGCGAGGAGCTCGAAGCCAGCCGCAGCGCGCTCGACGCCCGGGTCCGCGAGATGGCCGCGCTGGTGTCCGTCGCAGGAATCCTCGGCGCCACCAGCGATCTCACCGGCGCGCTGCGGCTGATCTGTCGCGAGCTCGGTCGCCTGACCGGCGCCGACACCGTGGCGGCGTACGTGATCGATCGTCAGCGCGCCGAGGTGTCGCCCGTCGCCGGCTACCACATCCCGGAGGCGGTGCGTGAGGGACTCCGGGAGGCGCGGTTGCCCCTCGTGGACGCGCGCTTCAGCGACGCCCTGCTCGAGCAAGGCCAGGTCGTGTGGAGTGACGACGCGCCGAACGACGCGCGGTTCGCCAACAGCTTTTTCGCGCGATTCCCCCATCGCTCCTGCGCGTTCATTCCCCTGCTCGGCGGCGCCCAGGTCTCCGGCGTCCTGCACCTCGTCTGGTGGACGCAGCCCCGCCGCTTGTCGGTGGGGGAGATCGCGCTTCTCCAGGCGATCGGCCAGCAAGCCTCGATTCTCCTGCAGAACGCGCGACTGCTCGAGGCGGAGGTGCGTGCTCAAGGGCTTCGGGCGGTGACGCGATTGGCGAACGCCGCCGCTCACGAGATCAACAATCCCCTGGCGATCATCGTCGGGCACGCCCAGATACTCGCGGACCGACCCGGTGTCGCGGAGCGCCATCGCTTCGACCGCATCCTCGCCGCCGCGGCACGTATCGGGGAGATCGTCGGGCACATGACGCAGATCACCCGGCTCGAGGATCTGGACACCGCGCCGAACCTGCCGCCGATGCTCGACTTGCGACGCTCGAGCGAGACGGACCCGCCGACGAGGTAAGCCTTCGACCTGCGCCCCCAGCCGGGCTTCACCCCGGCGGTAGACTGGATGCATGGACGAGCGGGAGCGCACCTGCCCGGCGTGCGGCGGCGTCATCGACGATGGCGAAACCCTCGTCTTCTTCGACGGCGAGATGTACCACGTCGCGTGCGCGCCGGGCGCCACGTCGTGGCCTCCCCCGCCGCGCCAGCCTCGCTGGGACTGAGCGGGAGTAGAATCGGCGCGTCCCAGAGAGAGGGTCGATCGGACCCGGGAAGGAGCCGATCATGGCCGCTCGCGTGACCCCGACCGTCGACGCCCTGTCCGACCCCGTCCCCGACACCGCGCGCCTCTACCAGGAGGGCATGATCGCCGGTGTCATCGGCGCCGCCACCGTGGCGGTCTGGTTCCTGCTGCTCGACACCGCCGCCGGGCACCCGCTCTACACGCCGACCGTGCTCGGCACCGCCATCTTCCGGCGCGGGGCACTCGGCTCGCCCGAGACGCTCTCCGTCTCGCTGGAGATGGTCGGCATGTTCACGTGGGTCCACATGCTGGTCTTCGCGGCGCTGGGCGGTATCGCGTCGCGGCTGCTCGGGATGGTGGAGCGCAATCCGTCGTGGGGCTTCGGGCTGCTCCTGTTCGCCGTCGTCTTCGAGTTCGGCTTCGTCGCCGCCGCGCTCGTCTTCGCGGCGCCCGTGCTGCGCCTGATCCCCTGGCCTTCGGTGCTCGTCGCGAATCTGCTGGCGGCGGGCGCGATGTCCGCCTACTTCTGGCGGCGGCACCCGCGCCTCGTCGTGCGACCGTAGGCGGCGGAGCCGCAGCGCTCACTCGGGCACGACGGTCAGACCGTCGCGCGCGCCCTCGGCCTGCGCGTTCCGCGGCAGCGCGAGCATCCGGTCCGCCACCACGCGGAGTGAGACTTCAGCGCCTGTCACGCCTGGGTCGGACGCAGCCAGGGACGTGGGCCGGGTGGCGGCGTCCAGGCCGCGAAGCGGTCGAGCAGCTCGGCGGGCGTGTCGGCGAACAGCAGCAGCCCGAGGTGCTCGCGGCGCACGAACCCCTCGCCGACCGCATGCGACAGCCAGCGTAACAGCCCGTCGTAGTAGCCCTCGACGTTCAGCACCCCGACCGGCTTCGCATGAATCCCGAGCTGCGACCACGTGAGCACTTCCAGCGCCTCCTCGAAGGTGCCGAGACCGCCGGGCAGCGCGATGAAGCCGTCGGCCACCGAATTCATGGTGGCCTTGCGCTCGTGCATGCTCTCGACGAGGCGCAGCTCGCTGAGGCCCGCGTGCGCGAGCTCTTTCGTGGCGAGCGGCCGCGGGATCACGCCGACGACCTCGACGCCCGCCGCCAGCGCCGCGTCGGCGAGCACGCCCATGAGCCCGACAGAGCCGCCGCCGTAGACGATGCCGAGCCCGCGCGTCGCGCACGCCGCGGCCAGCGCGCGCGCGGCGGCCGCGTATTCCGGCCGGGCGCCGGCGTTGGAGCCGGCGAAGACGCAGACGCGCTTCACGCCCCGCCGAGCCAGTCGCGCGCGAACTCGTCGGACAGCGCGCCCGTGTAGACCTCCTCCACCGGTCCCTCGAGCCGCAGCGACCAGTCGGGGCGCACCTCGATGACGAGCGTGCCGCCGGGCATCCGCACCGCGACGCGCCCGTGGCGGCAGTGGCCGTTCTTCACCGCCGCCGACGCCGCGCCGCAGGACGACGAGCCCGAGGCCAGCGTGTAGCCGGCGCCGCGCTCCCAGATCAGGATGTCGAGCGTGTCGGGTCCGGCCGTGCGCGCGAACTGCACGTTGGTGCGCTGGGGAAACACGGGATGCCGCTCGAGCAGCGGGCCGACGCGCCTGGCCTCGGCCTCGTCGAGACGGTCCACGAAGACGACGCAGTGGGGGTTGCCCACGGACACGACCGTGGCCGTAACCTTGCCGCCGTCCGGCAGCACGAGCGGCACCGCCACCGTCTCGCGGTCGGGGCCGGTCATCGGAATCGCCGAGGAGCGGAAGCTCGCCGTGCCCATCTCGACGGTGACGAAGCTCACGCGGCCGTCCCGCTCGTGGCACGTGCACTCCACCACGCCGCCCTTCGTGTCGACGCTGAACGTCGTGCGGCCGCGCGCGTGCCCGTGGTCCCACAGGTACTTGGCGAAGATCCGGAGGCCGTTGCCCGACTTCTCGGCCTCGCTGCCGTCGGGATTGAAGATGCGCAGCCCGAAGTCCGCACGGGTCGACGGCACCTTCAGCAAGATGCCGTCGGAGCCGACGCCCCAGTTGCGGTCGCAGACGCGCTCGATGGCCCGCGTGTCGAGCGGACGCGGCAGGTCGGCCTCGTCCATGACGATGTAGTCGTTGCCGAGCCCGTGCCCCTTGGTGAATGGGATCATGTGCGCGCCAGGTCCACGCGACGGCCGGTGGCGGCGGAGAGATAGCCCGCGTAGATGACCTCGACCGTCTCGCGCGCGAGCGCGCCGCCCGAGAGCGGCTCGCGCCGCTCGGTAATAGCGGCCACGAAATCCTCCAGCTCTTGCGGATAGCCGCGGATCCAATCTTCCTCAGGACTTGGAAATTGCCATCCCGATTTTGTTTCGACCTTCTCGCTGATGTACTCGTCGCCCCACACGGCGGCGTCGGGCGCGTAGGCCGTCAGCGTCGTGTTCGGCGTGATGTTGGCGTTGATCACGGCGTTGGTGAGATACGCGGTCACGGTGTTGCGGACGCCGCCGAGGGTGACGTCGTTGCTGTGCACGGTGGCCTTCGTGCCGTCCTCGAACGTGATGAGCGCCACCGACCAGTCCTCCACGTCCTCCACCGCCGTGCGGTGGTGCGGCGTCTTGCCCGCGATGCCGGGCAGCTTCGTCAGCTGGGCCACGTCGGCCAGCACCGAGCGCGCGCGGATCGGCTTGCCGGAGCGCCGGAGGCCCTCGTGGTGCTTGAGGTGGAGCACGACGCCGACGGGATGGCTGCCCATGCGCAGCAGGGCGCCGCCGCCCGCCGTCTGCCAGCGCCGAGCGTAGGCGGAGTGCGAGCCGGAGTGGCTCTCCTCCGCGCGCAACTCCATGATCGCGCCGCCGCTCGCGTCCAGCAGCCGGCGCAGCTTGGCCACCGGTGGCGCGTAGACGAAGTCCTCCGCGTAGCAGAGGACGACGCCGGCTTTGGCGACGGCGTCGAGCACGGCGTCGGCGTTGCGCAGCGCCGTGTCGAGCATCCGCTGGCGGTCGACGTCGGCGGGCCCGAAGAAGCCGGTGAGCGGCTTCTCCACGATCACGTGCTTGCCGGCGCGAGCGGCGGCGATGGCGACCTCGTGGTGGCTGTCCGTGGTCGAGCACACGTCGACCACGTCCACGTCGGGACACTCGACCAGCTGCCGCACGTCGGTGAACGCGCGCGGGATCTCGTGATGCCTGGCGAACTTCTCGACGTCCGCGCGCGTGCGCGAGCAGACGGCGGCCAGCCTCACGCGGGCGGGAACGAGTGGACGGTAGTTGACGGCGTGCAGGTCCGCCGCAAAGCGGGCGCCGACGATGCCGACACCGAGGGCCGGCACGTCGCCCGCTCTAGCGCTGCGCGATGGGAACGTAGGTGGCGCGCGTGGCGCCCGTGTACTCGGCGCGCGGCCGGATCAGCCGGTTGTTGCCGTGCTGCTCGAGCACGTGCGCGGCCCAGCCGGCCACGCGGCTCATCGCGAAGACCGGCGTGAACTGGTCGGTGGGGATGCCCATGGCCGCGTAGCCCGCGCCGGAGTAGAGGTCCACGTTCGGGTAGATGTGCTTCTCCTCGGTCATCACGCGCGCGACGATGTTGAGGATTTTCACCTTGCTCTCGTCGCCGTTCTGCTTGCCGAGCTCGGTGGCGAGCCGGCGCAGGTGCTTGGCGCGAGGATCCTCCACGCGATAGACGCGGTGGCCGAAGCCCATGATGCGGGCCTTGTCCGCGATGGCCTTCTTGATCCACGCCTCCGCCTTCGCCGGGTCCTTGATCTTGTCGACCATCAGCATCACCTGCTCATTGGCGCCGCCGTGCAGCGGCCCCTTGAGGGCGCCGATGGCCGAGGTGATCGCCGAGTACATGTCCGAGAGGGTGGCGGCGGTGACGCGTGCCGCGAACGTCGAGGCGTTGAACTCGTGATCGGCGTGCAGGATCAGCGCGACGTCGAAGGTCTTCACGGCGAGGGGGCTGGGCTTCCTGCCGAACATCATGTAGAGGAAGTTGGCCGACAGGTTCAGCCTGGGATCCGGCGCGACGGGGGCCTTGCCGCGGCGCAGGCGCTCCCAGGCGGCGACCAGCGTGGGCATCTGCGCGGTGAGCCGGATCGCCTTACGAATCTCGGCCTCGCGCGACTGGTCGTCGTGGTCGGGATCGAACGCGGAGAGCGCGGACACGCCGGTGCGAAGCACCTCCATCGGCGTCGTCTTCTTCGGCAGCGTGCGCAGCAGCGCGATGAGCTTGGGCGGCAGCCTGCGCGTCGCCGTCGAATTCAGCGTCTTGTAGAAGGTGTCGTACTCCTTCTTCGACGGCAGCGCGCCGAACCAGAGGAGGTAGACGACCTCCTCGAACGTGGACTGGGCGGCGAGGTCGTCCACGTCGTAGCCGCGGTAGATCAGGCGGCCTTCGCGGCCGTCGATGAAGCAGATGTCCGACGTCGAGACGACGACATCCTCGAGGCCGGCTTTGTTGACGGTGCTCATGGCGCCTTGTCTCCTCGCGGGGTGAGGTCGAAACGAGTGGTTTGTATCATGGAAGGCCGGGCGCTTCAACCAACGGGCATGCGGATCATCGACTTCTACGACCGCCATCCCATCAGCGAGGGCCAGGTGCTCGACGCCGTGCGGCGCGCGCGCGGGAGCGCCGACGCGCTCACGGCGGACGACCTCTATCCCTTCGACCAGGACCACTACGGCGGCCTGGGCGCGGTGGACGCACTGGCGCGGCGCGCCGGGATCACGGCCGCCTCCCGCGTCCTTGACATCTGTGCCGGCCTGGGAGGTCCGGCGCGCTTTCTGGCTTCCCGCCGCGGCTGCCGCGTGGTCGGCGTCGAGCTGAACCCCGGACGCGCGGCCGGCATGGAGCGGCTTACGCGCCGCGTCGGGTTGCGTCACGCGGTGAGCGTCGTCCGCGGCGACGCCACCGCACTCCCGTTCGGCGCCGGACGCTTCGACGCCTGCGTGAGCCAGGAGGCGCTGCTGCACGTGGCGGACAAGGCCGCGGTGCTGACGGAGGCACGACGCGTGCTCGTCGCCGGCGGCCGCCTCGCGTTCAGCGACTGGATCGCGCACCCGGGACTGGGCGACGTCGAGCGCGCGCGGCTCGAGGACTGGATGGCCGCGGTCACCCTGCAGTCGCTGGACGGCTACCGCGCGCTGCTCGGTCGCGTCGGCTTTCGCGGCGTGGAGGCGGAGGACCTCACCGACGAGTGGCGGGCGATCTTGAGGGAGCGGCTCACGATGTACCGCGCGCTGCGCGAGGACACCGTGCGCCGCCTCGGCGAGGCGCGCTACCGAGAGTACGACGCGCTCTACGCGTTCTTCGTGGGGCTCGTGGCGGCGGGCAAGCTGGGCGGCGGTCGCTTCAGCGGGACTCGCTAGCGCGAGGAGCCGTCGATCTCAGCGCGCTTCGAAACGAACGGACCCGAACAAGACCGAGCTCTGACTTCTCACGTCGTCGGAATGGCTCTCGAAGCCGACCCACTTGATGGGCGTGGGCTCATCCTCGAACAACCGCCGGTAGTCGCGATAGACATCGCGTTTCTCGCGCTGCCACTCTCCGATGCCTTGCGGGCCCGAGCGAACGACGATGAGGACGCGCTGAAACAGGTCCAGACTGTCCGACCGTGCTTCCGCACCGATCGGGGCCGTCGTATCCCACACGTAGAGAATGGCCCGCATGCCTTCGAAGAGGAGCATCACACGGCCTGCCTGATCGTTGCGGCGCGGAGAGCGGACGTCGCCACCTTCCGGGAGCAGCAGGGCCTTCCATTCCCAGACGAGCCACGGTGTCTCTCTCGCATCGACGGCAAATGGCCGCCCGATGGCCATCGTTTCCTTGTCGGTCACGAGCTGCAGCACCCGGCGGCCATTGTCCAGGGCAATCGCCGGCGGCTGTTTGAACACCATCGCGCGATGGGCGGGCGGATAGATGCGCCAGGCCGCGGACAGGTCCAGGGGGCCGACGCCGTGCGCCGCCCAATCGTCGACATGGACAGGCGGCCAGGGGCCGGCGCCAAGAATCAAGGTGCTCAACAGGGCCAGCAGCGCCAGCTGTTGCCATGGATGGGAAGTCGGTCGACGCACCGTTGGTACGAGTGTAGCCGACAACGGGTGCCTTCCCTGGCAGATATTCGGACCCCCGCTCACTGCAGGGCCGACCCTTGGCCGTAGGAGTAGACGAGATAGGCGCGCGCCACGATACCGAGGGCATAGAGCGACATCGGCAGCCAGGACGGACTCGTCGCGTACATGGCGTAGATCGAGGTCACCGCGACCACCGGCGCCGAGAGCCACGCCGGAAGCCGCAACGACACGAGAAGGGCCGCGAGCGCGTTCACCAACAGCACGAGGGCGATCACCAGGACGCCGAGCGCGATTGGCGTCAGCAGTGAGAATGAGATGAGCGCGATCAGCGCGTCGCTTTTGCCGCTCTCAGGATGTTGAAAGGCCGTGGTCACGCCGGGCTGGTTCGCGAGCCAGGCGATCCGCCCCTCGACTCCAAAGAGGGCGCTCACGTACCAGGCGAGCACCAGACCGGGCACGACGATGAGGAACAATAGCCGGGATCGACTGATTCGCATGCCGCGCCCTCGAAGCAAAGTCGATACCACTCCCGAGGTGCGAGCCCAGTGGACGATGAATCGGCGCCGGCGACCCTCTACGGGCACGCCAGGCGAGAATCCCCGCGGCTCCCCGAGACCAAATCGGCACGCGGATGACGGGAAACGTCATCGGCAAGACGGCTCAGCGGATCTTCTTGAGCAGGTCGCCGAGGCCCTTGTCGATCGTGCCGCCGCGATCCACCTCGCGCAGGATCGTGGCCGGGTTGACGCGGATCGAGGGCGACGACGCGTGGCCGGTGACCTTCGCCTTCAGCTCGCCGCGCCCGTGCGAGACCGTCATGTCGAGGTCCATGCGCTCCGTGGCGAAGCCATACGAGCCCGCGATGAGGATCTTCATCGGACGGCTCGTGTAGAGCAGGTCCTTCGTGTTGAGCACACCGTTGACGATCTGGTAGGTCCCGGTGATGGACTCGAACTCGAGCGGCGAGTCGCCGACGTTGGGGAGGTCCGCGCTCAACAGCGAGGACACGGCGCCGCCCAGACGCACGATGCCGCCCAGGAGCGCGAGGGCGCGCGGGCCCACCACCTTTCCGCGCCCGATCTTCAACGCGCCCGGCCCCGACAGCGTGTTGAACACGTCGTGCGCGCTGAACGACGTGGCGCCGGTGAGGTCGAGCGGGCCGGTGATCGCGTAGCCCTGGCAGAGGTAGTCCACGAGCGCCTTCTCGAGCGGCAGCGCCTTGATGGCGAGGTCCGCCAGCTGCACGCGCATACCCTGCGCGAGCGACAGCGAGAGCTGGCCGGTGATCGTGCCGTCGCCGAGCGCCGTCGTGAGCGGGCGCGCCGCGAGCACCTGGTCGCGGTAGCCGGCGTTGAGCTTGAGCGTGCCGAGCGTCAGCCTGCGCCGCTTGGGCTCGGGACACGAGGGCTGCAGCTGCGACACGGAGGGCTTGGCGAGCTCGATGTCGCCCGCCACGGCCGGTGAGCCGAGGGTGCCGGACAGCGCCAGCTTCCCCTTGAGCGCGCCGCCGAACGCCGGTGTGGGGCCCAGCGCGTTCTTCACGAGCTCGCCGATGTCCTTGCCGTCGAGCGTGACCACGCCGCGCAGCGGCGCCTCGGTCAGCGACTTGCCGCCGTTGAGCGCGACCTGACCGTCGGCGACCTTCACGACGAGGTCGCCCGGCTTCACCTTGAAGTCGCCCTTGAACGCGAGCTGGGGCGCCCCCCCGGTGAGCGTGAGGTCGAGGTCCTCGACGCGATACTGGGACGTCGCCCCGGCCTTGCCGTGCGAGATGTAGGCGACGGCGCCGTGGTCGATCGAGATCGCCGCCGCCGGCGCGGCGCCGCCCCCGCCCGTCCCACCGCCGCCGCGCGGCGCGCGCTCAGCCGCCTTCGGCTCCGACGGCGGCTCCTTCGGGCCGGCGCCGAGCGTCGAGATGTTCATACGGCCGTCGGCGGCCTGGATGACCGTGATGACCGGCTTCGTGAGCTTGATGTCGCCGAGCTCCACGCGTCCGGTGAGCAGCGGGACGAGCTTGAGACGGACCTTCCCCGTCTCCAGCTTCAGAAAAGGCTCGGTGCCGAAGTGCGGATCCTCCGCGATCTCGAGCCCGTGGAGCGCGACGGCGGGCAGCGGCAGGACGGAGATCGACATCGAGCGGAACTTCACGGGGCGGCCCAGCGCCTGCGAGGCGTTGGAGGCGATCAGCGCCTGCACCCTCGGCGTGTCGACCAGGAACGGAACGAGGATGAGCGCCGCCACGACGAGGACCACCACCGCCGCGACGGCGCCCACGAGCCACTTCACGGGCCGCCTCACGAGAAACCTCCGATTACGAGCTCTGGATGGCCGACAGCCTCCACGGGTTCGGCCCGACCGGACGCGCGAACGTCCAGAACTCCTCGAACTCCTGCGGCGCCTTCGCGCCGGCGACCACCGCGCCCGTGGCGTCGTCCACGGTGTAGTCGACGAGCGAGCCGCCGAGGTAGACGGTCACGAAGTCCTGGCCCGACTCCTGCCAGGCCTCGGTGACGTCGGCACGCCGGAGATTCATCGCCTCCATGCGGTTGGTCTGCCGCGCCGCGCGCAGGCGATCGCACTGCTCGGTGAGCTCCGTGTACATCCGCGACGTGAGTCGCCCGCTCACCGGGCTCATGTCGCGCGCCGTCAGCGCCCGCTGCACGTCGCCGAAGAGGCCGCGCGCCGCGTCGGCGACGAATCCCGGATCGAACGACGGATCCATCGAGCGGATGTGGCCGAGTCCGCGGTCGAGGTCGCTGGCCACCGCCGGCATCTCGGGCGTCGCCGTCTCCTGGGGCGCGGTGCCGCCGTAGGCGCTGCCGCCCGCGTACGCATCGCCGCTCGGGTACGGGGCACCCGCCGTCGCATACGTGGGCTGTTGCTGACGCCGGGCGCTCACGAAGCGGAACAGCAGGAAGAGGCCGGCGCCGATCAACAGGATCTCGAGGAGGCCGATGCCGCCGCCGAACCCGCCGCCGAACAGCATGCTGCCGAGCAGTCCGCCGAGCGCGAAGCCGGCGAGACCGCCCATGAGTCCCCCCATCCAGCCGCGCGACGGCTGCGCCGGCGCGGGCGTGGGCGACGCGAGCTGCCGCGAGGGGCTCGAGGGATTCGTGGGCGACGTCGGCGCGGGCCGCGCCGGCGTGGACGACGAGCGCGAGCCGCGGCTGCCACCGCTGCCGGCGCGCGCGCAGGCCTCACCGGCCTGCAGGGCGAGTAGCGCCGCGAGCGCGAGCGCCGCGACTGCCAGGGTGGACCGTCTCATGGCGCACCTCCTCGAAGTCATTCTATCCGCTATCCCCGCGCGCGCAGGTCTTTCTTCAGGATTTTGCCGGTGGGATTCTTGGGCAGCGCCGGGACGAACTCGATACGTCCCGGCACCTTGTAGTCGGCGACGGCGGCGCGGCAGAGCGCCTGCAGCTCCTCGGCGCTCGCGCGGGCGCCCTCGACGAGCACCACGAACGCCTTCACCGCCTCGCCCCGGACGGGGTCGGCGATGCCGACGACGGCCGCCTCCTTCACCGCCGCGTGGCGGAACAGCACCTCCTCGACCTCGCGCGGGAAGACCTTGAAGCCCGAGACGTTGATCATGTCCTTCACGCGGTCGACGATGAAGAAGTACCCGTCGGCGTCGCGATACCCGATGTCGCCGGAGTGGAACCAGCCGTCGCGGATCGACTCCGCCGTGGCGGCGCCGTTCGCGAAGTAGCCCTTCATGACGTTCGGCCCCTTGATCACGATCTCGCCCAGCTCCCCGTCGGCGACCTCGCGGTCCTCGGGATCCACGATCTTCATCTCCACGTTCTCGATCGGCGTGCCGACCGAGCCGGGCTTGAAGGCGACGTCGTGGTTGTAGGAGGCGAAGGGCGAGGTCTCGGTGAGACCGTAGCCCTGCTGGATCCAGTGGCCGAAGCGCGCGTGCCAGCGGCGCTCGACGTCGGTGGGCAGCGTGGCCGCCGCCGAGAAGTAGAGCCGCACCGAGGCGAAGTCGAGCGGGCGCTCCATGGCGAGGAACAGGATGTACATGGTCGGCACGGCGTAGAAGATCGTGATGCGCTGGGCGGCGATCGCGTCGACGAACGTGTCGGGGACGAACCGCTCGTGCATCACCATCGTGCCGCCGGCCGTCACGAGCGAGTTCATGATCGCGTTCTGGCCGAAGCAGTGGAACATCGGCAGCGCGCAGAGCCCGCGGTCGTCGGGACTCATCTTCAGGTGGTGCACGGTCGCGTACGCGTTGGAGATCACGTTGGCGTGCGTGAGCATCACGCCCTTGGGGCGCCCGGTGGTGGCCGACGTATAGAGGATGGCCGCCGTCTCCTCGCGCTCGAGGTCCCGGGCGCGTCGCGGGGCGCCGCGCAGCGAGCCGAGGTCCTTGGCGTCGAGCAGGTGGCGCACCGACGGCATCCGGTCGCGCGACGGCAGGCTGCCCGCGACGGGATCGGCCGTGATCACGGCCGTCGGCTTCGCGTCGCCGACGATGTACTCGATCTCCTCGGCCTTGTAGGTGACGTTGAGCGAGAGCGGCACCAGCCCGCACTTTTGCGCGGCGTAGTACGCCAGCGCGAACTCCGGCCAGTTCGGCAGGTGCAGGCCGAGCCGCTCCCCGGACGACAGGCCGAGACCGGCGAAGCCCCCCGCGAGCGCGGAGACGGCGGCGTCCAGCTCGCGGTACGTCCAGCGCCGGTCGCCGGCCACGAGCGCGGTCCGGGCGCCGTGGTAGAGCGCCGAGCGCTCGAGCAGCTGCGCGACGTTCACGGAATGAGCAGCACCTTGCCCGTCGTCTTGCGGCCCTCGAGCGCGCGGTGCGCCTCCGCGGCGTCCTTGAGCGGGAACTCGAATTCCATGCGCAGCTTCAGCTTGCCCTCGCGGACCCAGCCGAACAGCTCGCCGGCGCGCTGCTGCAGCTCCTCGCGCGTGGCGATGTAGTGGAACAGGCTCGGGCGCGTGAGGAAGAGCGAGCCCTTGGCGTTGAGGATCTGCGGATCGATCATGCCGATGGGGCCGCTCGACTGGCCGTACAGCGCGATCATGCCGCGGATCGCGCAGGAGTTGAGGCTGCCCTCCCACGTGTCCTTGCCGACCGAGTCGTAGGCGACCTGCACGCCCTTGCCACCGGTGATGCGCTTCGTCTCGGCGGCGAAGTCCTGCTTCGTGTAGAGGATCGTCTCCTCGGCGCCCGCCTCGCGCGCGAGCTTGGCCTTCTCGTCGGTGGAGACGGTGCCGATCACGCGCGCGCCGCGCAGCCGCGCGATCTGGCAGAGGATCAGGCCGACGCCGCCGGCCGCCGCGTGCACGAGGCACGTGTCGCCCTTCTTCAGCGGATAGGTCGAGCACGCGAGATAGTGCGCGGTCATGCCCTGCAGCATGATGGCCGCGCCCTGCTTGGTCGACACGCCCTGCGGCAGCACCACGAGCCGCGCCGCCGGCACCGCCGCGTACTGCGCGTACGCGCCGGGCACGCCCGTGTAGGCGACCTTGTCGCCGACTTTCACCTCGGTGACGCCGGGACCGATGGCCGTCACGGTGCCGCCCGCTTCGAGGCCCAGCGTGAGCGGCATCTCGAGCTTGTAGAGGCCGCTGCGCTGATAGACGTCGATGAAGTTCACCCCGGCCGCCTCGATCTTGACGACCGCCTCGCCCGGTTTGGGCTGGGGCTCGGGGGCGTCCTCGAGCTTCATGACGTCGGGACCGCCGGGCGCGTGGATTCGGATCGCTTTCATGCGGGACCTCCTGGGCGTGTGGGCGTTGAGTATAGCGCCGCGCCGGCGGCGACCTCGATCGTGCGCTGGCGCGGGCCTTCGAATTCGACCAGCACGATGCGCTGGAATTGACCCAGGCCGAGTCGCCCATCGCGCACCGGCACCGAGACAGACGGCCCGACGAGCGCGCTGAGCACGTGAGCGCGGACGTGATCGGCCGAGTCGTGGACATATGCCGTCGTCTGCGGCACGAGACCATGGAGCACGCTGAGCAGATCCTCGGCGATGCCCTCTTCGTTGGTGAGGACGGTCAGGGCGCACGTCGTGTGCTGGATGAAGAGGCTGCACACGCCGTCGCTCATCGACGCCGCCAGCGCCGCGACGTCCTCGGTGATGTCGATGACCTGCTCGCGAGCCTTGCTCCGGACCGTGAGGGCGCTCATGGGGTCCTATGCTGCACCCGCTCCGGCGATTTCGTCCAGCCCCGGCAACGTCAGGGCAGCGGCGGCGGGACGGCGCCCAGGCGGCCGCGCAGCCAGTGGTACATCGCGAAGCACTCGAGCGCGAACGGCGGAAAGCCGAGATAGCCGAGCACGGGCATCTCGAGGACCTTCACGTGGCCGAGGTAGGGCACGCTGTACGTCCACTTCGTCGCCGCCCAATAGTTCCAGAACTCCCACAGCGCGCCGCACACGACGCCCGCGGCGAGCAGCGCGGCCAGCCGCGAGGCGTCCCCGCGGCCGAGGTCGGCGAGCCAGGACGGCCGCCCGGCGCGCGCGTTGAGCGGCTCGAGCAGCAGCGTGAAGGCCGCCCACACCAGCGGCACGAGCCACGCGGAGACGACGACGAGCGGCAGCACCGCCGCCACGGCGCCGACGACCACGAGGGCGCGCAGGGTCGCGCGCGGCGGGCGCCACGGTCTCACGCGCACGCGGCGAAAAACGCGGGCGCGGAGGACGGTCGCGGTCAGGAAGAGCGCGGGGAAGATCGTCGCGAACGACCAGTCGTAGCCGAGGCGGCGCAGGAAGAGGTTCGGCTCGAGGCCCTGGTAGCGCCACCAGAGGCCGGCGGCGTCGGCGCCACCGCGCCAGAAGCGCGGCGCGTTGTACCACTCGAAGAGCCACCAGCAGCCGACCGAGGCCAGCCCCACGAGCACGCCTTCGACGCGGTCGGTGGTGAGGTACGAGCGGCCGGTCAGACGCGCGGCGAGCGCGTCCACCAACAGCACGTAGCCGGTCCAGACGAGCGGGGTGAACCAGCGCGCGACGAGCGGCTGGCCGCTGAGGAGCGCGGCCTCGGCGGCGAGCACGAGGCCCAGACCGATCCAGCCGTGGGCGCGCATGCTCAGCGCATCGTGCCGAGGTCGATGGCGAACGTGCTCACGTCGCGGCCGGCACTGTCTTCGACGATCAGCGAGGCCTTGGCGCGCCCGTCGAGGTCGCGCGTCGGAAAACCGTACACGCAGCGCGCGAGGTAGCGACCGTTCTCCTGCCGGTGGGCCGTGCGCTCGTTCTGCACGAAGGCCGCCTTGATCTCGCGATCACGGACGACGAGGCGGGGCGTGTAGAGACGCGCGAAGCCCTCGGTCGCGCCGTGCAGCTCGACCCACAGCACCAGACGGTCGCGGGTCTCCTTGAGGAGCGTCTCGGGCTCGCCGGGCTTGAGCGGCTTGCCGTTGAACGTCGCGTGCCGCGCGGCGACGACGAGGCGATGGAACGGCGTGAGCACGCTCAGCGAGTCGCCGGTGGCGTTCTCGACGCGCCATTCGGCGTCGAAGGCGTCGTTGCTGACGCTCTTCTCGCCCACGCGGACGGCCTCCTGCTGCCCCTTCGCGTCGAGCGTCAGCGAGGCGCCCGCGGCCACGGCCGGCCAGAGGGCCAGGGCGAGCGCGGCGAGCGCGCGCCTCACGGCTTGGGCGGCGCGCCGACGACCACGCGGTTGAACGAGTCCGGCGCGAAGTACTTCGCGGCCACGCGCTGCACGTCGGCCGCGGTCACCTTCGCCACGCGCTCCTTGTAGCGGTCGGCGTAGTCGAGCCCGAGCCCCTGCTCCTCGACGGCCACGACGAAGTCGGCCACTTTCGCCGAGGTGTCCAGGCGCAGCGGGAAGCTGCCGATCAGGTAGTCCTTGGCCAGCTTCAGCTCACGCTCGGTCACCGGGTCGCGCGTCATACGCGCCAGCTCCTCGCGCATGATCTCGATGACCTTGGGCACCTCGGCCGTGCGCGTCTGCGCCGACACGCTGAACGAAGCGCCGTACTTCGCCGGGCTGACGTGGGAGTAGACGGCGTAGGCGAGCCCGCCCTCCTCGCGCACGCGCGAATAGAGCCTCGAGGCCGAGCCGCCGCCCAGCACGTACGAGGCGACCGTCAGCGGGAAGTAGTCGGGATCGGTCTGGCGGATGGCCTGGCGCCCGAGCACGATGGTCGCCTGCGTCAGGTCCTTCTCGATCGTCTCGGTCTGCGGCAACCCGCCCGCGGCGACGGTGGGCACGCTGGCCGGCGGCTCCGCGGGCGCCTTCCAGCCCCCGAGGCGCGCCAGCACCTCGCGGCGCGCGTCGTCGACGGTGATGGCGCCGACGACGGCCACGACCGTGGTGTCGGGCCGCACGTGCCCGCCGTGGAAGCGCACGACGTCGTCGCGCGTGAGCTTGCCGACGGACTCGATCGTCCCCTCCACCGGCACACCGTAGGGATGCCTGGGGAAGACGAGCCGCGCGAGGGCACGCCCGGCCACCGTGCCGGGATCCTCCTCCGAGCGCTTGATGGCCGCCTGGATCTGCGCCACCTTCCGCTTGAGCTCGTCCGGCGGAAACGTCGGCGTCAGCAGCACCTCGGCCAGCAGGTCGAGCCCGAGGCCGAGGTCTTTCTTCAGCACGGCGAGCGAGGCGCCGAGGCCGTCGCGGCCGGCGCCGGCGGAGAGGCTGCCGCCGACGAACTCGATGGCGCTGTCGAGCTGCGGCCCCGTGTGCTTGGCGGTGCCGCGCGTCAGCAGCGCGCCGGTCAGGTTCGCGAGGCCCGCGCGGTCGGGCGGGTCGAGGACGGCGCCCGCGTGCGCGAACGTGCGCACGACGACGATCGGCACCGCGGGCCGCTCGGCGACGAGGAGCACGATGCCGTTGGGCAGCACCTCACGGTGCGCGATCGGCCCGGCAGCGCCCGCGGGCAGCGCGAGCAGCAGCGTGAGCACGACGAGCACCGCGGCCGGACGGCGCAGGCGCATGACCCAGTCTACCGCCAGGGCGACCTTGAGGACGCGCGCGCCCATCAGGGCCGCGGCAGGAGCACGCCGACGTTCTTCCTGTCGTCCGCGAAGTACGCGCGCGCCACCCGCTGGACGTCGGCCGCGGTCACCGCGCGCAGACGCTCGAGGAAGCGGTCCTTGTCGGCGTAGACGCCGATGAGCTCGAAGCGCGCCAGCAGGGCCGCGCGGCGGTGGACGGAGTCTTCCTGGAAGACGAACGTCGCCTCCACCTGGTTCTTCGCGCGCTGGAGCTCCTCGTCGGTCACCGGCTCCTTCTTGAGCGTCTCCATCTCGGCCAGCAGCGCCTTCTCCATCGCCTCCGCCGTCTGGCCGGGCATCGGGGTCGCCCAGAACCAGAAGAGGTTCGGGTCCTGGGAGAAGTAGTTGTAGTCGCCGCCGGCCTCCAGCGCGAGCTGGCGCTCGTACACGAGCCGCTTGTACAGCCGCGAGGCGCGGCCTTCGGACAGGATCGTCGAGAGCATCTCGAGGGGGAACGCGTCGGCGGACGTCTGGTTCGGCACGTGGTAGCCGACGTAGACGATCGGCAGCTGCGCCTGCTTGGCCACCACGACGCGGCGCTCGCCGTTCTGCGGCGGCTCCACCGCGAGCACCGGCGGCGGCGTGGCCCCCCTGGGGATCTTGCCGAACTTCGCGCGGATCTTCGCGAGCACCTCGGGCGCCTTGAAGTCACCGACGGCGACGAGGATCGCGTTGCTCGGCATGTAATAGGTCTTGTAGAAGGCGCGAATCTCCTCGGGCGTGATCCGCTTGATGTCCTCCATGAAGCCGATGATCGGCGCCCCGTAGGGATGGCTCCTGAAGGCGATCGACGAGACCTCCTCGCCGAGGAACCCGCCGGGATCGTCCTCGGTGCGCGTACGCCGCTCCTCGATGACGACCTCGCGCTCGGAGGCGATGTCCTTGGCGTCGAGCTTCAGATTGTGCATCCGGTCGGACTCGAGCTCGATCACGAGGTCGATGCGGTCGGCGGCGATGTTCACGTAGTAGGAGGTGACGTCCTGCGAGGTGAAGGCGTTGTCCTGTCCGCCGTTCTGCTCGACGAGGCGCGCGAACTGACCCTGTCCGTGGGTCGGCGTGCCCTTGAACATCATGTGCTCGAGGAAGTGGGCGATGCCGGTGGCGCCGCGCGCCTCGTTGCGCGAGCCGACGCGGTACCACATCTGGAACGAGACGATGGGACTGCGGTGGTCCTCCTGCAGCAGCACGCGCAGGCCGTTCTCGAGGGTGGCCGCGAGCACGCGCTCGCCCGACTGGGCGGCCGCGCCGCCGGCCGCGAGGACGAGGAGGACGAGGGCGACGAGAAACGCGCGCATCGTTTTGCCTAGTGTATCATCCGGGTTCTATGCGGCTTGGGCTCGCGCTGCTCGCCACGCTCCTCCTTCCGACCGTGGCCGCGGCGCAGTCGTGCGCGGAGCCGCTGGCCGTCGTCTTCGAGCGCGTCTCCCCCGCCGTCGTCTCGATCCAGGCGATGAAGATCAACAAGGCGAAGCCGCAGCGGCGCTTCGAGACGATCGTCGGCTCCGGCGTGATCATCGAGAAGGACGGCCAGATCCTCACCAACGCGCACGTGGTGGACGGCGCCGCCTCGCTGTCGGTGACCCTCGACTCCGGCAACAAGACGCCCGCGCGCATCCTCGGGCTCGATTCCGTGCTCGACGTCGCGCTGCTGCGCGTGGAAAGCGCGGCCGCGCTGCCGGCGGCGCGGCTCGGCGACTCGTCGGCGGTCAGGGTCGGCGACGAGGTGGTCGCCATCGGCAACCCGATCGGCCTCGAACAGACGATGACGCGCGGGATCGTGAGCGGGCTCAACCGGCTGCTGCCCGGCATTTCCGACGAGCCGATGATCCAGACCGACGCGCCGATCAATCCGGGCAACTCCGGCGGGCCGCTGGTGGACCGCTGCGGCGTCGTGGTCGGCATCAACACGCTGATCTCCGAGGACGCGCAGTCCATCGGCTTCGCGGTGCCGATCAACGCCGCCAAGTCGATCCTGCGTGACCTGCGCGAGGTGGGCCGCGTCGTGCGGCCGTGGCTGGGCATGCAGGGGCGTGCCGTCGACAACAAGCTCGGCGGCGTCGTCCGCATGCCGGTGACGCCCGGCTACCTGGTCGAGGTCGTTTACGACGGCTCGCCCGCCGACCGCGCGGGGGTGCGCGGGGGCAACCTCTCGGTGGTCGTCCAGGGCGAGGAGTACCTGCTGGGCGGTGACATCCTCACCGAGATCAACGGCACCCCGGTCCGCAGCCATTCGGAGTACATCGCGCGCGTGAAGACGCTGCGCGTCGGGCAGCGCGTGAAGATCACCGTCGTGCGCGAGGGTCAGTCGCGCGAGATGATGCTGACCGTCTCCGAGCGTCCTCGGCTGCCGTCCGACCTCGCCGATTGAATATGGGGGGCCCCGAAATGGCCCCCCACCCCCCCCACCCCCCCAACGCTCGGAGCGGCCCGGGAAACCCGTGCCGCTCCTCGATCTCCGTGAAGCCCGCTCGTCCGTCCGTTTCGACCGTTCGTCACCTGATTTCGACCGCTCGTCAGATGGCCGTGGACGGCGCGCGCGGAGCACCGCATGGTGAGCGCGAGCCGGACACCTGCCGGCCGGGAAGGGTCGCCGATGGACTATCGGGTTGCCGTCGACCACGTGAGCAAGACCTACCGCCTGGGCAAGGTCGGCGTCGCCGCGCTCGACGACGTGTCGTTCACCGTGGCCACCGGAGAGTTCGTGGCCATCGCCGGGCCGTCGGGCAGCGGCAAGACGACGCTCCTCAACCTCATCGGCTGCCTCGACACGCCGACCGCCGGCGAGGTCCTGATCGACGGCGAGTCGGTGAGCGCGCTCTCCTCGGGCGGACGCGCGGATCTGAGGGCGCGCAAGCTCGGCTTCGTCTTCCAGACCTTCAACCTCATCCCCGTGCTCACCGCCTGGGAGAACGTCGAGTACCCGCTGCTGATCCGGCCGCGCGGCGGCGACCGGCGCGCCCGCGTGAGCGCGGCGCTCGAGCAGGTCGGCCTCGGCGACCGCGCGCGCCACCGGCCGCCGGAGCTGTCGGGCGGTCAGCAGCAGCGCGTGGCCATCGCCCGCGCGCTGGTCGGCGAGCCGGCCCTCGTGCTCGCCGACGAGCCCACCGCCAACCTCGACAGCGCCACCGGCCGCGACATCGTCGAGCTGATGCGGCGTCTCAACCGCGAGCGCGACGTCACGTTCGTGTTCTCCACCCACGACCCGCGCATCATGTCGGCCGCCGACCGCGTGCTGGAAATCTCCGACGGGAGGCTTCGATGAGACATCTCCTGGCCATCGCCGTGCTCTGCATCCTCGCCGTCCTGCGCCCGGATCACGTCGAGCCCCAGACGGGCGACCTCGTCGCCCAGGGACGACAGGCGCTCGACGCCGACCGCCCCGACGACGCCATCGCCCTGTTCGAGAAGGCCGTCGCCGTGGATCCGAAGAACCCGGCGGCGCTGGCCTGGCTCGGCAGCGCCCAGGTGCGCAAGGCCGCGCGCATCGGCGGCATGGAGGCCGCCGGCTGGGTGAAGCGCGGCTTCGACACAATGGACGAAGCGGTCGAGCGCTTCCCCGACGCGTTCGTCGTCTACGTCGTGCGCGGCATCACCGCCACGCGCGTGCCCGATCTCTTCCGCAAGGCGGACGTGGCGGTGAAGGATCTGAGGACCGTCGTCGCGATGAAGGACGCGCAGCCGCAGGCCGTCCCGGACGGCGTCATGCCGGCCGTCTACCTGAACCTCGGCCTCGCCTTCAAGAAGACCGGCCAGCCGGGCGCCGCGCGCGCCGCGTGGGAGAAGGCGAAGGCCCTCTACCCGGCCGCGCCCGAGGCGGCGGCCATGGACAAGGAACTGAGGGGCCTCTAGGCCATGGCGCTCTACGCGAAGCTGGCCCTCCGCAACGTCTTCCGCAACCGGCGCCGCACACTGATCACGCTGGCCGCCATGGGCTTCGGCGCCGCTGCCATCATCGTGTTCGGCGGCTTCGTGCACTCCATCTATTACGGCGTGCGGGAGTCCACCATCCGGAGCCAGGTCGGCCACATCCAGATCTATCGCAAGGGCTACTCCGAGAAGGGCAACCTGGCGCCCTTCGACTACCTGATCGCCGACTACCCGGCGCTGCGCGACGAGCTGCGCCGGCTCCCGCACGTCAAGACGGTCACCGCGCGCCTCGGCTTCTCCGGCCTCGTCTCCACCGGCGACACCACGACCGCCTTCGTCGGTTCCGGCGTCGTGCCCGAGGGCGAGATGGACCTCTCGGCGCTGGCGGTGATCGTCGACGGCAAGGAGCTGGCGACGCGCGAGCCGCGCGGCATCACCCTCGGCGTCGGGCTGGCGCGCGCCTTCGGCGTCAAGCCGGGCGACGACCTCATGCTGCTCACCACCACCAAGGCGGGGGCGATCAATGCGCTGGCCGTGAAGGTGCGCGGCGTGTGGGAGTCGGGCGAGAAGGCCTACGACGACCGCTTTCTCCGGATCGGCTTGCCCGAGACCCAGCGCGTCCTCGACCTCGAGGGCGGCGAGGTGCAGTCGGTCGTGCTGCTGCTGGACGCCACTGACAATACGGCGCGGGTCCGGGAGAGTCTCGAGCGACTCATCCGAGACCGTGGCCTCGATCTCGAGATCAAGACGTGGGAGGACCTGGCGCTCCGCTACCACCAGGTGCGCGAGCTGTTCGGCCGCATCTTCGCCGTGCTCACGCTGATCGTCTCGATCATGGTCGTGTTCGGCATCACCAATACCATGACCATGGCCATCTTCGAGCGCACGCGGGAGATCGGCACGGTGATGGCGCTGGGGACGCGGCGGCGCGGCGTCGTGTCGATGTTCGTGCTCGAGGGCTTCGTCCTCGGCGTGCTCGGCGCCGTCGCCGGCGTCGTGCTCGGCGTGGTCCTCGCCAAGGCCATCTCCGCCGTCGGGATCCAGCTCCCGCCGCCGCCGGGCTCCACGCGCGGCTTCATGGTCCAGATCTTCGTCGTCCCCGCGGTGCTGGCGCAGGCGTTCCAGCTCTCGATCGTCGCGGCCACGCTGGCCTCGCTCTATCCCGCCTGGCGCGCCGCGCGCCTGGACGTCGTGGAGGCCCTCCGGCATGTGTAGGCTGGCGCTCACGGTCGCCCTCACGCTCGTGCTCGTCTCGAGCGCGCGCGCGGACGAGGCCACCGACCTCGTGCGCGAGGCCGACCGCGCGCGGCGGCCCGCCGACAGCTTCGTGTGGAAGATCAGCATCACCAGCCAGGAGGCGAAGAAGGCGCCCTCGGTGGACGGCTTCGAGGTCTTCGTCAAGGGCGGCGGCCGCGTATTCGTCAAGTTCGTGGCGCCGCCGCGCAACGTCGGGCGCTCGCTGCTGGCGCTCGGCCGCGACCTCTGGATCTATCTCCCGGATGCCGGCAAGCCCGTGCGCATTCCGTTCTCGCAGCGCCTGGTCGGCCAGGTCGCCAACGGCGACATCGCGCGCGCCGACTACGCCGGCGACTACGACGCCACCCTGGCCGGCGAGGAGTCCGTCGACGGGGTCGCCTGCCACGTGCTCGACCTCAAGGCCAAGAGCAAGGAGGTCACCTACTCCGCCATCAAGTACTGGGTGTCGAAGGAGGGCCGGCGGCCCGTGAAGGCGGAGTTCTACGCGGCGACGGGCACGCTGCTCAAGACCGGCCTCTTCGACAACTTCAAGGACGTCGGCGGCCACCGGCTGGCGACGCGGCTCACGCTCACCGATGCGATCCGCAAGGACCGGCGCTCTGTGCTCGACTACGGCGAGCTGACCGTCCGCGACCTGCCCGACAAGTACTTCGACAAGAACTACATGAAGACGCTCGACTGACATGCGCCAAGTGCTGGCGGCGGCGCTGCTCCTCGCGCTCGCCGCGCCGGCGGGCGCCGACGAGGCGGAGCCGCCCGCGTGGGCGAAGGCGCTCCGGCTGCGGGGCCGGCTGGCCGAAGAGTTCGCCTACCGTCTGCACGATCCGGGCGACGTCAGCAAGCTCAAGACGCTCGGCTGGCTCGACGGCAAGTACGCGTTCTCCGAGTCGGTGGCCGTGCGGGCCGCCGTCCGGGGCTGGTACGACGCCGTCTTCGAGGCCACCGACCGCTATCCCGCCAACGTCGAGCGCGACCAGAAGACCGACCTCTCGCTGCGCGAGGCGCTGCTGATCGTCGGACTCGGTGACCTCGACGTGAGGCTCGGCCGCCAGCAGATCGTGTGGGGCGAGGCGATCAGCACGTTCGTGACCGACGTCGTGAACCCCAAGGACTTCCGCGAGTTCGTGCTGCCCGACTTCAGCGAGCTGCGCATCCCGATCTGGGCGCTCGACGCCACGTACCGGCTGGCGGAGGGCGTGAGCGTCGAAGGTGTGTGGACGCCCGACACGCGGACCAACAAGCTCCCGAAGCAGGGCGCGGAGTTCCAGTTCGCGCGCTTCCCCTACCGCTTCCGCAACCCCGTCGTGCGGCTGCCCGACGACGCCGACGAGTTCAGCCTCGCGCGCAGCGAGGGCGGCGTTCGGCTGTCGGTGCTCCGGCAGGGCTGGGACGTCGCGCTCATCTACTACGACGAGGCCGACAAGTCGCCCGTCCTCTTCCAGCGCCGCGTCGCGCAGCCGCCCGGGCCCGAGGTGGTCGTGCTCGACCCCCAGCATCCGCGGCTGCACATCATCGGCGCGACGCTGGCCAAGAGCTTCGAGCCGGTGGTCATGCGCGCCGAGGCCGCGTTGACCCTCGGCAAGCGCTACGAGACGGCGAACCCGCTCGATCCCGACGGCGTCGTCGGGCGCGACACGCTCGACTGGCTCGTCGGCGTCGACTACACGTTCTTCGAGACGGTCGACACGGCGCTGCAGCTCAGCCAGAAGGTCCTCATGGGCTCCGCCACGAACCTGACGCGGGCCGGTGTCGCCGCGCAGGTGACGACGTCGGTGACGCTGCGCGTGACCACGGGCTTCTTCGACAACACGCTGAACCCGACCGTGCTCTTCGTGGCCGGCGTCAACCGCGGCGACTTCCGGCTGAGCCCGCGGATCGACTACCTGGTCAGCGGCGCCGTCACGCTGTCGGTCGGCGCCGACCTCTTCGAGGGCCCGCACCGCACGCTGTACGGCCAGTTCGACAGGAACGATCGCGTGACCTTCACCACCACCTGGAGGTTCTGAGATGGCATGCCGGCGCCCCGGATTCGGTCTGATGCTCGCGGGACTGATCGTGACGCTCGTGGGGTTCGCGGTGGCGCTGACGGCGGCCTTCGGGATCCCCCGCCACTGGACGACCGTCGGCGTCGGGGTCGCGCTGCTCGTGACCGGCGCCGTCCGCGCCGCGTTCCGCGACCGGCGGTCGGATGCGGGCGCATCCTGATACGATCGGCGTGTGCCCTCCGCTGAGACGATGCGCCGCCTGACGTCGACGCACTGGTTCCGCGTCGGCCTCGCGAGCGTGAGCGCCGCGGGCATCCTGACGGCGCTGTTCGCCCTCGCGGGCCACAGCGAGATCTCGGTCACGCTGCAGAGCGCGCTCGTCCACGCCGCCGGCATGACGGTGCTGGTGTCGCTGACGATGCCGTGGCTGCGCCGCTGCGTCGAGGGGCAGCCGGCGCCGCTGGGCTGGGGACTGAAGATCGCCGCGCTCCTGCCCCTGGCCGTCGTCGGCACCGTGCTCGCGTGCGGCGTGATCACCCTGCTGGGATTCCGGCCGCGCGAGCCGTTCTGGACCTGCTTCGGCCACGACCTGAGCATCTGCGTGCTCATCACGCTGACGCTCGGCATCAGCATGGGCCTCTACGACGCCCAGCGCCGGCGCCTGGACGCCGTCACCGCCGCGCTGCGCGAGCGCGAGCTGGAGCACGAGCGCGCGCGCAAGATGGCGCTGGAGGCGCGGCTGGCCTCGCTGGAGGCGCGGCTGCAGCCCCACTTCATGTTCAACACGCTCAACGCGATCTCGGCGCTGATCCAGGACAACCCCGAGGAGGCCGAGCGCACCATCGAGCGCCTGGCCGCGCTGCTGCGCTTCGCGCTCGACGCCACGGAGCGCGGCCTCGTGCCGCTCGACCACGAGCTGAAGATCGTCACCGACTACGTCGAGATCGAGCGCACCCGATTCGGCGAGCGTCTCACGTACGCGATCGACGTGGATCCCGAGGCCGCCGGCTGCGCGGTGCCTCCGCTGGCGATCCAGACCCTCGTGGAGAACGCCATCAAGCACGCGATCACCCCGCGCCTGGACGGCGGGCGGCTCCGCGTCGAGGCGACGGTGCGCGGTGATCAGGTCCGGCTGTCGGTGTGGGACGACGGGCCGGGCTTCCGCCCCGACGCCATACGGGCCGGGCACGGCCTCGACAACCTGCGCGGCCGGCTCGCCGCGCGGTTCGGCGCCGACGCCAGCCTCGAGATCGGGCGCCGCGACGGCGGCACGCTGGTGACCGTTGCCCTGCCGCGCGCCGGGCTCTCGTGAGCGGGCGCGCCCTGCTCCGCGCCTTCCTCATCGACGACGAGCCGCTGGCGCTCCAGCGCCTCGCCCGCCTGCTGGAGGCCACCGGACGCGTCGAGATCGTCGGCCGCGCCACCAATCCGGTCGACGGCCTCGCCGCGGTCGCCGCGAAACCCGTCGACGTCCTGTTCCTCGACATCCACATGCCGGGCCTCAGCGGCTTCCAGGTCGTCGAGCGCGTCCCGCCGGGACCGATGGTCGTCTTCACGACCGCCCACGACGAGCACGCGGTCCGCGCGTTCGAGGTCAACGCCGTCGACTATCTGCTCAAGCCGGTGGAGCGCAAGCGGCTCGATGACGCGCTCGACCGCGTCGCGGCGCGGCGCGCCGGACCCGGCGACGACGGCGTGCGCGAGGCCCTGGGCCGGCTGGCGCAGCACCTGCGCGCGGCGCCCTTCCTCGACCACCTCGCCGCGCGCATGCGCGACCGCGTGCAGCTCATCCCGGTCCAGGAGGTCACGCACGTGCTGGCGAAGGACCGCGCGACCTATGCGGTGACGGCGAGCACGCAGCACATGCTCGACGCGACGCTGGCCCAGCTCGAGCGGCGGCTCGATCCTCAGCGCTTCCTGCGCATCAATCGCGGCATCCTCGTGAACCTCGCGTGGGTGGCCGAGCTGCGGGCCGATCCCGACGGCCACCTGGCGGTGCGGCTCAAGGACGCGGCGCGCAGCGAGCTGGCCGTTTCACGCGACCGCGTGCGCCCGCTGAAGGAGCGCCTCGGCCTCGCGTGACCGAGCTAGAGACCGAGGCCGCCCATGGCGACGGCCGTTTCGACGCTCTCGAGGAGGCGATTCAGGTCGACCGGCTTGGTCGCGTAGTCGAACGCCCCGGCGGCGAGTGCCCGTCTGGCGACCTCCACGTCGGTCGTCCCGCTCACCATGATCACCGCGGTGCCAGGCGCGAGCGCCTTGAGCGTCGGGAGCGCATCCACCCCGCTGAGGCCCGGCATGTCGATGTCGAGCAGGACGACGTCCGGCGCCCGCCCCGTCAGCTCCCTCACCGCCGCCGGGCCATCGACCGCTGTGCGGACCTGGTATCCCTTCGCGACGAAGAACTCCTCGAACATCTCCCGGATCGCGGGATCGTCGTCCGCCACGAGCATCGTCCGCTGCTGCACGGGCCGTGTGTCGATCGTGGCCTCGGCGGCGGGCGGCCGCGAGGGCGCCGGGACGGGCGGTGCCTCTCCGCCGAGAGCGGCCAGGAGCCGAGCCAGATCGAGCGGCTTGTCGAGAATCGCCTTCGCCCCCAGGGCTTCGGCCTGTTGGCGCACGACGTCGTCGATGTAGGCGCTGAGCACGACGACGCCGATCGAGGGGTCGAACGCGTGGATGCGCTTCAGGGCGTCGATGCCGCCGAGGCGCGGCATGTTGAGGTCGAGGACGACTGCGGCGGGACGCTGCTGCTTGACGTGGAGCAGCGCCTCGAGGCCGTTGGTGGCCCGGAACGTGTCCCACCCATACGCCTGGAGGTACTCGGCGAGGAGGTCCCTGATCTCCTCCTCGTCGTCCGCGATCACGACCTTCCGCAAGCGGCGCGCGCTCATGCCGTCACCCCGATGGCGCGGGCAGACTTCCGAGCCATCCGCGCATCGTGACCTCTAAAGTACCGTCGGCCCCGGCCGACGTCGTTTTCGTTCGGGAGCTCGCCGGGTGTTGCGGGCGCGCAACGCGCCTGCTCCCAGGCTAAACGGGTCAGGCTGACCACGCCAAATTAAAAACGACCGACACGCGTGGCGAGCGTTCGCCTCCGGAGATCTCCCTGGTGAGCCGGACAACTATAGATCGTCGGCGATGAGTCGCCGAGCGGCGGTGAACACGCCCCTCAACATCGGGCGCGTGAGCTTGCCGGTGAACGTGTTCTGCTGGCTCGGGTGATAGCAGGCGAGGAGCGTGACGCCGTCGCCGAGGTCACTGGCGGCGCCGTGGGCGAAGACCGGCCGCGCCGGCGGCGGGGCCTTGCCCAGCGCACGGCGCGCGCGCAGATACGCGTCCCAGCCGATCCGTCCCAGGCCGACGACGACGCGCACGCGGTCGAGCAGGCGCAGCTCCTCCAGCAGATACGGACGGCACGCGAGGATCTCGGCGGGCAGCGGCTTGTTGGCGGGCGGCGCGCAGCGGATCGTCGCCGTGATGTAGGCGTCGCGCAGCCGCAGGCCGTCGTCGGCGCGCATGGACGTCGGCTGGTTGGCGAAGCCCGCGTGATGGAGCGCCTCGAAGAGCCAGTCGCCGCTGCGATCGCCCGTGAACATGCGGCCCGTGCGGTTGCCGCCGTTGGCCGCGGGCGCGAGGCCGACCAGCAGCAGCCGCGCGCGCGGGTCGCCGAAGCCCGGAAGCGGACGCGCCCAGTAGCGCTGGCCCCGATAGCGGAGCGGCGGCTCCGCGGCGGCGGCCTCGCGGTGCGCGACGAGTCGCGGGCAGCGTCGGCAGCGCACGATCCGCGCGTTGAGGCGCTCGAGCGCCGTCGGGCTTTGCAAGGCGGCCGGATTGTGCCACGGTGATTGCCATGGCGCCACCTCACGCCGCACACGCGCGCGGCCGTCGCGTGCCCTCGATCATCGTCCACGGCGGCGCCGGCGCGGCGGTGGCGGACGCCGACGAGTTCCGGCCCGGCATGCGCGCGGCTGTGAGCGCGGGCTGGGCCGTGCTGGCCGGTGGCGGCCGGGCGCTCGACGCCGTCGAGGCGGCCGTGCGCAGCCTCGAGGACGACGAGCGCTTCAACGCGGGCCGCGGCGCGGTCCTGACCGAGGACGGCACGGTCGAGATGGACGCCTCGATCATGGAGGGCGATCGCCTCGGCTGCGGCGCCGTCGGCGCCGTGAGCCGCGTCGCCAATCCCATCACGCTGGCGCGCCGGGTCCTCGACGACAGCCGGCACGTCCTGCTGGTCGCCCACGGCGCCCACGCCTTCGCGCGCGCCGCCGGGCTGCCCGAGTGCGATCCGGCGTCACTGATCACCGAGCGCCAGCGCCGACGGCTCGCCGAGCGTCGCGCCGCGACGCCCGGCAACACGCCGAGCCGTACGCCTGGTGGCGCGCGGTCCGGCACGCTGCCCGGGACGGTCGGCGCGACGGCGCTCGACCGCCACGGCACGGTGGCCGCCGCGACGTCCACCGGCGGCATGCTCGGCAAGCGGCCGGGCCGCGTGGGCGACAGCGCGCTGATCGGCTGCGGCACCTACGCCGACAGCTCGCTGGGCGGGGTGTCGTGCACGGGAGACGGCGAAGCGATCATCCGCGTGGTGCTCGCGCGCCGGGCGCTCGAGTACCTCAAGGAAGCCGACGACCCCGACTACGCGGCGAAGGTCTCGGTGGACCTGCTCGTGGAAGAGGGCCGCGGCGAGGGCGGCCTCATCGTGGTGGACTGGCGCGGCCGCATCGGCTACGCGCACTCGACGCCGCTCATGCCCGTGGGCTGGATGACGCCAACGCTCGGCGAGCCGGCGCTGCCGTTCTGATGGACGCTCTGACCGGCACCGTCGACGTCGCCGCCATCGAGACCGCCCGGCTCCGGCTCCGCGACGCCATCGTCGAGACGCCCTGCGCATACTCGCAGACCCTCTCCGAGCTCACCCGCGCGCGCTGTTTCGTGAAGCTCGAGAACCTCCAGATGACGGGCTCGTTCAAGGAGCGCGGCGCCGCCAACCTCCTGCTCCAGCTGGGCCCCGATGCGCGGCGCACGGGCGTCATCGCCGCCAGCGCCGGTAACCACGGTCTCGCCGTCGCGTTCCACGCCGAGCGGCTCGGCATCCCGGCCACGATCGTCATGCCCGAGTACGCGCCGCTCATCAAAGTCACGTCGGCGCGACGCTACGGCGCCGAGGTGATCCTGTATGGAAGCAACTACGACGACGCCTACGAGCTGGCGCGGGCGCTGGGCGCCGAGCGCGGCCAGCTCTTCGTCCATCCGTTCGACGATCCGCGCGTGATCGCCGGCCAGGGCACGCTCGGGCTCGAGCTGCTCGAGCAGCTGCCCGACGTCGAGGCCGTGCTCGTCCCCGTCGGCGGCGGGGGACTCATCGGCGGTGTGGCGCTGGCCGTCAAGGCCAAGCGGCCCGACATCCGCGTGATCGGCGTGCAGTCGGCCGCGCTGCCGGCGATGTCGCGCTCGCTCGAGCGCGGCGAGCGGCTGCGCGTGGACGCCGGCGCGACGATCGCCGACGGCATCGCCGTGCGCCAGGTCGGCGAGCTGACGCTCGCCCTCGCCCGCCAGTGGGTGGATCGCGTGGTGACGGTGGACGAGGAGGAGCTGGCCAACGCGGTGCTGCTCCTGCTCGAGATCGAAAAGACGGTCGTCGAGGGCGCGGGCGCCGCGCCGCTGGCCGCCCTGCTCAACCGGGGCCTCGACCTCGAGGGCCGCCGCGTGGCCCTGGTTCTCTCGGGCGGCAACATCGACGTCACCATGCTCGCGCGGATCATCGAGCGCGGCCTCGTGAAAGACGGCCGCCTCGTCCGCCTGGGGGTCCTCCTGCGCGACATCCCCGGCGCGCTGGCACGACTCACCGCGGTGATCGCCGAGGAGCGCGCCAACATCCTGCAAATCCTCCACGACCGCGCGTTCTCGCCGCACGCGGCGATCGGCCAGACGAAGGTCGAGCTGACGCTGGAGACATCCGGCCCCGAGCAGATCGCGGCGGTGAAGCGCCGCCTCGAGGCCTCCGGCTACCACGTGGAGGAACGCCAATAGAACGTGGGGGCCCCGAGATGGCCCCCACACCCCCAAACTTTCGGAGCGCCCCGGGGAAACCCGTGGCGCTCCTCTATCTCCCGCTCCTCGATCTCGCTCAAGGAGCCAGCGCGCTGGCGATCGCGGCGCGCGCGCGCGCGGCGAGATCGAGCGCGGCCGCGCGCGGCTCCGCCGCCGCGTTCACGGCGATCGGCGGATGATAGGTGATCGTGATCCGACCGCGGCGCGGCCAGCGTCGGCCCGGCGGCCAGGACTCGTGTCCGCCCGAGATCGTCACCGGCAGCACCGGCACTCCGAGCGAGGCGGCGAGCCGGAACGCGCCGAGATGGAAGCGGCCGAGCGTGCCGTCCACGCTGCGCCCCCCCTCGGGAAAGATCATCACGACGGCGTCCTCGTCCACCAGGCGGCGGCGCGCCGCACGGACCGCGCCCGGGTCGCGCCCGTCGAGATCGACGGGAAACGCGCGCAGCAGGCGGATGAGGCGACCCAGGAGCGGCACCTGGAACAGGCGCCGCCAGGCCATGTAATAGACGCGGCGGCGGATCGGGATCGTGACGAGCACCGGGTCGGCGAAGGTCTGGTGGTTGGGGGCCACGACGAGCGGGCCCCGGTCGGGGATGTGCTCGGTGCCGCGCAGCTCCAGGCCGAAGTAGAAGCGGGACACGCCGCGGATGAGCGGGCGGAGGGCGTCGAGGACGGGCGTGCGCACGCGCCTAGCCTACAAAAGAAATCGGCCAACAAAAAAAGCGGGGCCGGGATCGCTCCCGGCCCCGCGGTCTGGTTCGCGTTTGGTTGTGGGTCTAGTCGTCGTCGACGCCGGCCTCGACCTCGACGGGCTCGAGCTCGAGCTGGCGGCCGCGCCGCTCCAGGCGGTCCTGGCAACGGACGCACGTTTGAACCTCCGGCAGCGCGCGCAGCCGAGCGGGGGCGATCTTCTCGTCGCACTCCACGCACGTGCCGTACTCACCGTCGTTCAGGCGGTCGAGCGCGGCGGTGATGCGGTTGACCCGCTCCACCAGCAGCTCGCGCGTGGCGAACCCGATCTCGCGCCGCTCGTTGGCCTGGATCTCGTCCACTTCATCGGCGTACGCCCAGTGCTCGCCTGGGCCCAGCAGCTCTTCGAGAGCCGCAGACCCACCCATCTGGCGCAGCCGCCCAACCACTTCCTTCAGGTCCGTCTCCAGCCGCTTCCGAATGTCCATGGTCTCGCCTCCGTGTGCTTCGGGGCCGCGGTAGGTGCAACCGCTGTGCCGTACCTAAGACGCAGGAGGCACGGAGAGGATTCATTTGGGAAAACAGCAATGTAAGGTCCGACCACGGCCCGCAGGGGGCCCTTCCCACGGGCAGAGTGCCCGGAGACCGGACAGTTTCCGTGGCCCAAGCTGACACAACTGGAACCCCTGGCCGGAGCACCTGGGGGGCGGCAGGTGCCGCCGCTCAGCCCTCCTGGTCCTCGTACTTGGTCTTGAGCGAGGCGACCACCGCCGGGTCGGCAAGGGTCGTCGTGTCGCCGAGCGCCCGGCCCTCCGCGATGTCGCGCAGCAGCCGGCGCATGATCTTGCCGGAGCGGGTCTTGGGCAGCTCGGCCGAGAAGATGATGTCGTCGGGCCGCGCCAGCGCCCCGATCTTCTTGGCCACGTGCGACTTGAGCTCGTCCATCAGCGCGGGCGTGCCGTCGACGCCACCCTTCACCGTGACGAACGCGGAGATCGCCTGCCCCTTGATGTCGTGGTTCTTGCCGATGACGGCGGCCTCGGCCACGGCCTTGTGATCCACCAGCGCAGACTCCACCTCCATGGTGGAGACGCGATGCCCGGAGACGTTCATGACGTCGTCCACGCGACCGAGCAGCCAGAAGTAGCCGTCGCGGTCACGCTTGGCGCCGTCGCCCGTGAAGTAGATGTCGGGGTACTTGGACCAGTACTGCTTCACGTACCGGTCGGGATCGCCCCAGATGCCGCGCAGCATCCCGGGCCACGGCTTGCGCAGCACGAGATAGCCGGCCTTCGCCGGCTTGCCGGCCTCGTCGAACACCTCGGCGTCGATGCCGGGGAACGGTCGCGTGGCCGAGCCCGGCTTGAGCGTGGTGACTCCGGGCAGCGGCGTGATGAGGATGTGGCCGGTCTCCGTCTGCCACCACGTGTCCACCACCGGGCAGCGGCCGCCGCCGATGACCTTCCAGTACCAGACCCACGCCTCGGGATTGATCGGCTCGCCGACGGTGCCGAGCAGGCGCAGGCTCGAGAGGTCGCAGCGCTTCGGGTACTCCTCGCCCCATTTCATGAACGTGCGGATCGCCGTCGGGGCCGTGTAGCAGATCGTGATGCCGTGCTTCTCGATGATCCGCCAGAAGCGGTCTTTGTCCGGGAAGTCGGGCGTGCCCTCGTACATGACGGTGGTCGCGCCGTTCGCGAGCGGCCCGTACACGACGTAGGAGTGGCCGGTCACCCAGCCGACGTCCGCGGTGCACCAGTAGACGTCGTCCTCGTGGATGTCGAAGACCCACTTGTGGGTGGCCGTGATGCCCGTGAGGTAGCCGCCCGTGGTGTGGATGATGCCTTTCGGCTTGCCCGTCGAGCCCGACGTGTAGAGGAGGTAGAGGAGATCCTCGGAGTCCATCGGCTCGGCGGGGCACCTGGCCTCGACGCCCTTGACGAAGTCGTCCCACCAGATGTCGCGCCCGGGCTGCATGCTGACGGTCTCGCCCGTCCGCTTGAGGACGATGACGCTCTTCACGCCCGGGCACTCCTTGAGCGCCTCGTCGGTGTTCTTCTTGAGCGGCACCGTCGAGCCCCGCCGGTAGCCGCCGTCGGCCGTGATCACGAGCGCGGAGTTCGCGTCGTGGATGCGATCGCGCACCGACTCGGGCGAGAAGCCGCCGAAGATCACCGAGTGCGCGGCGCCGATCCGGGCGCACGCCAGCATGGCGATCGCCACCTCGGGGACCATCGGCATGTAGATGGTGATGCGGTCGCCCTTCTTCACGCCGTGGCGCTTGAGCGCGGCGGCGAAGCGCTGGACTTCGCGATAGAGATCCCAGTAGGTCAGCGTGCGCGTGTCGCCCGGCTCCCCTTCCCAGATCAGGGCGGCCTTGGTGCGATGCGGGCCCTGCACGTGGCGGTCGAGACAGTTGTAGGCGACGTTGAGCTTGCCGCCCACGAACCACTTGGCGTACGGCGGCTTCCACTCGAGCGCCTTCTTCCACGGCTTGAACCAGGTCAGCTCCTTCGCGCGCTGCTCCCAGAACCGTACGGGGTTCCTCGCCGCCTCGCGGTAGACCGACTCGCTCTTCACGAGCGCTCGCGCCTTGAAGGCCTTCGGCGGCGGAAACTTCCGGTCTTCCTTGAGGAGCGCCTGGATCGGCTCGTCGCTTTTGGCGGCCTTGGCCATGTAAGACCTCACGCTCGTTGAGATCGCCCGGGAGGGCGGCGCGGTTATTTTCGCTCAGTGGAAAGACCCGATCAAATCGAGGAGCGCCCCGGGGTCATTCCCCGGGGCGCTCCGAAACGCCTGTGGCTGTGCGGCCCCGGTCAGGCCTTGGCCTTCGCCCGGGTCGCCTCGATCGCGCCTTCTTCCCAGATGCTGTGCTTGCGCGTCTCGGGCATCGTGAAGACCGAGATCAGAAACATGATCGTGGGAATCCCGATCGGATAGAGCAGCGCCCAGAAGAGCGGGTTGCTGGACCCTGCCTCCACCGCCTTGGCGTAGGCCGCAGTGGTGACGATGGGCACGAGCCCGCCGCCCCAGCCGTTGCCGATGTGATAGGGCACTGACACCGAGGTGTACCGGATGCGGCCGGGGAAGAACTCGGCCAGGAAGGCGCCGATCGGGCCATACGTCATGCCGACGTAGTTGACGAGGATGGCGACGATGATCACCGCCATCGTGATGTTCAGGGTCTTGGGGTCGCCGTAGACGCCGAGCGCGCTGTAGAGAGGGTAGTACGTCAGGGCGGCGAGGGCCATACCGCCGAGGATGATCGGCTTGCGGCCGATCTTGTCCGAGAGCCAGCCCCAGAAGATCAGCGTCGGAGTCGCGATCAACAGCGCGAGCGCGATGATCCAGCTGGACGTCAGCACGTCGAGCTTTTTGACCGACTGCAGATAGAAGAGCGCCCAGAACTGGCCGCTGTACCAGACGCAGCCCTGTCCGAGCACGACGACGCTGGCGATGACCACGTACTTGAAGTTCGCGCTCATGAAGGCTTCGCGCCACGGGTTGGTCGTGGTCCGGCCCCTGGCCTTCATGTCCTGGAAGATCGGCGTCTCGCCGAGCGAGAGCCGGATCCAGATGGCGATGGCGACCAGCAGCAGCGAAATGATGAACGGCAGCCGCCAGCCCCAGTCCTGGAACGCGTCGAAGCCCAGGTAGCTCCGGATGCCGATGATCACTCCCAACGAGACGACGATGCCGAGCGTGGGCGAGGTTTGCAGCCATCCGGTGTAGTAGCCGCGGTGCTCGTCTTCGATGTGCTCGGCCACGTAGGTGATGGCGCCGCCATACTCGCCGCCGAGGCACAGACCCTGGATCAGGCGGAGGGCGAAGAGGATGAAGGCCGCGGCCAGACCGATCGACTGATATGTGGGAACGAAGCCGATGAGAGCCGTCGCCAGGCCCATGCCAGTCAGCGTGACGATGAACGTGTACTTACGCCCGACTTTGTCGCCGAGCCAGCCGAAGACGAACGCCCCCAGCGGGCGGATGAGGAAACCGACCGAGAAGATCGCCACCGTACTCAGGAACGCCGCGACCGGATGACCTTTCTCGAAGAACTTGACGGCGAGGATCGCGGCGAGGCTGCCGAAGATGTAGAAGTCGTACCACTCGATGATGTTACCGACGGATGCGGCGATGACGACACGGCGGAGCTCTTTGAGCGGAACCTTCGAAGCTCTAGCCATGGGCCTCCCCTCGTGTAGATCGCATTGTGGTCATCATGCCTGGATGTTCGTGCGTTGCCCTCCGGCGCGCGGCCGGCTTGAATTGCGGCACAACATACCGGATTTCCGTCCGAGAAGGAAGCATTCCGAGACGGCCAGCGGCGGCCGGGAAGGGTCCGGCGGGAGGGCGATGACGCGGTGCGCGACTCGCCCGACCGCCGGTCGAGGACTCAGTGCCGCTGCTTGCGCGCCACGCCCGTCTTGATCGCCGCCGCGGCGACCGCCTCCGCCACCGTCGGCACGACGCGGGCGTCGAACATCGACGGCGTGATGTATTCGTCGCTCAGCTCGCCCTTGGCCACGATCGAGGCGAGCGCGTGGGCCGCCGCCAGCTTCATCTCGTCGTTCACCCGCTTGGCGCGGACGTCGAGCATCCCGCGGAAGAAGCCCGGGAAGCAGCACGAGTTGTTGATCTGGTTCGGGTAATCCGAGCGGCCGGTGGCCATGACCCGCACGAACGCTCCCGCCTCCTCCGGCTGGATCTCCGGCACGGGGTTGGCCATGGCGAACACGATCGGATCGCGGTTCATCGCCTTGATGTCCTTGAGCGAGACGACGCCCGGGCCCGACAGGCCGATGAAGACGTCGGCGCGCACGAGCGCGTCGCCCGCGGTGCCGCGCAAGGCCTTGGGATTGGTGTGCCGGGCGAACCACTCCTTCATCGGGTTCATGTTCTCCTTGCGGCCCTTGTAGATCGCGCCCGCGCGGTCACAGCCCACGATGTTCTTCGCCCCCTCCTTCATGAGGAGCTTGGCCGTCGCGATGCCCGAGGCCCCCGCGCCGGTGATCACGATGCGCGCGTCACCCAGGCGCTTCTTGACGATCTTCAGCGCGTTGATCAGCGCGGCCAGCACCACCACCGCCGTGCCGTGCTGGTCGTCATGGAACACGGGGATGTCGAGGGCCTTCTGCAGGCGCTCCTCGATCTCGAAGCAGCGTGGGGCCGAGATGTCTTCCAGGTTGATGCCACCGAAGACCGGCGAGATCGCCTTGACGATGGTCACGATCTCGTCGACGTCCTTGGTGGCCAGGCAGAGCGGCCACGCGTCGACGCCCGCGAACTCCTTGAAGATGAGGGCCTTGCCCTCCATGACGGGCGCGGCGCCGTTCGGTCCGATGTCGCCGAGGCCGAGCACGGCCGTGCCGTCGCTGACCACGGCCACCGTGTTCTGCTTCGTCGTCAGCGTGTAGGCCTTGTCGGGATCGTGGTGGATGGCCATGCACACGCGCGCCACGCCCGGCGTGTACGCCATCGAGAGATCGTCGCGCGTCTTGACCGGGATCTTGCCCTTGATCTCGATCTTGCCGCCGAGGTGCATGAGGAACGTGCGGTCCGAGACGTGAACGACCTTGACCCCGTCGATCGCCTTGAGCCGCTCGACCACCTGCTGTCCGTGCGGCTCGTCGCTGGCCTTGAAGGTCAGGTCGCGAACGATCGTCTTCTTGCGGACCTCCACCAGGTCGATCGCGCCGATGTCGCCGCCGGCCTTGCCGATGGCGGAGGTGACCTTGCCGAGCATGCCGGGCTGGTTCTGGATCTCGAGCCTGACCGTGAGCGAGTGACTCGCCGTCGGAGCGTTGCCCATCTACCGCCTCCCTGCGTCTGATGCGCGGCGGGCGACGGCCCGCCGAGTGGGCGGTATTTTACTCCAAGCCGCCGTCCCCCATATGCAATCGTGATCTGCACAACAGCCGAAGGCCGTTCACGATCGTCTCGCGCGTGCTGCACTTCGTGGAGTCACGACCCGGTGGCGCTCGTCGTCCTGCGGCGCCCGGTGACCCAGCAGGTGCTCATGGCGTTCTGCAGATCCCGGATCGATGGCTCCCGGCTCCCGGTCGCCATCGTGGAGGTTCCACGGATGCTCCGCAGCCCGGACGGCAAGATCCTGCGCAATCACCTCATCGACGAATACAAGGTGGTCGCTCCATAACTGTCGAGGGCACGGAGACCCAGTTGCCGGCGATCGGCGTCGACGTGACCAGGTATTGGCTGAGGAACGTGTTGCCGAGGATCTCGTCGACTCCGGGGCCCGGGTCGTGCAGGACGACGGGCACCTCGCGCAGCACGGCGTCGCCCACCAGCGTGGGGCCGACCACGATCACGCTCGAGCCCGTGTCGAGCAGGAAGCGCCCGCGGTGGCCGTTGACGAGGGCGGGCACGATCCAGACGCCGAGCCCCGACTCCAGCGGCACCAGGACTTCGCCGTCACCGGCCGATGTCGGCTGCAACCCGGCCAGGCCGTCCATGGCCTCGCGGGCGATCGTGGACTGGGGCTCGAGCAGCAGGGTCACCTGGAAGGCGTCCGCGGCGGAGGCGCGCAGGCCGAGCGTGGCCGGCGCCCGCCCGCGCAGGTAATGCAGCTCCGCGGTCCCCGGCTGCAGGCTCACCGCCTGGCTCCAGAGCCGGAGCGCCTCGGCCCCCGAAGACCAGCCACTGAAGGATCGGGCATGGCGTTGCGAGCGTGTGAGGGCCCGTAGTAGGCTCGGCGCAGGCCGTCGGCGCGCGGCGCCGACGCAGGGCCATCACGAGTCAGAGCAAACCGTTGCAGTCCTGGAGGGTGCATGATCGACGTCAAAACGGCGGACCGCGAGCTCCAGACCTACATCCGGCCGCAGACCTTTCCCGTCGCGATCCGGATGCTGCGTCCCGACGAGCCGATCCCAGACCGCGCGCGGCGACCCGCCCGGGACTTCAAGAAGCTCTCCATGAACTGCCAGGTCATCGACATGGCCCGGCGCTACGGCTGGACGCTCGTCCTCACGCGTGAGGACTCGATCTGCTCTCTGGGCATCGCCGCCCTGGGCTTCGAGAAGCCGACGCACCTGCACAACTCGGGCACCCTCTGCGAGGGCATGTACACGGAGACGAAGGAGGCGGGCCAGCGCTCGGAGACGGCCATCGACCGGTTCAAGGAGGGCGAGTACGGAGCGTTGCTGGTGGCGCCGCTGGACCGGGCCACCTTCGAGCCCGATCTCGTCTGCGTCTACGCCAATCCCGCCCAGGTGATGCGGCTGACGCAGGCCGCCCTCTGGAAGCGCGGCGGCAAGCTGGCCTCCGCGTTCGGGGGCCGCGTCGTGTGCGCCGACATCATCGTCACCACCATGCGCACGGACCGGCCGCAGGTGATCCTCCCCTGCTCGGGCGACCGCATCTTCGGCCAGACGCAGGACCACGAGATGGCGTTCACGATTCCGTGGTCGCAGATGGAGGAGATCATCGAGGGACTGCGCGGCACTCACGCCGGCGGCATCCGCTATCCGATCACCCAGTTCATGGAGTACGAGGCGAAGATGCCGCCGAGGTACATGGAAGCGAATCGGGTGTGGGATACGGAAAAAGGCAAGACGGCGTACAGCAATCGGGATCGTGTCGTGGCCGCCTACAAGCGGTCCTTTGCCGACCGGGTGCCCGTCTACCCGATCGTCGCGTCGTTCGCGGGCACCCTCGACGGGCTCTCGATCGAGGAGTACTGCACGAACGTGCCGAAGGCCATCACGGCCATGCTGAACTACTACGAGCGCTACCAGCCGGACGTCGTGCTCGCCTACAACGACCTGGCGAAGGAAGCGGAGGCCTTCGGCTGCCGCGTGAAGTACTCCGATTACGTCGTGCCGTCGATCGACGAGCACGTCCTCACCGACGACAAGTCACGCCTGGCCACGCTGAAGATGCCGGACCCGTACAAGACGGCGCGGCTGCCCGGCTTTCTCGAGCAGTGCGAGGCGCTCGTGAAGGCCAAGCCGCCGACGGCCATCGGCGCGGTGGCGGTGGGGCCGTGGACGATCGCCATGCTGATCCGCAATCCGGAGACGATGCTGCTCGACACCTTCGAGGCTCCGCAGTTCATCCACGACCTCATGCGGATCACCACGGACTTCTCCAAGATCTGGGGCGACGCGATCGTGAAGACCGGCATCGGGTTGTCGTTCTCCGAGCCGACGGCCTCGATCAGCCTGGTCTCGCCCGACAACTATCGCGAGTTCATCGCGCCGTACCACAAGGAGCTGGTGGAGTACTTCAAGGCCCAGAAGGTCGGCGTGACGACCCACATCTGTGGGACGACCTATCCGATCTTCGAGGACCTGCTGCAGGTCGGTTTCAGCACCATCTCGTTCGACCTCGACCAGCAGGGCGACCCGAAGCTCTACGTCGACCAGCTCGAGCGCTTCGTGCAGGTGGCCAAGGGCCGGGCGGTGGCCATCGGCAACGTCGACGCCACCAGATTCGAAAAGACGTCGAAGGAAGCCATGTATGCCGACGTGAAGCGATGCATCGACACCGCGGCTCGTCACTCGGCGTTTATTCTTTCGACGTCGTGCGAGATCCCTCCCAAATCAGACCCCGAGATCGTGAAGTGGTTCATGGATGCCGCGCACGACTACGGGCGCTACGAGCGGATCTTCGACTGAGCGGGCGCGGCCGGTGATCGTCGAGCTGATCCGGTCGCTATACCGCTACAACGACTGGGCGAACGGCCGCATCCTCGACGCGAGCGCGCGGCTGACGTGCGAGCAGCTCCTCGAGGGCGGCGGCGCCAGCTTCGACTCGGTCCGCGACACCCTCGTGCACACCATGGGCGCCGAGTGGCTGTACCTCGAGCGCTGGCACGGCCGCTCGCCGCGCGCGTCCTTTGCCGCCGCCGACTTCCCCGACCTCGCAACCATCCGCGCGCGCTGGCAGACCATCGAGCGCGACACGCAGGCGTTCGTGGCGACGCTGACCGAGGCCGACCTCGCCCGCGTCGTCGAGTACACGAACATGCAGGGCGAGCGCTGGGCCTACCCGCTCTGGCAGCAGATGATCCACCAGGTGAACCACGCCACCCAGCACCGGAGCGAGGCCGCCGTCATGCTGACGAAGCTCGGGCACTCGCCCGGCTGGCTCGACCTCCTCTATTTCGTCGATCTCGTGGGGGGGGCCCCTATGGGCCCCCCCCCCCCCCCCCCATCCCCCGGCCCCCCGGGACCCCCCGGGGGCCCCCCCACCCCCCACACCCC
>Ga0137380_10000072_pt1 | contig 56444 bp, 44 predicted proteins | sample SagtaG_17_FD_104809 | JGI IMG/M metagenome (GOLD analysis project Ga0137380, IMG submission 104809) | Vadose zone soil microbial communities from Sagehorn Ranch, Mendocino, California, USA - Sage2_L_100_16 metaG | ecosystem: Environmental > Terrestrial > Soil > Vadose zone | place: USA...
CCTCCAGCGCGACCGCCGGCGCCAGGCGCGAAGGTCCCGGGTGGAGATTGGTCGGGACCCAGCGCCGCTGCCGGCCGGCGAGGCCGTCCAGGAGCCCGCGCGCCGAGGCGAAGGCGACGCTGCCGTAGACGACGGCACAGACCAGCGCGAACGGCCACCACTCCCGCAACCGACCGCGCCGCGCGTGGTACGCGAAGGACGGGAGGAAGATCGAGACGACGATGGCTGCGCCGCTCAAGAAGAGCGGCAGCACCTGTCCCGGTGACGGGCCGATGACGAGCGGCAGGACGATCCCCGCCAGCACCAGGTAGGCTATCAGAACCGCCTGGATCGCGTAGAACCCGGTGAACTCCAGGAGGCCCAGCTTCTGCCCGACGGTCAACCGCCGATCGATCAGGACCGGCAGCAGGTGGCGCCGCAGGATCTGCCCGCACCCGAGCGCCCACTTGTAGGCCCGCCGCCGGAAGGCGGAGTACGATGCGGGATGGGTCTCGCCGAAGGGGATCTGCGGGGCGTAGACGATCCGCCACCCTCGGCGCACCAGGCGTATCGAAAGGTCGACGTCGTCCGCGAAGGTCCCCTCGCTCAGCCCGCCGGCGTCCGCGAGCGCGGCGGTGCGCAGGAGCGCGTTGTGGCCGAAGAAGAGCGGCAATCCGTGACGCGACTGGTGCCGCGCGAACAGATCGAAGACCCCGATGGCCCGGCGCAGGAGGGCGTTGATCCTCCCGTCCCCGTCCGCCGCCACGCCGACGTTGCGATACTGGACCGCGGCCACCAGCGGGTCCTCGAGCAGAGGCAGCGTCTTCCTGAGGGCGGCCGGATCGACGGCGGTCGAGTCGTTGTCGGCTAGGAGGACGAACGGATAGCGCCCGCCGAGGCGCGACAGGACGTAATTGACCGCCCCCGGCTTCCCGCCGTCGCGGGACGGCCGGCGAAGCACCCAGATCGGTTGACCCGTGCGCGCCGCCACCTCGTGCGCGACGTCGTCGACCTCCTCCCCGATCCGTGGGTCGCCCGAGTCGTCGTGCAGATAGAGGTGGTAGCGCCCCGGGTAGTCGAGGCCGGCGAGGCTCTCGACCGCCCGCCGGTCGAGGTCCCCGGCGCAGAGGTAGATGCAGGCGATCGGCGGCCAGGCGCGCGGCGTCCCCCCCGCGGCGATCGCGGACCGGTGCGCCGGCTCCGGCGTCGTCGCGGGGAAGCGCCATGGGCGCGACTCCTCCCGAGATCGGGACAGGCTTCCGCGCTCACCGGGAGCGAGGAGGTACTCGCACGACTTGAGGACGACCGAGAAGAAATAGAAGCTGGCGAGGACCTCGAGCGCGGCCTTGATCCAGAACAGCCAGCGGGCCGGATCGCGCAAGACGGCGATGGAGCCCTGCCACAGCGCCGCGTAGAACAGCGTGAAGCAGCCGACGTGCAGCAGTGTGAGCGTGTAGAACCCTGGTGCCCTGCGGGGCGACACCATCGGCGATTCCGCCTAACCTTGATCTCGGACCCTTGGAAGATGACATAACACCATAGCGCGAGATCGGGTCTCCGGCAAGGCAAGTCGCTGCGGCAGGTGTTTCGTGTCTCAGGGCGGGGTGGATCTCGTGCGCGGCCCACAAAAATTCGACGGCCGCGACGGGGAGGGGTCGGCGCGGCCGTCGGGTGTGCGCAGTCCGGGACGTCCGTCAGGTCCTGTGGGCCCTCTGCGACGCCCGCGGGAAATACGCCTTGTAGAAGTGGTACGTCATGATGCAGAACGGAAGGACCAGGAAGAAGACCTGGGCCCCGAAGCTCTGGCGCAGCATGCCGACCAGGATCACGAGCGACCCGCCGGCCAGCTGCGTGTTGAGGGTCCAGGAGTATTTCTCGTACCAGACGCGGAACGGCGCGATCCTCTGCTCCAGCCCCACGGCGATCGACACCAGGCTGGTGTTGACCGCGAAGAAGCTCAGCGTCGCGAGCAGCAGCCCCAGCAGCGACGCAGGGGAGCTGACGTCCCCCAGGCGGCCGCCGGCCCGGAAGAAGACCTGGCCGCCGAGCCACGCCGACAGGACGAAGTTGCACAGGTTGAACAGCGCCTTGTAGGCCGGCACCCTCGGCCGTCCCACGAGCCAGAAGTAGGTCATGCTCACGGCCGCCAGGAACATCGCCTCCTTCACTCCGAACAGGACGATCGCCGCCAGCATGAACGGCTGCAGCGTCGAGATCCGGGCGTTGTGTCCCAGGTTGAGAGTGTGCGGCGCGGCGATGCAGGCGAAGACCACCAGGAGCAGGAAGTCGGCGCTCAGGCTGATCATCCCGTGCATCAGCGTCTGAACCGCGGCGAGGCCGCCGAGGGTCATGACCGTCACCAGGAAGGGGCTCATGTGAGTTCCTCTGCCTTCATCGGCCTGATCCTTAGTGCTTCCCGCCGCCCCACAGCGCGGCGTCGTTGGTCACGGTGCCGGTCGTCGAGAGAGACAGCGCCCCCTCGCCGCTCCAGATCAGCCCCGACTGGTCGCACGAGCCGTTCCAGATGAGCGAGTTAGGGCCGACGTTCCCGCCGCCCCTGCCGCCGCCCCACAGGGCCGCGAAGGTCCCGACGAGCGACGGGTCGACGTTGGACGTCGTGAGGACGACGTTGCCGCTCACCTTGCCGCCGCCCCACAGGGCCGCCATCGTCCAGTCGGCGCCCCACAGGAAGGCGGTGTCCTGGATGTAGACGTTGCCGTCGGTGCCGAGGATCGCCAGGGGCGACATCGCCGACCGCGTGGAGCCGGTCGCCCCGAGAGCCGCGTCGACGTCGATTTCGCCCGCTCCGGTCTCGAAGATCAGATGGCTGTCCTTGACGGTTGAGGCCATCAGCCGCGCTTTGAGCGTCGCCGGGTTGAGGGTGGGGTCCTTCTCGAGCATCAGCGCGGCGGCTCCGGTGACCATCGGCGCCGCCATCGAGGTTCCGGACAGCATGTAGTAGACGCCGTCGTTCAGGGCGTTCTTGGGGTCGTTCTTGTAGTCGCCGATCTTCAACGTGAACTGGTGATAGTTCGTGTCGAGGAACGAGTTGGGATCCCGCAGGGAGACGATCGCGCTCCCGGGGGCGACCAGGTCCGGCTTGACCACGAAGTCGACGAGCGAGGGACCCTTCGACGAGTACCAGGACAGGACGTCGTCGGTTGTGGTGACCGTCCGTGCATCGTCCATGGCGCCGACCGTGATGGCGCTCGGCTCGTTCCCGGGGCTGCCGATCGTCCCGAAGCCGGTCCCGACCGCTCCGTCGTTCCCCGCCGCCACGACCACGAGGATGCCGGCGTCATAGGCGGCGCGCGCGGCGCGGCAGAGAGGGTCGGTCGTGTACGACTCGTAGACCGGGTGGCCGAGCGACAGGTTCAGGACGCGGATGTTGTAGACGCTCTTGTTCTTGACCGCCCAGTCGAGCCCCGCGATGATGTCCGACGTGTATCCGCTGCCGTCGGGATAGAGGGCCCGGATCGAGATGAGCTGCGCGCCCGGCGCGAGTCCCCGGAACGTCCGGAACGACAGCCGGTCGCTCGAGGAGTAGCCGCTGCCGTTGATGATGCCGGCAACGTGCGTGCCGTGCCCGTAGTAGTCGGCCAGCCCGGGCTCATGCCCCACGATCTCGACCTCGACGACCTGCGGCATGCTCTTGGGTCGTTGCAGGTCAGGATGGGAGACAACGCCGGTGTCGATCAGGGCGACCCCGACGCCCCTGCCGAGTACGCTGTAGTCCTTGAGCGCCACGTCGGCCTTCACCGCCCGGTAGGCGACATCCATGTGCGCCTTCACCGGCGAGTCATAAGAGACGTGCTCGACCTCCGGGTCGTCTGCGAACGCCTCGAGCTGCGAGGCCGGGACCTTCGCCGAATAGCCGTGGATCGTCGTGTGGCGCGCCTTCACGACGCCGCCGCGGCCGTGCAGCCTGGCGAAATGGCCGTCGCTCGGATCTCCCGTCGTCTGGACGATGACCGGGATCAGGTCGTCGGAGGCCGCGGAGCGCAGCGCCCGCTCGAGCTCACCCGTGAGTTTCGCTTTCCCCTCCGCCTGCGCGCTCGGCGCCGAGAAGGAGGGAAGGAGGAACAGAAGGGCGAGGATGATCCCCGCCACTCTTACTCGCCGGCCGGACGTCGCTGGCTCTCGTGTCGGACCCATGTGCGCGCCTCCAAGTGCCTCAGACCCAGGGTGCGGTCGTCCGGCAGCAGGGAGTAGAGCAAGGGGGCTGCCACGAACGGATTCGTGACGGGTCGGCGGAACCCCTTGTGCCGCAGGGCGCTTGCGGAGGATCGCTAGAAGTCGGCGGAAGTAAACGAAGATCGTGATCTGTCTGCGTTCTCGACACGCCGGGCGACGCCTGGGCGACGCGACGTCGTTACTTGCTCCGGCTCATGCGCTTGCGGCGTGGCGGCGGAACCTGGACACGGCTGTCCAGAGTTCCGCCACGGATCCGGCGGTTGGATGGCCGAAAGGAGTCGCGGCGCGGCGGACGGAGGGTGGCCCGCCTGCGTGCGGCGCCCGAACCTCCCGGCTGTTCAGGAAGTTAGCGTGCGCCTCGCCTTGAATCCGCTCGGCCCCGGCCTATATTTCCAGACGTGCGGGCGGGGCCTGCTTGCCCCCGTCGCGGTCGGTCTGCCGGCGGAGGTCTTTCCCCCGGTGGGGAGCGCATGGACCTGAACGGCATCAAGGACTTCGTCCGGGACCTCACGCAGAGCGCCGAGAAGCGCGCGGTCTCGAAGGCGCTCAAGTTCTTCTCCAAGGGCCAGATCGACAAGGCGATCGAGACCCTGAGGGAGGGCCACCAGGAGTCCCCCGAGAGCACCGAGATCCTCTTCGAGCTGGCCCGCGTCCTCACCTTCGCCCACCGCGCCTCCGAGGCCGCCGACGCCCTGCGCACCATCCTGCGGCGCAACCCGCGCGCCTTCAGCCGCGTCAACGAGATGATCGAGGAGGTGCGCGCCCGCCACCAGCCGGTCGGGCCGCTGTACGACGCCATCGTCGAGCACTTCGTCCGCCAGGACGACCTCAAGAACGCTCTCGCCGCGATGGAGCGGATGAAGCCCGAGGAGATCCAGGCCTTCCTGCCCCGCCACCGCGGCAAGTGGGACTCGGTGCGCAAGAACGCGCCCGACGCCAAGCTGGCCCGGGTCTCGATCCACTCCGCCTATTACCTGGCGCTGGCCCACGAGGCGGTGCGCGAGTACGCGCACGCCGCGGAGGTCTTCCGCGCCGTGGCGCGCACGAACCCCGAGGAGATCGACAGGCTCATGCCGCGTCTGGAGGGGCTCCTGGCCAAGGACTACCAGAACGCCGCCCTCCGGCTGCAGGTCGCCGATCTCTTTCTGCAGACCGGCCGGATCGACGAGGCGTCCAAGCAGTTCACGCTGGCCCTCGAGACCGATGCGCGCTGCGCCGCCCCGCTGGCGCAGAAGGTCGGCGCCTTCCTCGCCACCAGCAAGGAGAGCCCCGATCTACGGTTCCTGCTGGCGTCCGCCCTCAAGTCGTCCGGCGACGCGAACGGCGCGCTCGAGGCGCTGCGCCCACTCGTCGAGAGCGGGGCCCTCCTCGACCAGGTGATCGCAGCGCTGCAGCCTCTGGCCGCCGCCGAGAAGGGCGGTCCGGCCCGCCGCCTCCTGGCCTCGGCCCTGGCCCGCCGCGGAGAGGCCCAGTCGGCGCTCGACACCCTCCTCGCGGTCTCCGAGCAGGAAGGCCTGTCGTCGATCCGCGAGCCGCTCGAGAGCCTGGTGGCGAACGCCCCCCACCTCGCCAGGGCGCATCACCTCCTGGCCGACATCCACCTGGCCGAGGGCAGGATCGAGAAGGCGGTCGAAGGCATGCGACGGGTGCGCGACCTGAACCCGTCCGAGACCAGCCTCCTCGTCCCGAAGCTCACCAAGGTCCTCGAGGCCGATCCCTCCTCGCCCGAGGCCCACCTGCTCCTGGCCGATCTGATCCTGCGCGGCAGCGCCGATCTGGAGCGCGGCGTCGTCGTCCTGCGCCACCTGGTGCGGCAGACGCCCGGGTCCGCGGGACAGGCCCTGGCCCGCTTCGCCGGCGTCCTCAAGGAAGACCCGCAGGCGGCCCGCGCCCGCATCGGCGCGGCGGAGGCCTGTCTCGAGCTGAAGCAGTTCCCCCAGGCGTTCGATCATCTCAAGGTCGTCGCCTCCTCGCGGCCCGAGCTGACGGCGGAGTTCCTGCACACCGTCGTCCTGCTCGCCGAGGCCTCCCCCGACCTCCAGCCCGCCCTGGCCGGCATGCTGCGCGCCCTGGAGCCGCTCTCTCCCGTGCCCCAGGCGGTCCACTTCGCCCTCGGCGAGGCCGCCTTCTTCGGCGGCGACCCGGCCGCGGCGGCGACCGTCTTCCGCGAGGTGCTCGAGGCGTCGCCCGACAGGGTCGAGGAGGTCCGGCAGGCGCTGGAGCGCTTCGACCGCGACGATCCGCGCGCCGCCGAGGCGCGCTACCTTCTGGCGGCCCTCTACCTCGATCGAAGGGATCACGCCGCGGCCATCGCCGAGCTGGCGCGCGGCGGGTCGGTCAACCTGCCGCTCCTGGAGCGGGTCCTGGCGAAATACGAGGAGATCCTCGCCGCCTCTCCCGACGACGAGGCGGCGCGCGTCGGCTACGTGCGCGCGCTCGTCCTGGCCCGGAGGTTCGACCAGGTGCTCACCGTCGGCCAGGAGGTCCTCAAGCGCCGCGACGACGAGACGACGGCGCCGATCTCGCTGGCGATCGGCGACGCCCTCCTGGAGAAGGGGGAGAACGATGGCGCCGTGAAGCGGTACTACGCCGCCTACGGGCGCGACCGGAAGCTCGGCGCCGAGGTGGTCGAGCGCCTGCGCCGCACGATCCAGTCGGAAGGGACGCACGCGCTGGCCTCGCTCGCGATGGGCAAGGTGCTGGGGTCGGAGGGGAGACCCTCCGAGGCGGTCGAGGCGCTGCGCGCCGCGAGTGCCGCCGATCCGAAGCTGCGCGACACCGTGCTGACCGAGCTCAAGGGGCTTCAGGTCAGTTGCCCGAGCGATCCGCAGGCGGGCCTCGTGGTCCTGACGCTCCTGCGCGAGGGGCGCGAGACCCACGAGGCCCTGAAGACGATCTCGGGGCTCCTCGACGCGCACCCCGATCTCGCGCCGAGCCTGATCGAACATCTCGAGCAGATCCTCAAGGCCGAGCCGAGCCAGCCGTTCGCCCTGTATGAGATGGGCCGCGCGCTCCAGAGGATTCGGATCTACCCGAAGGCCGCCGCCTCCTACCTGCAGGCGTTCCGGCAGGACGCCGGGCTCGCGGCGATGATCCTCAAGCGCCTCTACGAGTGCATGGACGCCGCCCCGACCTGCCCCGAGCCGTACCTGGCGGCCTGCGCCATCCACGCCGGCAAGGGGAAGTTCCTGGCCGCGGCGGAGACGATCCAGAAGGCGTTCCTGAAGATGCCCGCGGAGATCGACCGGCTCCTGCCGCGGCTGGAGGAGATCTGGAAGCAGAACAGGAACGGCGCGCAGATCGCGCTGGTCTTCGCCCAGGCCTGTCTCAAGGCCGGCAAGCACGAGAAGGCGCTCGTCGCGTTCGGCGACGCGGCCCAGCGCGATGCCTCGCTGTTCGACGCCGCCTTCGAGGGGTTCGAGGCGATCGTCAACGCCTGCCCGAAGCTGGGCGATGCCTACCTCATGCGCGGGCGGGCGCACGCGCAGCGGATGCGGATCGATCAAGCCCTCGGCGACCTCGATCGCGCCTCCCGCCTCGCGCCGCGCCTCCTCCCGGCGATCCTGGAGGAGGCCGAGGCGCTGCACGCCCGCTTCCCCGATGCCTATCCCTGCTCGATCCTTCTGGCCGACCTCGACCTCGCCGCGGGGAAGGACGCCGAGGCGGGGCGCCTTCTCAAGGAGGAGATCGAGAAGGGGCGCAACAAGGGCGAGCGGCTGGCGATCCTGGTCCGGTTGTGGCGCCTGGCCTCGGCGGGACACGACGAGGAGGCGGCCCGCGACTATCTCGAGGAGGCCGGCCGCCTGGCCCCCGACCGCGGGCAGTTCCTGGCGCGCGTGCACGAGGTCCACCTCGCGACCCTGCGCGCGCAGGCGGCCCGTCTCAAGGAGAACGCCGGGCAGGGCTCGCGGCGCGCGGGAGATCTGCAAGGCGCCCTCCGGGCGCTGCTCGACCTGGGCGAGGTGGCGGAGGCGCAGTCGCTCCTGGACCGGCAGGCCGGCGGCCTCGAGCCCCAGGACGTGGCGCGCCTGCGGGCCGAGATCGCGCTCCGCCGGGGCGACTACGTGCGCGCCTCGCAGCACCTGAAGGGGCTCGGGCCGAGCCGTGCGCTGGCCTTCGGCGCCGCCCGCGCCGGCGACTACGCCCTCGCCGCGCAGACGCTCGAGAGCCTGGCGCTGAAGGGCGGTGACCCCGACGTGGAGGTGGCCCTGGGGCGCGCCTACCGCAGCCTGGTCGAGTCCGACCTCATGGGCGGGAGCCGTCCCCTGCAGGCGGAGACCTCGCTCACCTTCGGCGACGGAGCGGCGCCGTGACCGCCATCCTCTGCCCGATGCTCACGGCCCTCAAGCCGATCGACGACGCCGGCCAGCCGGTGAACCGCGAGTGCATCTACGAGCAGTGCCGCTTCTTCCACCTGAGCCAGCGCGACTGCACCCTGATGATGGCGAGCCGCGCCATGCTGCGGATGTCGGAGGAGGCCGCGGCGCGCCCCGCGGCGCCCGCGAACGCCGGCGCCGGCCTCGACCTCGACCGTCCCCTCACCGAGATGCGGAAGGATCTTCTGAACACCTCGCTCGAGCTGCAGGGGGTGGTGCGCGAGGCCGCGCAGGCGACCCTGGAGAAGGTCGGGGCGATCGAGCCGAGAATCGGCGCGGTCGAGGCCAGGATCGCCGAGATCGACTCCGGCCTCGAGCGCCGCTTGCGGGAGACCGAGGAGCGGCTGGGCGGTCGTCTCGGAGAGAGGCTCGAGTCCGTGGTGCGGGAGAGGCTGGACCAGGCGGTTCGCAGTCTGGACGAGGCGCTGGCCCGGAGAATCGCCGAGACGGGGCAGGCGACGGCCGACGGCCTCGCCTCGGTGCGGACGAAGATCGAGGAGCGGCTGCGCGCCGCCATGGCCCGCTTCGAGGAGCAGGCCCGCGCCCTCGCCGACAGCGGGACGCTCACCGCCCAGCTCGGGGCCCAGGTCGGCTCGCTGACCGAGCTTCAGCAGAAGGTCGCCGAGCGCATCCTGGAGGAGCTGTCGCTCGTGGCCGCCACGACCGGCAAGCTGGACCAGGTGGTCGGGAGCCTCGAGAAGAAGGTGGAGCACTCGAAGCAGGAGAGCCTGAACCTCTCCCAGAGCCTCACGCTGATCAAGGGGGAGACGGAGCGGACCTACGCCGCCCTGCGCGGCATCCACGAGGGGAACCGCGCCGTCATGCAGGCGATCGAGACGCAGCTCCAGCGCGACCAGGCGGAGCTGAAACGCAAGCGGAGGGAGGAGGCCCAGGTCTGCAACAACCGCGGCGTCATGTCCTACTACCGCGGGGCGATGGAGGCGGCCGTCGAGGCCTTCCGCCAGTCGGTGAAGCTGCAGCCCGACTACTCCGAGGCGTACAACAACCTGGGGCTCGCGCTGTCGAAGCTGGGGCAGGAGAAGGAGGCGGTCGAGGCGTTCCAGGAGGCCCTCAAGCTCGACCCCAACATGGGCGAGGTGTACAACAACCTCGGCTTCCTGTACCACACCTCGGCCCAGTTCGACCGCGCCGCCGAGATGTTCGGCGCGGCAATCCAGACCGCCGCCGATTCCTCGATCGCGTACACCAACCTCGGGAACACCTTCTACAAGATGAAGCAGCCCGACAAGGCGGTGGAGTCGTGGCGGCGCGCCCTGGAGCTCGATCCGATGAACGAGAACGCCCGGCGCGGCCTGCGGATGTTCCAGCAGGAGCCGAGCCACAACTAGCGCCGGGCGGGAGCCGGCCGGCGCCAAGGAGACGCGCGTGCCCTCGAGCGACCTCGACATCTACCAGCGCTTCGAGCTGGAGGTGCGCACGCCACGGCGCCGCCTCCTGGTCGACGCCCTCCTGCCTCCCCCGGAGTCGATCCCCTCGGTCGTGGCGCCTCTACCGCCGCCTCCGCCGCTCCCGGGCGAGGGGCCGGAAGAGATCAACCTCGGATCGCTGCGGGATCGCGAGGAGCCGGCGCCGGAGTCCCCTCCCCGCCCCCGCCGCAAGAAGACGGGACCCAGGAAGATCGAGAAGGCGAAGTCGCTGCAGGAGGAGATCGAGGAGTTCATGCACCGCGATCGCACCGCCCTCTCGCCCGACGACGAGGCCGGCCTCTTCCAGGCCCCCCCGGCCGACCCGAAGCCCGACCCGGATCCGAAGCCCGGCTCGGGCTCCGGATCGTAGCAGACCCCTCGCGACACCCCGAAGTTAGGCGCCCCGCGGCCGCCGAGGCCGGGCTATGATCCCTCCCGCTCCCCCGGAACGCGAGGGCCCCGTGCCGCCGGCGCGCACCATCGAAGGCCATCACGACTTCGGCGTCCTCGAGCAGAGGCTCGTCGATCTGGTCCGGGACGTGAAGGGGTCGGATCCGGCCGGGCCGTTCGCCCCGGTGGCGATCGTCGCCCCGACGCGGCTCCTCCTCGGGCACCTTCAGGTCCTCCTCGCCGAGCGCTTCCCGGCTCTTCTGAACCTGCGCTTCTTCCAACACGACGCGTTGGCGCGCGCGGCCGGCCTGGCGGCCGGCGCTCCCCTGCTCCGGACGATCTCCGATGGAGTCAAGGAGGAGATCCTGGCGGAGGTGATCCGCGGCCTCGGAGGCGAGCTGGCGGTCTACATCGCGGCGCGGCCCGGCAGCCTGGCCGCCCTGCGCCGGACGCTGGACGATCTCCGCGAGGCGGGGGTCGAGGAGGGAGCGGCCCGCGGGGTGCGCGGGCTGACGAGGGGCGGGCGCGACCTCCTGCGACTGCTCGCGGCCTACGCCAGGCGCCTGGACGGCCTCGTGCCCGAAGGGCTCGCCGACCGCGCCGGAGAACTGGGCCGGCTCGCCCCGCGCGTCGAGGAGTTCGCGCGGACCTTCCGCCTCGTCATCCATTACGGGGCCTACGAGCTGACCGGCGCAACTCTCGATCTCATGAGGCGCGTGGAGGCGTCCGGGACTCCGCTCGTCTACCTCGTCCCGTTTCACGCTTCGGCGCCGGCCTTCGCCTACGTCCGCGAGGTCTGGCCCGAGATGGCCGGCGCGTCACCCGTCGCACCGCCCGGGGCGGCCCCGACGGACCGCCTCCTCGGCGCCGGCCTGACGTGCCTGTACGACGAGACGGCGTCCCCGCCGCCCATCGCGGCCGGACGGGTCGAGTTCCTCCATGCCCAGGGCGCGGCCTCCGAGCTCCGCGAGGTGGCGCTGCGGATCCTCGCGCTGCATCGCGACGAGGGCCTGCGCCTCCGGCGCATCGCCATCATCGCCCGCTCGCTCGAGCCGTACGCGCCCCTGCTCGCGCCGATCTTCGGAGAGCACGGCCTTCCGTTCGTCGGCAGCGCGTCGCTCGGAGCGCTGCGTGAGCCGCGCGTGCAGGGAGCGCTCCGTCTGGCGCGCGTCGTGCTCGGCGACTTCGAGCGCCGGCCCCTCCTCGATCTGTTCGGCGGCGGGCTCGTGCGCCTGCAAGGGATCGATCCCGCGGGCGAGGCGCACGCATGGGACCGTCTCAGCCGCGACTGGCAGGTGGCGCGGGGCTATCAGACCTGGACCCGGGATCTGCCCCGCTGGGTGGAGGACTGGCAGCCGTTCCTGCCGCCGGAGGCCGGGGCCGAAGAGAAGGAGGGCGCCGCGGCGTTCAAGGCGGCGCGCCTCCGGCAGGCCCGCTCGCTCGCCTCGGCGGTGGAGCTCCTCCATGGCACCTCGCTCCCGCTCCGCGAAGCGTCCTCGTGGGGAGCCTGGGCCGACGGGATGGAGGGGCTCTGCGCCACGCTCCTGGGCGGGCTGGCGGAGGGCGCCACCGGGGAGCCGGTCGATGCCGGAGCCGGGGTCGTCCTCGGGGCCCTCTCCGACCTGCGCGACCTCGACACGGCCGGCGTCCGGTTCGACGGCCCCGCCGGCCTCGCCTTCTTCGAGCGCGCCCTTTCCGAAGCGACCGTCCCGGTCGTGTCGCCGGAAGGAGACCGGTCCCTCGGCGCCCGGGACAACGGTGGCGTCCGGATCCTGGACGCCATGCAGGCGCGCGGGCTCGCCTTCGACGCCGTCTTCCTCATCGGCCTCAACGCCGATCTCTTTCCGCGCCACCCGCGCGAGGACCCGTTCCTCGGCGACGACGATCGGCTGCTGCTCCGGCGGCGGCTGTCGGCGCCGCTCCCGATCAAGGGGAGGGGGCGCGACGAGGAGCACCTGCTGCTGGCGCATCTCCTGGGATGCGCGCGCGGGCGCCTCATCGTCTCCTGGCAGCGCGCCGACGAGGAAGGGAGGGCGAAGGTGCCGAGCCTCGCCCTGCGCGAGATCGCGCGTCTGGCCCTGGGCGATGCGGATCACCGGCGGGTCGAGCGGCAGGCGCGGCGCCTGCCGACCCACCCGGCCGAGGCGGGGGTCGAGGCGGCGGGGCGGCATGGGATCCTCCCTCCGGACGAGGCACGCCTCGGCGCCGCGCTCGAGCTGCGCTCTCCCCGGCTGCTGCTCGAGGCGGTGCCGCGCCTCCCCGCCTCCGGGACCGGCGATCGGGAGGGTCTGGCCGCCGGCCTCGAGATGATGACGCGCATCGAGGATCCCGAGGCGCACGATGTGGCCGCCCTGCGGTTCGACGCCTGGGTCGGCGCCGCCGCGCCTCCGCCCCCCACCTGGTCCCCGACACGCCTCGAATCCCTCGGCGCCTGCCCGCAGCACTACTTCTTCCGCCACGTCCTTCGGGTCGAGGAGGTCGAGGAGCCCCCGGAAGGGTACGAGCTCGACGTCCTGAGGCTCGGACGGCTCGTCCACGCCCTGTTGCGCGATCTCTACGCCGCTCTCGGAGCGAGGGGGCATCTGGGCGGCGCCGCCTCCGATCCCGGCGCCGCCGTGCGAGCGGCGCGGGACCTCGCCCGGTCCCTCTGGGACACCCACACCGCGCCCCTCGCCGCGCGCATGCGAGCGCGCTATCCGCTGCTGTGGGAGACGACCTCCGCGTTGTGGCTCGAGGCGCTGGAGAGCTTCCTGGCGCAGGACGTCGGGGCGCTGGCGCGCTCCGGGGCGCGCGTCATCGGGCTCGAGGACGAGGCGCCGCCGTCGCCTCTGCCGCTCGGCCGCCCCGGCGCCCCCCTGACGCTCACCGGCCGCTTCGACCGCGTCGTCCGCCGGGCGGAGGGAGACGTCGTGGTCTCGGACTACAAGACCTCGGGGGATCTCGAGCGGCTGGTCGGCCTGACCGACGTCCTGAAGGGCTCCCGGCTCCAGATGCCGCTCTACCTGCTGCTCGCGGAGTCGCGCCTGGCGCACTGGTCGGCCGCGGGATCCCGGGTGCGGGTCGAGGTCCTGGGCGTCGGTCCGTCCTTCGATCCCGACGAGGCACGGTTCGAGATCGATCCCGGGACGTTCGACCGGCTCCGCGAGGGTGTCCTGGAGACCCTCTCCGTTCTGGTCGATCTCGCCGCCGCCGGCCGCTTTCCGCTGAACGAGGAGAGCCGTGTCTGCGCGTATTGCCCCTACGTGCGCGCTTGCCGTCGAGCGCACGCGCCGACGCTCGAGCGTCTCGCGGCGGCGCCGGGCGGCGCGCCGTACGCCCTCCTGCGCCGCAAGAGCACGCGGGCGCCCACGCTCGACGCGGTCCGCGCCCGCGCCGGCGCGGAGGAGGAGGCGTGAGCCCGCGCCCGGCCCTTCCCGATGCGTCCGATCGCACGCGCGCCACCACGCTTCTCGACCGCAACGTGGTCGTGATCGCCGGTGCCGGGACGGGCAAGACCGCCCTCCTGGTCGAGCGGATCCTGAACCTCATCGGCGCGCGGGGAGATCCGATCGAGTCGATCGCGGCGATCACCTTCACCGAGAAGGCGGCGGCCGACCTGCGACGCCGGCTGGCGATCGGTCTGGACGAGCTGCGGCGTCTCGCGGCCGCCGGCACCGACGCCGGGGGCCTGGATCCCGCGACCGAGGCCTGCCGCTCCTACGCCTGGCTGCGCGCGGAGGGGCGCCAGGCGCCGGAGACGATCGCGGCGCGGGCGCTCGAAGCGCTGACCAGGCTCGACGCCGCGTCGGTGTCGACCATCCATTCCTTCTGCGCGGAGATCCTGAGGCGCCACCCCCGCGAGGCGGGAGTCGACCCCGACTTCGCGGTCGACGAGGGACCGGGAGCCGACCTCCTGTTCGAGGAGGAGTGGGCGCGCTTCCTCGAGGCCGAGCTCGGGAGAGGTGCCACGCGGCCGGAGGCCTGGCGCCGGGCCCTGGGCCTCCCCGGCGCCCTCGAGGCGATCGGGGAGATCGGCCGGGCGCTCGCCTCCTTCGCCTACCCGGCCGAGGCGCTGGTCGCGGGAGGCGGCGAAGCGGGTCCGCCTCCGTCCTCCCTCCTCGCGGAGACGATCGAGGCCCTGCGCTCGGCGGCCCTCCGGCTGGCGGGAGGCGCCACGGGGATCAACCCGAACATGAGGGTCTACCTCGAGGCCTCGGCCGTCCTGCTCGAGGCCTGCCGTGCCGGCGGACCGGAGACGATGGCCGCCGCCTCGGTCACGCTTCCGATCGAGGAGTACCTGCGCAAGAGCCTCCCCTCGCCCGGCAGGGGCCTGACCGGAGCGATCCGGGCGGAGGTGGAGGAGGTGGCGAAGAGGGCGCGGGAGCTGATCCGCCAGCTGGCCCGCGTGGACGACAACGCGATCGTCGCGCTGGTCGAGGTGGCCCGTCCTCTCGCCGCGCAATGCCGTGAGCGCCTCCTGCGCCGCGGGCTCGTCACGTTCGACGCCCTGCTCCGCTTGACCCGCGACCTTCTGAGGCGCGATCCCGACGTGCGGCGTTCCCTGGCGCGGCGCTTCCGGAGGATCCTGGTCGACGAGTTCCAGGACACCGACCCGCTGCAGTACGAGATCCTCTTCTTCATCGCCGAGAGCGGCGAAGACGCCGCCGCGGATCCTTACGCCGCGCGCCTGGAGCCCGGGCGCCTCTTCATCGTCGGCGATCCGAAGCAGTCGATCTACCGGTTCCGGGGCGCCGACATCGAGGCGTACCGGCGCGCCGTCGAGCGGGTGCGATCCTGTGACGGGGAGACCTGCACCCTCACCGCTTCGTTCCGGAGCCCGGCGGAGATCGTCGCGCCGATCAACCGGCTCTTCTCGGAATGGATCGGGCGCGCGCCCGCCGCGGACGCGATCTACGAGCCGCCCTACGATCCGATCGTCTCCGCGCGCGGTCCCGCGGGCGAGGACCCCGGACGGGTCGAGATCTGGTCGGTGCCCGCCGCGGGCCCCGTTCCCGGGCGCCGGAGGGCCGAGGCCGAGGCGATCGCCGCGTGGATCGCCGGCCATGTCTCCCCGGACGCGACGGTCGCCGGATCCCTCGCGTACGGGCAGATCGCCATCCTCCTGCGCGCCCTGACCAACGCCGGGCTCTACGCCCGGGCGCTGCAGCGGGCCGGCGTCCCGTTCATCGTCGACGGTGGGAAGGACTTCTACGAGCGCCCCGAGGTCGGGGACCTCATCGCCTTCCTCCGCGCCGCCTGCACGCCGAACGACGGCGCCTCGGTCCTGGCGGTCCTGCGCTCGCCGCTCGGAGCGACGGAGGACGCCGAGCTGGCGCGCTTCGCGCTGGCGGGAGGCCGCCTGGATCGCCCCGTGGGAGGGCTGGCCGACCTCTCCTCGTTCCCGGGGATCCGTCGCACCTTCGCGCTCCTGGAGTCGTTTCGATCCCGCCTGATCGGACGCGCGCCCGACGACGTGATTCGGGAGGCGCTGACGGCGGCACCGCTGGCCTTGCTGCACGCCTCCTCCTTTGAGGGGGCGCAGCGGGTGGCGAACCTGCGCAAGCTGGTCGCGCGGGCGTCGGACCACGCCCGCGGGGGCCTGTCGCTCGAGGAGATCCTGCGCGTCCTGGAGGAGGAGTACCAGGGGGAGAGGACCGAGGGAGAGAGTCCGCTGGCCGACGAGACGGTGAACGCGGTCCGGCTCCTCTCCGTGCACAAGGCGAAGGGGCTGGAGTACCCGGTCGTCTTCGTCCCGGACCTGGGGCGGGAGCCGAACCGCGCCGCGGTCGAAGGGGTGCGGACCGCCTGGGTGCGGCGTGACGGAGGGTGTCTGGCGGTCCGGCTCGCCGACGGGACCTGCAACCTGGCCTGGGTCTTCCATCGCGAGTCGACGCGCAGGCACGAGGCGGCCGAGGAGAAGCGCGTCTTCTACGTCGCCTGCACGCGCGCGCGCGAGCGGCTGATCCTCGTCAACAGCAACCCCGGGAGGAGGGCCCCATGGCGGGACGCCCTGGCGGCGCTCGGCTATGGGGTCGCCGGGGGTTTCCCGGCCGACGGGATCCTCGCCGAAGGGGTGCGTCACCGACGCATGGCACCGCCGCCCCTGGAACGGATCGCGCCCGCGCGACGCGAGAGCCGGATCTGGGTCGAGGCGACGTCGCGCTTCGAGGAGGTCTCGGCCGCGGCCTCTGCGTCCGCCGTCCCGCCCCTCCGCTGGCCCGCGGGGAGCGGCGACGAGCGGGCCGCGATCGCCGACGGAGGCGCGCCCCCCGGGACGGAAGGGGCGGCCCGCCCGACCGCCTACGCGCGCGCCGACGGCCCCGGCCGCGAGACCGCCCGCCTGGCCGGGACGGCGGTCCACGGCGCTCTCGAGGGGTGGGACCTCCACGACGACCCCGGGCGCCTGCGCGAACAGGCCGCGCTCGAGGCGCGGCGGCTGGCCGAGGAGCGCGGTTCCGCCGGCCGGGGCGCGGCCGGCCGCGCGGGCGAGGTGGCGCGCGCGGCGGAAGAGATCGTCGCCGGGTTTCTCGCCTCGCCCCTGCCGGCACGCCTGGCGAGCGTGGAGATCCTGGGCCGCGAGGTGCCGATCCTCTACAGAGACGAGGAAGGGACGACCTGGCTCGGCGCCTGCGATCTGATCTACCGTGATCGTGACGGCACGACGGTGGTGGCGGACTACAAGACCGACAGGGTCGAGGGAGATCCGGCCGCGGCGGCGGAGCGTTATCGCGCGCAGATGGCGGTCTACCTCGAGGCTTTGCGCCGCGCCCTGCCGGGGAAGCCGGTGCGTGGCGAGATCCTCTTCCTCAGGACGGGAGAGGCCGTCTCTCTCTAGCCGCGGGTCGTCACGCCGTCCGGGGAGTCGCGATCGAGGCGGCGAGGCGGGCGAGGGCCGCGTCCCAGTCGAACGGCACGAAGGCGGCCGGGTCGGTCGCGAAGAGGCGGTGCTCCAGCCTGAGGTCGCAGACGCCCGCCTCGTTCCCCTCCCCCAGCCAGAGACGGATCACGGAGGGGCGCTCCCCTTCCCACGTCATCACCAGGAAGCGATCGGGGTCGTAGACGACGAAGTGCCCTTCGATCGGCAGGCGGCCCGGCCACTCGAGGCGCAGGCCGCCGCCGGGGGCCGGGTCGGCGGCGGCACGCTCGGCGAGCCATGTCTGCAGGCCATAAGCGGTGGAGAAGCGCTCGAAGAGGTCCTCGGGCGCCGCCGCGAGACGCGCCTCGTGGTAGCGCGAACGGCGCACCATGCCGCGCGCCTTCTCGAGGTACAGCTTCAGGACCTGGATCTCGGAGGCCCATCCCTGGTCGATCAACCGGAAGGTGTCGTCCCAGTCTTCCTCCCCGGGGAAGCCGGCATGGGTGACGGTCAGCACGGTGCCGTCCCTCCAGGTGTCGAGGCGGAATTCCAGGTCGGTCTCGGTCTCCTCGACGACGGCGTGCAGGCGCAGGAGCTCGTGCGGCACGATCGAGACGAACTCTCCCGCGGCGATGAGCGGATCGGGGCCGGAGACCGAGGTCTCCTCGCCGAACACCCAGCGGTAGGCGCCGCCCGGCCGCAGATCGATGCTCGCCTCCGAGACGAACCAGCGCGACAGCAGGCCGGGGTCCGTGAGCGCCTGGAAGACCTCGGCGGGCGAGGCGTGGATGCCGACGCTGTGCCGGCTGCTGCGATCCGGCTCCAGGGTCAGTCCGCGCGGTTCCTCCATCGGCCTCGGATCCTTTCCGGTCGCTTCCCCTCGGGCCAGCGGATCATCGGCGATCCGGGCGCCCCCCTGTCAAGGACTTTCTCTAGATCCGGTGCTGCAGGATCGCCTCCAGCATCCCGAGGAGATGCAGTGAATCGGCCGGGTGGTGGAGCGCCCCCCTCCACCAGGGATCGGGACCCGTCCCCTCCGGCCGGGCGTGCCGGAAGCCGCCGAGGAGGATCGTCTCGACCCTCCCGGTGGTGCGCACCGCGCGCGCCAGCTTCAGCGTCTCCGTGAACGGGACGATCGCGTCGGAGCGGCCGTGGAGCAGGTAGAGATCGACGTCCAGGGGACGCGCCAGGCTCTTCGCGGGGGACAGGAGGTCGAGGGCGCGCCGGAGGGCCGGGTCGACGCGGAGCAGGAGCGGATCGAACCGCCGCGGGTCGGTGTTGGCCAGCAGGTCGAGCATCGCCCGGGCGGCGGGACCGAGCGGCTTCTCGAGATCGTCGATGTCGGCGGCGGGCGCGGCCGTGCGGCGGCGGCTGATGGCGAGGAGGGCGGCGCGGTCGGCCGGATCGCCGAGCAGGTCGGCGTTGGCTCCCAGGAGGATCCAGCGCCCCTCCGGGATCGCCTCGCCCCCGAAATCGACGCCGCGGTCGCGGTGGCGCCCCGTGGTCAGGAAACGCACGACGTCCTCGAGGTCGTAGTACCCGCCGAACAGGACGGCGAAGTCGGCCAGGTGACCCGGCCGGTCGAGCGCCAGGAGGACCGGCCCGGCGGAGTAGCTGAAGCCGACGGCGCCGGTCGGGAGGGAGGGGCCGGAGCGCTGCCCGCCCGGCGCGGCGCCGCGCGCGGCCGCCGGCGGGCAGCGATCGAGCCGCCCGAGAGCGTCGAGGCCGGCGGCCACCTCGTCGATGTCCTGCGGCGCCACCCTGAGGGCGCGCATGCCTGGAAAGTCGGGGACGAGGACCAGGAAGCGGTGCCTTGCGAAGGCGGTGCCGAGGGCCACGAGGCGTGCGTCGTCCTTTCCGGCGTCCGCCAGGCCGTGGGCCAGGAGGAGGCGGGCCCGCGGCATCTCGCGCGGGTCGCAGTAGAGGTCGGCGCGCCGGCGCTCCCCGGCAGGACCGGCGTACTCCGTCGACCTCCGCTCGGGCGGCCTGGCCTCGACCGGACCCCTGCCGACCGCCCAGACATCGGCCAGGAGCGAGAGCGCCTCGCCCAGCCGGCGCCCCGGCGGGCTCAGGGCGTAGCCGAGGCAGATCAGGAGGATCAGGAGCAGCAACCCGGGCGCCCAGCGCCTCATCGCGGCCTCTTCTCTCGGACGGCGGCTCTCCGCGGCGACGGGAGCCCCTCCGCCCGGACGGATGCTACAATTCCGGCCGTTTCGGCACAACCGATCGCGGCCCGCCCCGGCGGGCCGCCCTTCACGGGGGTCACCCGACGATGTCCCTTCGACCGCCCCGCGTCCTGCTCCTCCTCGCCGCGCTCGCCGCGCCGCAACTCCGAACCGAGGCCGCCTCCGACTCCATCCTGATCAAGGGAGGAACGCTCCTCACCGTCACGCACGGAACGATCGAGCGGGGCGACGTCCTGATCCGCGACGGGCGGATCGCCGCGGTCGGCCGGAACCTCGAGGCCCCGGCCGGGGTGCGGGTGATCGACGCGACCGGGCGCTGCGTCCTCCCCGGCATCGTCGACACCCATTCGCACATGGGGGTCTATCCCTGGCCGGAGGTCGACGCCAACTCCGACGGCAACGAGATGACCGATCCCGTCACGCCGTCGATGCGCGCCGCCGACGCCGTCTGGACCGAGGATCCGGAGTTCGAGCGGGCGCGAGCCGGCGGCGTGACGACCGTGCAGATCATCCCGGGAAGCGGCAACCTGATCGGGGGCGAGGGGCTGACGGTGAAGCTGCGGGCGCACGCCGACGTCGGCCGGATGCTCTTCCAGGGAGCGCCGCGCGGGATCAAGATGGCGCTGGGCGAGAACCCGAAGCGGAGCTACGGCGCACGCGACAAGACTCCCTCGACCCGCATGGGAAACATGGCCCTGTTCCGGGACGCCTTCAACCAGGCGCGCAACTACAAGGCGAAGTGGGAGGCCTGGAGGAGCAAGAAGGAGGAGGACCGCGGCGCTCCTCCCGATCGCGACCTCAGGCTCGAGACGCTCGGCGACGTCCTCGACGGGAAGGTCCTGGTGCACGTCCACTCCTACCGCAAGGACGAGGTTCTCCAGTTCCTCGGAATCGCCGACGCCTACGGCTTCAAGGTGGCCTCGTTCCAGCACTGCCTCGATGGCTACAAGATCGCCGGGGAGCTTGCGCGGCGCGACATCGCCGTCGCCACCTTCGCGCACTCGTGGGGATACAAGGTCGAGGCCTGGGACGGCATCCCGCACAACGCCGCGGTCCTGGCCCGCAGCGGCGTGCGTGTCAGCATCCACTCCGACTCCGGGAACCTGGTGCAGCGGCTCTACACCGAGGCGGCGGTGGCGGCGCGCTACGGCCTCTCGGAGGAGGACGCCCTGCGGGCGATTACCCTAAACGCCGCCTCGGCCCTCGGGGTGGCCGACCGCATCGGCTCCCTCGACGCCGGCAAGGACGCGGATATCGCCATCTTCACGCGCCACCCGCTCGACGTCTACACCCTCGTGGAGAAAACGCTGATCGACGGCGCCGTCGTCTACGACCGTGGCTCGATCCCGACCGCGGCGCCGCTGCCTCCGACCCCGCCGCTGCCGAAGGGGCCCTCGGCTCCCCCTCCCGACGATCTCGTGCCCCCGCCCGCGCCGACGAACGAGGCGGGGCTCTACGCCGTGGTCGGCGGGACGGTCTACACCATGGCGGGGCCGCCGATCGAAAACGGCACGGTCATCGTGGAGAAGGGAGTCATCCGCGAGGTCGGGCCGGGCCTGAAGCCGCCCCAGCGGGCGACGATCATCTACGCGCACGGGCAGTCGGTCTTCCCCGGCTTCGTCGAGTCGCACTCGCACGTCGGCCTGTCGGAGATCGATCTCGTCGACGTGATGCGCGACGAGGACGAGGGGACCGATCCGATCCTGCCGCAGATGCGCGCCATGGACGCCTATTACACCGAGAGCGAGGTGATCCCGGTCACGCGACTGCACGGCATCACCGCCGCCTTCACCTCCCCGGGCGAGGGAAACCTGATCGGAGGCACCGGAGCCCTCGTCCGGCTCGACGGCCTCTCTCCCGAGCGGGCCCTCATCAAGGACGGCGCCGCGCTCGTCGTCAACCTGGGCGAGCCGCCCAAGGCGCGCTACGGGCCGCGCCACCAGTCCCCCGAGACCCGCATGGGAGTCGCCGCCCTCCTGCGCGACGCCTTCACCAAGGGGCGCGACTACCAGGCGAAGTGGGCCGACTACGAGCGCCGCCGATCGGCTTTCGCGCAGGGCGGCGCGAAGGGGGCGGCGGCCAGAGGTGGGAAGGGCAAATCGAGCGAGCCGCCCTCGCCCCCCGACCGCGACCTCAAGATGGAAGCGCTCCTGCCGGCGCTCGAGGGAAAAATGCCGGTCCTGGCGCGCGCCCACCGGGTCGACGACATCCTCACGGCGGTGCGTCTGGCGGACGAGTTTCATCTCAAGTTGATCCTGAGCCATGGCACGGAAGCCTATAAGGTCGCGGACCTTCTCGCCGCCAGGAACATCCCGGTCGTGGTCGGTCCGGTCACCACCCAGCCGGACAGGATCGAGACGCAGGGAGCGGTCTACGACAACGCCGCCCGCCTGCACCGGGCGGGGGTGAAGATCGCCATCCAGACCGGCGAGACGCTCGACTCGAGGATGCTCCCCTTCGAGGCCGGTCTGGCGGTCGCGTACGGCCTGCCGTGGGAGCAGGCGATCCGCGCCATCACCGTCAACCCCGCCGAGATCTTCGGCGTCGCCGACCGGATCGGCAGCCTCCGTCCGGGGCTCGAGGCCGATCTGATCGTCACCCAGGGCGATCCCCTTCAGCCTCTGTCGCGCCTGATTCATCTGATGATCGCGGGCCGGCCGGTTCCGCTGACCAGCCGGCAGACCGACCTCTACGCCAGGTGGAGGCACGAGGCGGCACGGTGAGGACGCGATGAGCACGGCGCCGGCGATCGATCCGGTCTGCGGCATGCAGATCGATCCACGGCGCGCCGCCGCGCCCCTGGAGCACCAGGGCCGCACCTACCTTTTCTGCTGCGATGGCTGCCGGGACGCCTTCCGTGCCGATCCCGCGAAGTATCTCGCCCCATCCCAGCCACCCTCCACGACACCGGCCCCGTCAGGGAAGGGCTTCGGCGCGCGGGCGACCCGATACACCTGCCCCATGCACCCCGAGGTGGTGCGCGATCGCCCCGGCCCCTGCCCCCTCTGCGGTATGGCCCTCGAGCCGGTCGTCGCTTCCGCCGAGGAGGAGGAGAACCCGGAACTGCGCGACATGACGCGGCGCTTCTGGATCGGCGTCCTCCTGACCGTGCCGCTCCTCCTCCTGGCGATGTCCGAGATGATCCCGGACGCGGGCGGCCCGGGAGAGCGGCGAGGCTGGGCGTCTGTCCTCGCGGATCTCCCGCGCGGCCCGCTCGCCTTCCTCCAGGCGGCGCTCGCCACCCCTGTCGTGCTCTACTGCGGCTGGCCGTTCTTCGAGCGGGCCCTGGCCTCGATCGTCAACCGCAGCCTCAACATGTTCACGCTGATCGCTCTCGGCACCGGGACCTCCTACCTTTACAGCCTGGCCGCGACGATCGCCCCCGACGCCTTTCCGGCCGCCCTGCGGGAGCACGGCGGCCGCGTGGCGGTCTACTTCGAGACGGCGGCGGTGATCACCGTCCTCGTCCTCCTGGGGCAGGTGCTCGAGCTGCGGGCCCGCCGGAGAACCGGCGGCGCCATCCGCGCGCTCCTCCGGCTGGCGCCCCCCGTGGCGCGGCGGCTGTGCGACGACGGCTCGGACGAGGAGGTCCCGCTCGAGCGGGTGCGCCCCGGCGATCGGCTGCGCGTGCGACCCGGCGAGAAGGTTCCGGTCGACGGTGTCGTGCTCGAGGGGCGGAGCAGCGTCGACGAGTCGCTCGTGACCGGCGAGTCGATCCCGATCGCGAAGGGACCCGGCGACCGGCTGATCGGGGCGACCGTCAACGGCACCGGCGGCCTCCTGATGCGCGCCGAACGGGTCGGCTCCGACACGCTGCTCGCTCGGATCGTCCGCCTGGTCGGCGAGGCGCAACGCAGCCGCGCCCCGATCCAGCGGCTGGCCGACGCCGTCTCCGCCTGGTTCGTCCCCGCCGTCATCCTGGTCGCCGCCCTCGCCTTCGCCGTCTGGGTCCTGGTCGGGCCGGAGCCGCGGCTGGCCCACGCCGTGGTCAGCGCCGTGGCGGTCCTGATCATCGCCTGCCCCTGCGCCCTGGGGCTCGCGACGCCGATGTCGATCATGGTCGGCACGGGCCGCGGCGCGCTCGCGGGCGTCCTGATCCGCGACGCCGCCACCCTCGAGATCATGGAGAGGGTCGACACGCTGGTCGTGGACAAGACCGGGACGCTGACCGAGGGACGGCCGCGCCTCGAGACCCTCCTGGCGCCTCCCGCTCAGGGCGAGGACGACCTCCTGCGCCTCGCCGCGTCGCTCGAGCGTGGCAGCGAGCACCCGCTGGCGGCGGCGATCGTCGAGGCGGCGGCGGGCCGCGGCCTGGCGCTCGCGAGCCCGTCCCGCGTCCAGTCGCTCACCGGGCAGGGAGTCTCGGGCACCGTCGAGGGGCGCGCGGTCGCGCTCGGGAACGAGACGTTCCTCCGGAGCCTCGGCGCCGATACGGCCGAGGGGGATCTGGCGCGAAGGGCCGAGTCGCTGCGCGGCTCGGGCCAGACGGTGGTCTTCGTGGCCGTGGACGGGAAGGCGGCGGGGCTTCTCGGCGTCACCGATCCGGTCAAGCCGTCCGCCCCCGAGGCGATCGCCTCCCTGCGGCGCGAGGGAGTGCGCGTCGTCATGCTGACCGGCGACAGCCGCGCCACGGCCGAGGCGGTGGCGCGCCGGGTCGGGATCGGCGAGGTGGAGGCGGAGGTGCCGCCGGATCGCAAGGCCGAGGTGGTGCGGCGGCTCCAGGAGCAGGGCCGCGTCGTGGCGATGGCGGGGGACGGGATCAACGACGCCCCGGCCCTCGCCCGCGCCGACGTCGGCATCGCCATGGGGACCGGGGCCGACATCGCCATGGAGAGCGCCGGCATCACGCTTCTCAAGGGGGACCTGCGCGGCATCGTCCGGGCCCGCCGCCTGAGCCGCGCGGCGATGCGCAACATCCGGCAGAACCTCGTCCTCGCCTTCGCCTACAACGTCGTCTGCGTGCCGGTGGCGGCGGGGCTGCTCTACCCCTCCTTCGGCATTCTGCTGAGCCCGATGATCGCGTCGGCCGCCATGAGCCTCAGCTCCGTGACGGTGATCGCCAACGCGCTCCGCCTCCGCCGGGCGCCCCTCTAGGAGCCCGCGGGGCCCAGGGACGAGCCCGGCCATTTCCGCCGGACCCGCACACAGGCTAGAATGCCGCCCGCCATGCTCGCATTCGACCTCTGCGTCATCGGGACCGGGCCCGCCGGCCAGCGCGCCGCCGTGCAGGCCGCCAAGCTCGGGAGGCGGGTCGGGCTGTGCGAGCGGCGCGAGGTGGTCGGCGGAGTCAGCATCAACACCGGGACGATCCCGTCCAAGACCTTCCGGGAGGCGGTCCTCTACCTGACCGGCTTCGCCCAGCGCGGCGTCTACGGATCCTCCTACGCCCTGAAGGAGCGGATCACGATGCGGGATCTGCTCCTGCGCTGCGAGCACGTCATCAAGCGCGAGATCGAGGTGATCCGGGATCAGATGCGGCGCAACGGCATCACCCTCATCTCGGGCACCGCCCGCTTCCTCGATCCCCATACGCTCGACGTCGAGGGCGTCCAGGGCACGACGCGGGTCCGCGCGGACGTCGTGGTGATCGCCTCCGGCACCGAGGCCGCCACGCCCGAGGGGGTGGCGGTCGACGGGCAGACGATCATCACCTCGGACGACATCCTCCAGCTCAAGGACCTGCCGCGTACCATGACGGTCGTCGGCGCCGGCGTCATCGGGCTCGAATACGCGTCGATCTTCGCCGCGCTGGGCGTCGAGGTGTCGCTGGTCGACAAGAGACCGCGCCTCCTGGAATTCGTCGACGGCGAGATCATCGAGTCGCTGTCCTACCAGATGCGCAACATGAACTGCACCTTTCGCCTGAACGAGGAGGTCGCCTCGGTTCGGGTCGAAGGGCCGCGCCGCGCCGTGGCGGTCCTCAAGTCCGGCAAGAAGATCGTCTCCGATCTCCTGCTCTACTCGATCGGCCGGGTCGGGGCCACCGCCTTGCTGAACCTCGCCGCCGCGGGGCTCAAGGCCGACGAGCGCGGCCGCCTCAAAGTCAACGACCACTACCAGACGACCCAGGCGTACATCTACGCCGTCGGCGACGTCATCGGCTTCCCGGCGCTCGCCTCGACCTCGATGGAGCAGGGACGCCTGGCCGCCTGCCACGCCTTCGGGGCCGCCTGCTCGTCGCTCCCGCACCTCTTCCCCTACGGCATCTACTCCATCCCGGAGATCTCGATGGTCGGCCGGAACGAGGAGGAGCTGACGGCGGCGGGGGTCCCGTACGAGATCGGCGTGGCGCGCTACAAGGAGATCGCCCGCGGCGCCATCCTGGGGGACGACTCGGGCCTGCTCAAGATCCTGTTCCACCGCGAGACCCGGAGGATCCTCGGCGTCCACATCATCGGCACCGGCGCCACGGAGTTGGTGCACATCGGCCAGGCGGTCCTGGCCCACGACGGCACGATCGACTACTTCGTCAACAGCGTCTTCAACTACCCCACCTTCGCCGAGTGCTACAAGGTCGCCGCGCTCGACGGCTACAACAAGGTCGGGCCACCCCCGGCCACGGAGGACCCAACGTGAGAACACGTTCCTATTCGTCCAGCACCCGCACGACCGTCGCCACCCGTGCTCTCGTCCTGCCCGTCGCCCTGCTTGTTCTCGGCGCGGCCCCCGGCACGAGTCCCGCGGCCCCGGCCGCCGCTCGTCCCGCCGCTCCGGCCGCCGCGGGCGCCGGAGCCGCCCACGAGGAGCTCGCCCTCGGCGCGCGCGGACCGAGCTTCGCGCTCAAGGGGACCGATGGCGAGACCCACTCCCTCGAGTCGCTGAAGGGCGCCAAGGGGACGGCGGTGATCTTCACCTGCAACACCTGCCCCTTCTCGCAGGGATACGAGGCGCGCCTCATCGCCCTCGCGAACGAGTACCGGCCGAAGGGGATCGGCTTCGTCGCCATCAACCCGAACGACGCCCGTTCCGTCCCCGGCGAGGCGTTCGACCTGATGGTGGCGCGCGCCAAGGAGAAGGGGTACCCCTTCCCCTACCTCGTCGACGAGACCCAGTCGGCCGCGGCGGCCTATGGCGCAAAGGTGACGCCGCACGTCTTCCTCATGGACGCCGACGGCACTCTCGTCTACCGCGGCCGCGTCGACGACTCGCTGGAGGAGGGCAAGGTCAAGGCGCGCGACTTCAAGGCCGCCCTCGATGCCATCGTCGCCGGCCAGGCGATCCCGGTCGCCGCCACGAAGGCGTTCGGCTGCAGCGTGAAGTGGGCGAAGAAGAGCGCCTAAGGTCTGCCGGCGCGCCGTGGGCCGCCCGCCGATGCCTAGCCTTCCTTGGCCGTCTTGTATTGAGGCACCTTGTCGAGGATGTCGTACCAGGAGGGCTTGCTGCGGACGAAGCCATGATACACCGGCTTCAGGTCGGTCGGGGTGTCGAGGGTCGAGGCCGAGATCTCGAGGAATTTGTTGTCGCCGTCGCCCCAGCAGGTGACGATCGACCCGCAGGACCGGCAGAAGGAGCGCTTGGTCCCGGGAGCCGCCTTGTAGGTCAGGATCTGGTCCTCCCCCTTCGTGAAGGTGAGCGCGCCCCGGGGGACGTCGATATAGGTGGCGAAGGCCGCGCCGTGGCTCTTGCGGCAGTCGGTGCAGTAGCAGTTGGACATCGGGCCGATCGTGCCCTTGATCTGGTAGGTCACCCGCCCACAGAGGCAGGATCCCTTGTGCGTCTCCCCGGCTGGCATCGTCGCCTCCCCTTCCCGCGTCAGTATCCGCCCGTCGTTTCGCTGCGGGACTGGCACGAGGCTATCGCCGCGGACGCGCGGGTGTCAAGATTCCCCGGACTCCCGGGTTTTCGTTGATCCTGCCGAACGCCATCCGTTATAGACTCCGCCCGGCGGAGGACGGAGCCAGCCGCCCTTTTCGGCGGGCGAGGCGTCGCGCCTCGCGTCCTGCGGGAGATGCGGGATGTTCGTATCCAAGAAGATCTTCCTGACCAAGGGGGTCGGGAGGCACAAGGAGAAGCTGAACTCCTTCGAGATGGCGTTGCGGGACGCCGGGATCGCGTACTACAACCTCGTCCGGGTGAGCAGCATCTTCCCGCCCGGGTGCAAGATCATTCCGAAGGCGCAGGGGCTCAAGTACCTGAGGGTGGGCGAGGTGGTCTTCTGCGTCATGAGCCAGGCGGAGACGAACGAGCCGCACCGGCTCATCGCCGCCTCGATCGGCATCGCCATCCCCGGGAAGCCGGGACGGAACGGCTACCTGAGCGAGCACCACTCCTACGGGCAGACCGAGGAGGTGGCGGGAGACTACGCCGAGGACCTGGCGGCGCAGATGCTGGCGACGATCTCGGGGGTCGAGTTCGACCCCGAGACCTCCTACGACGAGCGCAAGGAAATCTGGAAGATCAGCAGCGAGATCTACCGCACCATCAACGTCACCCAGTCCGCGGTCGGCGACAAGCGGGGCTGGTGGACCACGGTCGTGGGGGCGGCCGTCCTGATCCCTTCCTGAAGACCATGAGCACGCGCCACCCCGGCCCCCTCAGCTACGGCGGGCTCGACCCGAGCGACAGCGCCCTCGAGAGGGCGCGCATCGTCATGATCCCGGTCCCCTACGATCGGACCGCCTCCTACCAGAAGGGGATGGCGGAGGGGCCCCGCGCTCTCCTCGAGGCCTCGACCCACATGGAGCTGTACGACGACGAGCTCCAGGTCGAGCCCTACACCGTCGGCATCCACACCACGGCGCCGGTCTCGGGGAATGACGACGCGCCCGAGGAGATGGTCGGGAAGGTCGAGGAGGCGACCGCGCGCTTCCTGGCGATGGGGAAGATGCCGGTGGTGCTCGGCGGCGAGCACAGCGTCTCGGTCGGGGCGATCCGCGCCTACCACAGGACCTACCCGAACCTGTCGGTGGTCCAGCTCGACGCCCACGGCGACCTCAGGCAGTCATTCGAGGGGTCGATCTACAACCACGCCTGCATCATGCGGAGGGTGGTCGACCTCGGCATCCCGACGGTCCAGCTCGGCATCCGGAGCCTCAGCCGCGAGGAGGCCGACCTCATCCGGGAGAAGCGGCTGGCGGTCGTCCCCGCCGCCGATTTCATCAGGCGGCCCGAGACCGCACTGGAGGCGGTTGACCGCCTGACCGGCGAGATATACCTTACCGTCGACGTCGATTACTTCGACCCGGCCATCATGCCGGCCACCGGGACACCCGAGCCGGGGGGCCCCGGCTGGTACGAGACGCTGTCGTTCCTCCGCGAGCTCTGCCGGCGGAGGAACGTGGTCGGCTTCGACGTCAACGAACTGCGGCCCATGGAGGACGACAAGGCCTCCGACTTCCTGGCGGCGAAGCTGGTCTACAAGGTGATCGCCTACCGCTTCTTCGCCGACGGACGCCGCGCCGACTGAGCCTCCGCCGGGGCGCGGACCGAGGAGCAGCACCGGATGAGCACCCCCAACAGCAACAAGAGGAACGGGACGGACAAGTCGGGGCTCGACAAGCCGACCACGGACAAGGTGGTGGCGGCCGGGGCCAAGGCGCGCATCGACATGCTCGCCTGCGACATTCCCTCCGAGCTGCCGATCATCCCGCTCGCCTCCACGGTCGTCTTCCCGCAGATGGTCGTCAACCTGCAGGTGGTCCGCAAGAAGAACCTGAACCTGATCCGCGACATGGAGCCCGAGGCGATCATCGGCCTCGTGGTCCAGAAGAGCAGCTCGATCGACGTCCCGCCGATCGAGGACCTGTCGCAGATCGGGGTGGCGGCCCGCCTGGTCAACAAGCTGAACGTCTCGGGCAACACCATCCAGATCATCCTCCTGGGCCTGCGGCGCTTCCGCATCGCCCAGTACCTCCAGACCGAGCCGTACCTGCGCGCCCGCGTCGCCTGCATCGACGAGAAGGAGGACGAGTCGATGGAGGCGAATCTCCTCATGGGGAACACCCTGCACCTGCTGGAGAACCTGATCCAGCTCGACGCGCGCGTTCCGGGCGAGATCCTGAACCTCATCAAGAACAACCTGACGGGCCCCGGGAACCTGGCCGACCAGGTGGCCAACCACCTGAACTTCGAGCTGGAGGAGAAGAAGGAGATCCTGCAGACCATCAACCCGATCGACCGCCTGAAGGTGGCGATCCGGCTGATCGAGAAGACGATCGGCCTGGCCAAGGCCGGCCAGGAGATCAAGGAGCAGACCGAGGACGAGATCCGCAAGGCGCAGCGGGAGTTCTTCCTGCGCGAGCAGCTCAAGGTGATCCGCAAGGAGCTGGGCGAGGAGAGCGAGTCGGCCGCCGCCGTCAAGGAGCTGCGCGACAAGATCGACAAGGCCGGGCTTCCCGAGGAGGCGCGCAAGGAGGCCGAGAAGGAGCTGGGGCGGCTGGAGATGGTGAACCCGGCCTCGGCCGAGTACACCGTCATCACCACCTACCTCGACTGGCTCGCCACCCTCCCCTGGTCGATCGCCACCGAGGATCGTCTCGATGTGCGCGAGGCGGCCAAGATCCTCGACCGCGACCACTACGATCTCGAGAAGGTCAAGGACCGGATCCTCGAGTTCCTGGCGGTGCGCCAGCTCAAGAAAGACATGAAGGGGCCGATCCTCTGCTTCTACGGGCCGCCGGGGACCGGCAAGACCTCTCTCGGCCGCTCGATCGCCGAGGCGCTGGGACGCAAGTTCGTCCGGATGAGCGTCGGCGGGATGCGGGACGAGGCCGAGATCCGCGGCCACCGGCGCACCTACGTCGGGGCGATGCCGGGGAAGGTCCTGCAGTCGCTGCGGCGCGCCGGATCCCGGAACCCGCTCTTCATGATCGACGAGGTCGACAAGATCGGCATGGACTTCCGCGGGGACCCGGCGTCGGCGCTCCTCGAGGTGCTCGACCCCGAGCAGAACTTCGGATTCACCGACCTGTACCTCGATCTGCCGTTCGACCTGTCCCGGGTGATGTTCATCACCACCGCGAACCGCCTGGACACGATTCCCGATCCGCTGCGCGACCGGATGGAGATCCTCCACCTCCCCGGGTACGTGGAGGAGGAGAAGCTCGACATCGCGCGCCAGTACCTCGTGCCGCGGCAGATCGAGGGACACGGCCTGACGAACGCGATAATCACCATCACCGACGAGGCGGTGAGCGACATCATCCGCGGCTACACCTCCGACTCCGGCCTCCGGAAGCTGGAGCAGCAGATCGCCACGATCTGCCGCAAGGTGGCCAAGGAGATCGCCATGGGGAGGACCAAGGCGCACGCGGTCGGCCCCAAGGACCTGCAGGCCTTCCTCGGGCCCATCATCTACATCCCGGAGGTGGCGGAGCGGAGCGACGAGATCGGCGTCGCCACCGGCCTCGCCTGGACCTCCTCGGGCGGCGAGATCCTGTTCGTCGAGGTCACCCGGATGAAGGGGAACGGCGGCCTGACGATCACCGGGCAGCTCGGCGACGTCATGAAGGAGTCGGCGCAGGCCGCGCTGTCGTACGTGAAGGCGCACGCCCGGGCTCTCGGGATCGACGAGGACGGCTTTGAGAAGGTCGACATCCACATCCATGTTCCGGCCGGCGCCATCCCCAAGGACGGCCCCTCGGCGGGCGTGACCATCGCCACCGCCCTGGCATCGCTCATGTCGCAGCGCCCCGTGCGGCACGACATCGCCATGACCGGCGAGATCACCCTGCGAGGCAAGGTGCTGCCGGTCGGCGGTGTCAAGGAGAAGATCCTGGCGGCGCGGCGAGCAGGCATCACCACCATCCTCATGCCGGCCAAGAACGAGAAAGACCTCGTCGACATCCCGGCCCACATCCGGAAGCAGCTGAAGCTGGTCTTCGTGCGGGAGATCTCCGAGGTGCTGGCGGCGGCGATCTCCTCGATCGTCATCGCCCCGACCGAGGCGATCGCCGGCGAGGCGCGCCGGGCGCGCGCCCGCGATGGGGGGGCGAAGCGGCGCGACCGGGTGCGGCCGCGGGCCGCCGCGGTCGGCGGCGGGCGCTCTCCCCGCTAGCCCGCGGCCCGGAGCATCGTCGTGGCTCGGTCGGGCCCAGCCTCCCGGCGACGGCGCCGGATCAAAGGATTGCCGGGCGTTCGCCTGCCGCTCCCCCGCAAGCCGCCGCAGCGCCACGAGGACCCCAGGCGCAAGCCCCCCAAGCACCGCAGGCGCATCACTGGTGACGACTCGGGCAAGAGCGGGATCTAATCCGGTCGGCCAGTCCGAAGCGGGTGGTGGAGCGTGGGGGGATCGAACCCCCGACCTCAAGACTGCCAGCCTTGCGCTCTCCCAGCTGAGCTAACGCCCCACACGAGCTCGAGGGGCGCGTACTATAACACGCGCTCGAAAAGAGGGTCAACGCGCGCGCGGTCGTGTGGGCGGTCCGCGGGACGCATGCTAGGATGATTCGCCTTCGATCGGCCGCCCGGAGAAGGAGGATCGATGAGACTCCAACGCCTGGTCCCAGCCCTGATCGTCTTCGCCCTCGCGTCGGCGATGGCCGCGCCGGCGCTCGCGCAGTACCGCCGGCCGTACCGCACCCGCACCTTCGAGCACGGCTACGAATGGAGTTTCCTCCCCACATTCACGCAGTTCCAGAGCAAGGAGGACCTGGACGACGACTTCGGCTTCGGCGCGCGGTTCGGTTACCTGTACACGCCGCACCACGAGATCGAGTTTCTCTGGAGCAACGTCTCGACGAACGACAGCTTCTTCACTTCGGACCACGTCGACCTCAACAACTTCCAGGTGGCCTACGTCTACAACTTCACCAAGAGGGACGTCGTCCCGTACCTCACCGCTGCTCTCGGCTTCCTGCACACGGATGACCACGACCTGGGGACCGAGACGGACTTCGACTCGAGCCTCGGGGGAGGAGTGCGGTTCTTCCTCGGGCGCGCCGTCTACGTCCGCTTCGAGGGGAAGCGAGAGTTCTTCAAAGGTGACGGCCGCGTCTTCGCCGATGGCGAGAGGTTTCATCACGACGAGATTTCGTTCGGCATCGGCTGGCGGCTCGGCGCGCCGTAGGCTCTCGGCGGCTCAGTTGATGTAGCCGAGGGAGCGCAGCCGCTCCAGGACGTTGCGATCGAGGTCCGACGCGTCCGGCCCTGCCGGCGCGGCCGGCAGATCGTAGCTCTCGACGAAGCGGGGCGGGTGGTCGAGGGCGAAGCGCGGATCGAGCGCCTCGTCCATGACGTGCCCCTCCAGGTCCATGGCGATCGGTGCCCCGAGGAGGTCGCAGACCGTCGGCAGGACGTCGAGGAGACCCGCCTCCCCCTTCAGCCGCGCGCCGCGGCGCGCGCCGCGTCCCCAGATCGCAACGATCCCCTCGAGACGGTGATGCCCCGAGGTGTTCGGGCGGCCGGGAAGGAGGACCGGCTTGAAGCCGTGATCGGAGAGGACGACGAGGGTGTCGTCCTGGCCGATCCGCTGGAGGTACTCCCCCACCAGCCCGTCGACGTAGACGTAGTACTCGTCGATCACCTTCCCGAGGACGGCGGCCTCCTCGGGGCGCACCCGATAATCGAGCGCCTCCGGGTTGGCGAACTTCCAGAAGCGGTGCGACGCCACGTCGACGCCGCCGAAGTAGACGGCGAAGAGATCGACCGCGTACTTTTCGAAGAGACCGAGCCCGATGCGGCGGTAGGTCTCGTCGCAGGCGAGGCTCCAGAGGAACCCCTCCACGCACTCGCGATCGTCCCCGGGCAGGCGCGCGACCCGCGCGGGGTCGTAGAAGCGGCGCACGGTGGCGCCGTCCAGGTCCGCGGGCCTCACCTTGAGAGGATCGACCTCGTCGATGAGCCCCTCGGGGAAGGTCTGGCGCGGGATCCCCGAGACGATCGTCCCCTTCAACGGACGGCCGGTCGACCAGTTGTAGATATAAGGAAGGTAGGAGGAGACGATGTAGCCGTCGACCGGCTCGGCCGGCCAGGTGACGAGCCAGCCGACGACACCGACCTTGAGGCCGTACTTCGGCAGGATGTTCCAGAAGGCCGGAGCGCGGCGCATCGTGCTCGTGACCGGGCGCACCTCCTTGACGCCCGCGCGCCCTGCCTCTTCTCCCGCCGCGTCGGGCGCGCCGACCACGAAGCCATGGATGCCGTGCCGCTCGGGGCCGACGCCGGTCGCGATGGTCGTCCACAGGGACGGCGAGGCGGAGGGCTCCATCGATCGCAGCACCCCCGTCGTCCCCTCGCGGATCAGTCGGCCGAAGGCCGGCATCCTGCCGCGGTCGACGAGCGGCTGGATCACCCGCCAGTCGGCGCCGTCGATGCCGACGATCACCACCCGGCCCCTCCGCCCCGCTCCCGGCTGGCCGGCGGGGCCGCCCGCCGACGGAGCGGCGCCGCGGTCCTTGGCCGTCCCGGCTTCGCGACCGCCGCACGCCGCGAGGATCGCGACGCCGCAGCCGAATAGCAGCGGGACGATGCGGGCCGCGGCGCGGGCGGCGCGCCCGCGAGGCGTCAGCAGGCGTTCTCGATGCACTTCGAGGCGATGGGACCCTTCGAATTGTAGGCCGCGCAGGTCGTGCCGGTGTTCTTCACGCAGATGAACTTGAGGGTCTTCGGATCGGTGGCGCAGGCCCGGTTCTCGCAACCGGGGCCGGCCAGGGCCGATCCCACGGTCAGGTTCGCGAGGGGCGAGACATAGGGGCCGCTCGGGCGCCCGCCCGGAGCGACGATGATCGAGAGAAGCGTGAGCCCGGAAACGACGACCAGGAGCCGGGACGTGAACCCAACCGATCTGCGCATCGGGACCTCCTCGGGAGCATCGAGCGTTCTTGCGGTGCCCGCGCAGTATATCGCGGGAGCTCCCGGCCCGGCTATGAGGCGGCCTCCTTGCGGCGCGCGCGGGCTCGGCACGATGGTCCGGCGTTGACCCTACGGCGGGTTGGCGGTACAGTCATGGTGGCTTGGCCCGGAGAAGGCACGCGAACATCCGGTCTCGAAAGGAGGGGAACGACGTGAAGAGAGTCCTGAGAGGCCTCGCGCTCGTCGCCGTGCTCGTGAGTCTCGCGGTGCTCGCCCTGCCGACCAGCACGACGGCGGGCTCTTCGCCCGCGTCGCAGCAGCAGATCGTGGCGCACGGCGAGGACGGCGTCGCGGCGATCAAGTACGTCTGCCACCGGAATTTCGAGGGGTGCGTCAACTCGACGATCCACGGCTGCAAGGGCCCCTGCTGAGCCCGCGGAGCGCCGCGCCCCACGCGACGCTCCCGGCCTCCCTCCCGCCTCGCCCGCGATCGGCGGCGCGCTACGTCGAGGGCCGCGCCTCGAACTCGTCCTCGATCTCGCCGAAGATCTCCTCGATGATGTCCTCCATCGTCAGGATGCCGGTCGCCCGCCCCTGAGCGTTGACGACCGCCGCCATGTGCAGGCGCCGGCGACGCATCTCGCGCAGCACGGCGTCGATCCGGCGGTCCTCCGGGACGCGCAGCAGCTCCTTGATGACGTCCGACGCCCCCATCCGATCGGTGTCCTTCTCGCTCAGCAGGGCGAGCGCCTTCAGGTTGATCACGCCCACCAGGTCCTGCTTGCTCGCGTCGTACACCGGGTAGCGTGTGTGCTTCTCGGCGCGCGCCACCTCGAGGTTCGCGTCGACCGATCGAGCGAGCGACCAGGTGATGACGCGCTCCAGCGGGACCATGACGTCGCGCGCCGTGCGGTCGGCGAAGCGGGTGGCCCGCTCCATGATCTCCGCCTCGCTCGGCGTGATGACCCCGCTGCGGATCGAGTCGGCGAAGAGGATCCGGAGCTCGTTCTCGGAGATCGCCGGCTCCTCGGTCTGGCGCATCCCCAGGAGGCGCAGCACGCCGGAGGCGGAGACGTTGAGGAGCCAGAGTGCCGGGTAGAAGATCCGCCGGAAGACGATGAGAGGCAGGGCGGCGAGACGGGCGATGCGGCCCGGCTTGCGGATGGCCAGCGACTTGGGGACCAGCTCCCCGAGGACGATGTGCAGCACGGTGATGATGGCGAAGGCGAGCGTCAGGGCGACGCTGCGGGCCGCCGCTTCGCCCCACGGCCCCAGCGCCGCGACGAGGACCGGCTGCAGCAATCCGGTGAACGCCTCCTCACCGACCCAGCCGAGCCCCAGGCTGACCATGGTGATGCCGAGCTGGAAGGCCGAGAGGTACTGTTCGAGATGCGACACGACCTCCCGGGCCCGCGCCGATCCGGGGAGCCCGATCGTCGCCATCTCCTCGATGCGGGTCGCCCGCACCTTGACGAAGGCGAACTCGGCGGCGACGAAGAAGGCGTTACCGCCGACCAGCACGAGGGCCAGGGCCAGGTAGAGCGGCACGTGCATTTCCATCGTCGCCTCTCCCTAGAGCTTGACGTACTCCGGGCCGCCGCCCCCTTCGGGCGGCACCCAGGTGATGATCTGGTAGGGGTCCATGATGTCGCAGGTCTTGCAGTGGACGCAGTTGCTGGCGTTGATCTGCAGGCGGAGACCGCCCCCGTCCTTCGGGACCATCTCGTAGACCGCGGCGGGGCAGAAGTGCCGGCAGGGGTTGCCGTACTCCTCCCGGCAGCGCGTCTCGCAGATGGACGTGTCGGCCACGTGCAGGTGGGACGGCTGGTCCTCATCGTGCTTCGTGCCGGAGTGGAAGACGTCGGTCAGCTTGTCGAAGGTCAGCGACGCGTCGTATCTCGGCGGCTCCTCGGGCGGTGGCGAGGCTCCGAACTGCCGCTGCAGGGTGCGCATGCGGGCGTGCCCCGGCTCGACCGGCAGCGGATCGCGCAGGCCGCGCCCCCCGGTCGCCATCTGCAGGGCCGAGTGCAGGAGGCCCGGCAGGAGGCCGCTCCTGAAGCCGGCGTGGAAGTTGCGCACCTTGCGGAGCTCGGCGCCGGCCCAGGAGCGCCGGAAGTTCTCCTCGTAGCGGGACAGGAATGCGGCGGAGGTGTCGCCGGCGCGGATCGCCTCGAACGCCGTCTCCGCGGCCAGCGTCCCCGCCTTCATCGCCGTGTGGATCCCCTTCAGGCGCATCGCGTTCAGCATCGACGCCGTGTCGCCCGCGAGGAGGCAGCCGGAGAGATACGGCCGCGGCATCGCGTACAGGCCGCCCTCCGGGATCGCCTTGGCGCCGTACGACAGGAGCTTCGCGCCGCGCAGCATCGGGGCGACGCGCGGGTGCGTCTTGAGCCGCTGGAACTCGTGGTGCGGGTCGAGGCGCGGGTTGCGGTAGTCGAGGCCGACGACCAGGCCGATGTCGAGGAGATCCCCGGCCATGTTGTAGATGAAGGCGCCGCCGAAGGTCTCCCGATCGAGCGGGAACCCCATCGTGTGGATGACGTGGCCGGGCGGCAGGCTCCCCTTCGGGCACTGCCAGACCTCCTTGATGCCGACCGCGTAGACCTGAGGCTGCCGCCCGGCGTCGAGTCCGAAGTCGTTCACCAGGACCTTGGTGATCGTCCCGCGCGGCCCCTCGCAGAGGACCGTCACCCTGGCGCGCACGTCGATGCCGGGCTCGAAGTTCGGCTTCCTCGTCCCGTTCCGATCGATCCCCTTGTCGCCGGTCCGCACGCCGACGACGCGATCCCCCTCCAGCAGCGGCGCGGCCGCCGCGAACCCCGGGAGGAGATCGACGCCGGTCGCCTCCGCCTTCGAGGCGAGCCAGCGCACCAGCGTCCCGAGGGAAGCGACGTAGTTGCCGTGGTTGCGGAGCGGCGGCGGGATGATCGGCAGAGGCCAGGCGTGGCGCGCCGTCAGGAACCAGACGCCGTCGCCGGTCACCGGTGATTCGAGCGGGCAGCCGTCCCTCTCGAAGTCGGGGAACAGCTCGCGCAGCCCCCGCGGATCGAGGACCGCCCCCGAGATGGCGTGCGATCCGAGCTCGCGCCCCTTCTCAAGGACGGCGACGGAGAGATCGAGGGGCGCGCCCCCACCGCCGCGCGCGGCCCTCTCGTTGTGCTCCTTCAGGATCTGCCGCAGCCGGATCGCCCCGGCGAGCCCCGCCGGCCCGCCCCCGACGAACAGGACGTCCACCTGGAGACTCTCGCGCTCGGGCTCGGTCACCAGCCCTCCGACGCGGCGGATTATACCCGGTGCGCGCCAAACGGATCATGGCGGGGCCGCCATGGGGACGGCTCCTCGGACATCCCGCCCGGCACAAGGGTAGAACGTGAGCATCGGTACCCCGAACATCGAGGAGCAGATCGCTCTCATCGAATTTCCGATGAAACCGATGAAGACCGCCCGGCGTCATTATCTCAGAGACGGCCGAAGCCGCATGGCGATCGGGGCGTGTCTCTGCGGGGCCATCGATCGGGTCATGGCAGACGCAACGGCGCCGGAGAAGATGCCGTCGAACGGGACGGGCAAGTTAGACCCGCGATGAGCAGCCACGATCCTCGCGAGCCGTTCGACGTCTCCGTCGAGGCGGGCCTCACCGAAGATGGGACCTGGCTCATCGACGCCCGCCTCTCCTGGCGCGACGGTCCCCCTCCTGCCGGCTGCAGGTTCCTGGATCTCGCGAGACGGGCGCTCCTCGAGGCCATCGCCCGCGAAGCGGATCGGGGACGATCCCTCGAGGCGATGAAGGTTCGCGTCCACCTGGAGGGCCACGATCGGGTCGGGGTCTCTTGCGACGAACCGGAGTCCGGCGGCTGACCCTGTGGAATCGCCGTGGCCACTCTGATACCATCCGGCCCCGGATTGGCCCAGGGAAGCGCATCGGGGCTGGTGTCCTGCGCGGACTTCAAATCCGTTGGGAGCCGGGGGAACCCGGCTCCGGTGGGTTCGATTCCCACACGCTTCCGCCACCCCAGCCTCGACGCACCCACACGCGCAGCAGCTTCGTGCCCTGACCGGCGCGCTCCACGTCGTCGACGGCCGCGAGATCGCCGTGTGATCCGCGTCTGATCCCTGCTGAACAGGTACCGCGCGAGTCTTCTTTCTCTCGCCACACCGCTCCTCGGGCGCGGCACCCTTAAGAGGACCCGGCGGTATGCTAGACTCACCTTCGATGATCTGCGGGAGGCTCCGAGGAGGTCGCGATGAAGAAGGTCGTCGTCCTGATCGTCCTGGCTCTGGTCGTCTGGCTCGGCTACAACTATTTCCAGACGGGAGAGGTGTCGCTCTTCCCGCGCACCGTGAGCGCCGAGGAGAAGGCGCTCAAGGCGCTCGAGAAGGATCTCGCCGACGTGAAAGCGCAGATGTCCCAGGCGGGCCGGGACGCCAGCATGACCGGCCTCGACACGACCAACGACGTGTCGGCGCTGATGGCGAAGAAGGACCAGCTCGAGAAACTGATCGCCGAGGCGCGCAAGAAGATGACCCGCTAGCCGCCTAGAAGCCGTCGAGATCCCAGAAGCGGCACTCGTCCTCGCGCGCGAACCGAGGCAGCTTGAGGGCCGGGTCGAGAGCGAGCGCCATCACCGCCGGCGTCGCGCGCGCCCGCCGCGCGACCGGGTAGAGAGGGCCGTCGGTCACGGCGGTCGGCAGGAACCACCCTTCGATCCGCTCCGTCCCGTCGCGCCGCGCCCGGGCCAGGGCGCTCCAGAAGAGCGCGACGAGGGCATCGTCCGCCCCCGGGAGCGCGCCGTGCTCCCGCCACCTGAGGCTGCCGGGCGACCCCTCGAGGAAGAGGTAGGCGATCACCCGTCCCGCTCGTTCGACGACCCGGAAGAGATCCTCGCCGTCCTTCCCGAGCCTGCGACCGGGATCGATCTTGAGGAGCGCCTGGTCCCAGGCGGCGCGATCGCGCAGGAGGCGCAGGCGCTGCCCGGCGATCGTCGCGTCGTGAATCGAGACCAGGGCGTCGAGGTCGGAGAGGCGCCCCGGTCGCAGCCCCTCGACCACCGCGAACGGGTCGCGCGCTGCGACCCAGGCCGGCTCCTTGGGCCAGGGGGCCGGCATGCGGACGACGCAGGCGGCTTCGGTCGCCGGGAGCGCCTTGAAGCCCAGGGGCTCGTACGGCGCCGTGCCGGTCTCCGACACCGCGAGGGCGAGGGCGCACCCGTCGGCTCGCGCGCGCTCGAGGGCGCTCTCGACGAGACGCGCCGCGTGCCCGCGGCCGCCCGTCTCGACAGGGGTGAAGAGCGCGCCGACGCCGGCGGCCCGCAGCTCCCGACCGCCCAGCGCGGCGCGCAGGGCGTACAGCTTGAGGCTGCCGAGAATCTCGCCGCGCCCGCCCCGGCCGATCAGGACGCGGAGGTTCCGCCGGCCCCAGGGCGATTCGATCTGCGCGAGGTTGAAGGCGACGTCATCGGCGAGGGTCATCCCCCCGCCCCGGACGGCGTGGGCCAGCCGGAGGAGGCGCTCGATCTCCTCCCGCCCGGCCTCGACGATCTGCACCGCCCGCTCCGCCCGATCACATCGGATAGATGAACGTCACGTCGACCGGCACCGCCTCGGTCTTCTGCAGCGCCTCGCGCGTGGCGGCGTCGAGGCGCCCGAACTGCTCGAGCAGGCGGCCGGCCCGCGCGTAGTCGCCGGTCCCCTCGATCTCCAGCAGCTCCTTGGCGAGCCGGGCGACCGCCGGCTCGAACTTGCGCGGGTGGATCGAGTACTCGCCCCGCTTGGCGTCTCGCTCGATCCCCCCCTCCTTCATCAGGAAGTTGAGCTGCACGGCGGTCCCCTGCCCGTGCGCCTCCTCGGCGCCGAAGCGGATCGATCGGAAGATGCCGGCGAGGTAGGTGACGTAGTTCTCCTGCGCCTCCTCCTCGGTGAAGATCTCCCGGGCCTTGAGGTATTGCATGTCGAAGATGCCGACCACGTCGGCCTTCGCCTCCTCGATCGCCGAGTAGCGCTCCTGCAGCGCCTTGCGCACGGTGAGGTCCTTGCCGCCCGCGACGTAGTCCGCGCCCAGGGTGTGCGACAGCTCGTGCAGGAGGACGTTGGTGACGAACGCCTCGCGCGTCACCAGCGGCACGTCCTTCTTCGACAGGAAGAGCGCGGCGATCGGGGTCAGGATCGTGTCGAACTTCGCCTCCAGGACGTTCTTGTAGATCTGCTTCTTGGCCCCCTTCTCCTGGATCACCCGCTCGTCGTTCGGCAGCGACGCGGCGACCGTCTTGATCCCGGCATCGAAGTCTCCGGAGAAGCGCACGACGTTGACGATCTCGAGGACGTTGCCGCCGCCGACCGAGGCCTTCTTGAGGCGATCCTCGACCGGCAAGGCATGCTGCATCCCCTCCAGGTGTTGCTTGTAGACCTCGAGGCTGCGGCTGAGCTTCGGGTCCTTCACCACGGCCGCCCCCTCGTAGGACGCCTTGAGCCCGAGGAGGGCGTCGTCGTAGGTCTCGATCGGCCCGATGACGACGTCGAGGAGGTTGTCCTTGACGTCGAGCCACGCCAGGTCCGAGGCGTAGAAGTCCCCCTTCAGGAGCGCCTCGGAGCGCAGCGAGAGGTAGCGGCGCAGCGACGGGCTGCTGACGAGCGCGGCCGCCTCCTGCAGCGCCTGCGACGCGGCCTTGAGCTCCTTGAGGTAGACCTTCTCGAACGGGATCGCGACGAGCGTGCCGTCGACCCGGCGGACGAGCGTGTTCAGCCTCTCGAGCTCCTCGCGCAGCTCCGGGTTGGCCTTGAGGAACGACTCGAACTCCTCCTTGGTCATGTCCTCGGGGTAGAAGCCGGCCCCGGCAAGCCGCGGCCCGCCGTCCGCGCCGACCGTGACGAAGCGCTCCAGGTCCTTGCGGATGTCGAACGGCCCGTAGTTGATCTGGACGAAGTCGCGGTAGAGCAGGTCGACCGGATCGGTCGCCGCGGCGAAGGCGGCCCGCGCCTCGAGCGCCTGGCGGCCCATCTGCCTCCAATAGATCTCGTCCACGGCGTTGACCGCCGCCACGAGCTTCCCGAGCGCTTCGCTCTCCTGGCGGCTCAGCGGCGAGAGATCGGCCTGCAGACGGACCGGGGCGTAGGCCTTCAGCCGCGCCCTGATGTCCTTCTCGTCGCGCCCTCCGGGCGGGGCGGCGGCGCGCGCCAGGACGGTGGCCAGGGCCAGGGCGATCAGGAACAGACCGGGCGGGGCGACGGACCTCATGGAGCCCTCCTCGTGATCGGGGTCCGAGCGGGAGGACTCTAGCAGAGATCGGGGCGCGCGGTGAAGCCACGCCGCGACCCGGCTCGTCGGCTTTGACGTGTTTGACACGGCGAAGGGCCCGCCCTATATTGCGGTCCAGGGGCCCGATGCCTTCCGATCGGCCCCGGAGACCGCATGAGTTCCCTCCCCGGCGGGTCGCAGTCGAGTCGAACGCACACCCTGATGTCCGGCGCCGATCCGGCCGCGGCCGGAGCCGCCGGCCGTCCCGCCTCGCTCCTGGACCGGCTCTTCGGACGGCGGCGGACCTACCTCGTCGATCGCTCGTACCAGGTGTGCTCCGCGCTCGTGGCGGTGCTCGGGATGGCATTCCTCGTCGCCTTCTCGGTGGCGCTCTTCCACCTCCTGAGCCAGGAGAACGCGCGCGAGCTTGCGCGCAAGGCGACGGTCGCGGCCGGCGGCGCCTCGGCGGGCGACGCGCGCTCGGTCCTCTACCTCGTCGCCGTCGGCATCCTGTTCGTGGCGGCGGTCTTCGTCGTCGAGATCCTGGAGACGCACAAGACCGCGGGCGTCGTCTACAAGGTGACCCGCGGTCTCACCGAGATCGAATCCGGGCGCTGGGGCGCCAAGGTCACCCTGCGGCGCCACGACAACTTCAAGGAGATGGAGGAGGCGTTCAACGCCGCCTCGCGGGCGCTGCGCGACCAGGTGGACGACGACCTGCGCGGCCTGCAGGGGGTCGAGGGGCAGATCCGCCTCGTGGTGCGCGAGCTCGAGAACGGCAACCGCGAGGGGGCGCTCGTGCTCCTGCGCCAGGTGGCGGCCGCGGCGCAGACGATGCGCGAGCGCAAGCGGAATCTCCTGCGCGCCGCGTCCGGCGAGCCCTCCGGGCCAAGATCTAGTTGACAAAGTCGGTATGCGGTCATACTATTCCGCCCGTGTTTCGGCCGTTTTGCAGGGATCCGGTATCGAGCTGAGCGGGCCTGAGTCCACAAGAGCCGTTGCTTTTGTGGATTTTTTTTGTCCCGCTCGCGACGTACCAGGCGATGCGGTGGCGCCCGTCACGGCACCGCGCTTCGAGGAAAGGAGGGGTCGAGCCCAGTGCCCAGGGGAAAAGTGAAGTGGTTCAATAACAGCAAGGGGTACGGATTCATCCAGCAGGAGGATGGAACGGACATCTTCGTCCACTTCTCCGCCATCCAGGGCGAAGGGTACAAGACTCTCGAGGAGGGCCAGCCCGTCGAGTTCGAGATCACCCAGGGCCCGAAGGGACTCCAGGCGGCCAACGTCCACAAGGTCTAGACTCTCCCCTCTCAACGACAGCCTATCGGACATTCACGCCCCGGGGCTCGCGCCCCGGGGTTTTCTCTCTGGGGCATGCTACGATCCGCGCCCATGCGAGGATCCTGCCCGAGTCCCGAGGAAAGACCGCGTCCCCCGGCGAGCGGCCCGTTCGCGATGGCGATCCTCGTGCCCCCCGCCGCGCTCCTGGCCATCGCCGGACTCCTCGGTCTGATCATAGGCTGCGGACCCTCCAGCCCGGCACCGGGCTTGCAGGAGGCGGCGCGCCTGCGTGCCGCCGGGCGGAACGCCGAGGCCGCACGGCTCCTGGCTCCTCTGGCGCGACGCTTCCCGCAGGACTCCCGGGTTCGCTACGCCCTCGCCGAGGCGCTGCACGCCGGAGGACAGGACCGCGACGCGCTCCCGGAGATCGACGCCGCCCTCCGGGCCGACCCGAAATCGCTCGACGCCCGCGTGCTGCGCGGCGCGATCCTGGGCGAGCTGGGGCGTGACGACGAGGCGCTGCAGCAGCTCCGGGAGGTGGTGGCGGCCGATCCGTCGCGCGCGGGCGTCCACCGGGTCATGGGGATCATCCACGCCAAGGCCGGACGCCTGCAGCAGGCGTCGAACCAGTTCGAGAAGGAGCTGGCGGTCCATCCGGACGACGCGGACACCATGACCGAGCTCGGCATCTATTATCTCAAGGTCGGGCAGATCCCGGAGGCGGCCGATCGGCTGGAGCGCGCCGTGAGGCTGGCGCCCGGCTCGGCGCGGGCGCTGCGCCACCTGGCGCAGGTGCGTTTCAAGCAGCAGCGACGGCCGGAGGGGCTCGACCTGCAGCGCCGCGCCGTCGCCGCCGCCCCGGACGACCTCGACACGCTCCTCGATCACGCCCGCGCCCTCTCGAGCTACTCCGATCCCGGGGAGGCGCGCCGTCTCCTGCAGGCCGCCCTCGACCGCGGCGCCCGCGACGCGCGGCTCCACCTGGAGCTCGGCAAGCTGGCGCGCGGGCGGCTGGCGAACGACGAGGCGATCGCGTCCTTCACGAGCGCCCTGGCGATCGACCCTGGACTGTCCGACGCGCATTTCCAGCTCGGCAAGGTGCTGCTCTACATGGGACGGCGCGAGGAGGCGCTCGCCGAGTTCCGCGAGGCCAACCGTCTGGCCGCCTCCGATCCGTACCCGTACTACTACGTCGCCTCGATCCTGGCGGACCAGGGACAGGCGGCGGAGGCGATCGGCCTCTTCCGCCGCTCCCTCGAGCTCGATCCCCTGAACCCGATGGCCCACTACGCCCTGGCCCGGGCCCTGATGCGCTCCGGCCAGACGCGCGAGGCGGAGGCGGAGTTCGCCCGCCACGCCGAGATCATAAAGAAGCTTCGCGAGAGCAGGCATGACGGCGTCGCCACGGCGGAGTGACGGGCGGAGGACCGCGGCCGCGGTGCTCCTCGCTCTCGCGGGGCTCGGGTCCTCGATCTTTTTCGCCGCGGGCGCCGCCTCGCCGGACCCGCCGCGTCCGCCGACCCCGCCGCCGTCGGCCGCCCGCTTCCTCAACGTGGCGCGCGCGGCGGGCCTCGTTCTAAGAAACGTCAGCGGCGAGATCGACAAGACCGCCATCAACGAGGTGGTCGGGAACGGCGTCTGCCTGCAGGACGTCGACGGCGACGGGCTCCTCGACATCTTCATTCCGAACGGCTCGCGCGCGCGCGCCTTCCCGAAGGGCGAGGAGCCGCGCTCGGCGCTCTACCGTAACCGCGGGAACCTCTCCTTCGAGGACGTCACGGCGCAGGCGGGGGTCGGGTCGCCCGGCTATTGGGCCCAGGGGTGCGTCTTCGGCGACTACGACGACGACGGACGGGCCGACCTCTTCGTGACCGGCTTCGGCCGGTACATCCTCTACCGGAACCTCGGCGGCGGGCGCTTCCAGGACGTCACCGCCGCCGCGGGGCTCGCCGGCGGGCGCGGCTGGAGCACCGGCGCGGCGTTCGGCGACTACGACGGCGACGGCCGGATCGATCTCTACGTCTCGCACTACGTCGACTACGACGCCTCGAGCCCTCCCCTGCCGAAGCCGGGCGGCCTGATGAACTGCACCTACCGCGGGGCGCCCGTCGTGTGCGGGCCGCTCGGCCTGAAGGGATCGTTCGGGCGGCTGTTCCACAACGAGGGCGGCGGCCGCTTCCGCGACGTGACGCGCGCCGCGGGCCTGCGCACCGATCCCACGTCGTACGGTCTGGGAGCGATCTGGTCCGACTTCGACCTGGACGGCGATCTCGACCTCTACGTCGCCAACGACTCGACGCAGCATTTCCTCTACCGCAACGACGGCGGCGGGCGCTTTACCGAGGTGGGCGTCGTCGCCGGCGTCGCCTACAACGAGGAGGGGCGGGCGCAGGCCGGCATGGGAGTCGACGCGGCCGACTACGACAACGACGGGCGACCGGACCTCGTGGTGACGAACTTCTCGCACGACTACTCTGTCCTCTACCACAACGAGGGCGACCTGCTCTTCCAGGACGTCTCGCTGTCCTCGGGGTTCGGGCCACCGACCATGCCGACGCTCGGCTGGGGGACCGGGTTCCTCGACTACGACAACGACGGCCGGAGGGATCTCTTCGTCGCCAACGGCCACGTCTACCCGAAGATCGACACCTACAACCTCGGGACCACCTGGAGCCAGCACAATCAGCTCTTCCACAACGAAGGAAGCGGCCGCTTCCGGGAGGTGACGTCCGAGGCGGGTCCGGCGCTCCAGGAGCTGCACAGCGCGCGCGGCTGCGCCTTCGGCGATCTGGACAACGACGGCGCCGTCGACATCGTGGTCAACAACATCGACGAGGCGCCCAGCCTGCTGCACAACGAGGGACCCCGCGGCCACTGGATCGGCCTCCGCCTGCTGGGGGCCCGCCGCAACCGGGGCGCGATCGGCGCGCGCGTCACCGTGACGGCCGGCGCCCTCCGCCAGGTCGGGGAGATCCACGCCGGCTCCTCGCACAACTCCTCGAGCGACCCTCGGCTGCACTTCGGCCTCGGTCCCGCGGCCACGGTCGATCGCATCGAGATCCGCTGGCCCCTCGGCAGGGTGCAGATCCTCTCCAATCTCCCCGCCGACCGCTACCACACGATCCAGGAGCCATAGCCGAGGGCACCGCCGCCTCAGCCGCGGCGCGTACGTCGCGCCGCCGGCTGCATGCCGCGAGGACGATCTCGATCCTGAGATGGGCTCAGGGATTGGGACGCCTGAGGACTTCCGGGGGCGGCACCACCTGCTTCGGCGGCGCGGGGGTCGGCACCGGTCCGGGGGGAGGCGCCGCGTTGAGCGTCGGGGTCGGGGCCTTGGCGCCCGGCTTCTTCAGCTCGGGATGGCGCGAGTAGTAGTAATCGATGACCCACTGCGGGACGTACCCCTCGTCCCTGTTGTCCTTGGAGTAGATGATCTTCGTCTCGAACTTGCCGTCGCCGTCGGTGTCCATGATGCCGTACTCGAAGGGCGGCTTGCCGTCGGTGTCGACGACGGCGCCGAAGATCCTCCCCTCGATCTCGAACGTCATGAAATGGGTGCCGTCCGCCTTGCGGTACCCCTTCAGGATCGTCTCCTTGCCCGGGATCAGAGGCGTCCGATCCGAGACGCGGATGACCTCTTTCGCAGCGGTCAGGATGTTCGGGAACCTCCAGCCCTGGGGGTTGAGCACGATCTCGGCGCGGGCCGGATCGGCGAGGAACGGGCCGGCGAGAAGGATCGCCGCCACCGGCGCAAGGCGCCGGAGCTGCGCGCGAACCACGGGATCGGGCAGACTGGAGCTCATCGTCGGGACGTCCGGATTATACCGCGGGGCGCCCCGTCCGGCCACGGCCGACGGGCCCGACCGTCAGATCTGCACGAGGATGTCCTGGCCGTCGAGCCGCACCTTGTGGCAGACGAGCGAGACCGCCGGGTTGGTCAGGCACGTCCCGTTCGTCACGTCGTACTGGAAGCTGTGCCATGGGCAGGTGACGACGCGCTCGTCGAGATCCCCCTCTCCGAGCGGCCCGCCTCTGTGAGGGCAGGTGTTGATGGTGGCGTAGACGGTGCCGCCGACGTTGTAGAGGGCGACCGGGCTCCCCGCCACCTCGACCGTCGTCGCCTTGCCGGGGGGCACCTGTGACAAGGTGGCAACCTTCACGAAGTCCGCCATGCTCGAGCCTCCATGCGACCGGCCGGAACGCGGAACGACCTACGCCTCCAGCTTGCCGTCCGGATCGCTGTTCGCGAGAATCGTCTTGTAGTAGGGCAGGAGCCTCTCCTCGTACACGGCGATGAGGCGGCCCAGGAGGTCGGCCGGATCCCGGCTGTAGACGATCTGGGAGCCGGTTTGCTTCTGGACGAGGCTCACGATGACGTCCATCCGGTCGGCGATCCCTCCGGTCCCCTGCAGCACGCCGATGACCTTCCCCTCATCGTAGGCGATCGCGAATTCGCCGAGCGTCCCCGAGCGGCCCCCCATGAACACCACGAGGTCGCACGATCGGATGTTCTCGATCTCCCGCCCCATCAGCCCGCTGCCGGTGTAGACCAGGGCGTCGTAGCCGGCATAGGGGGAGCGGTACTTGATGGCGTGCTCCTCGAAGTTGAGCGCGGGCGAGATGCCGACCACCATCCCGTTCGCCGACTTCGCCCCCTTGACCGCCTCGTGCGGGAGGCCCGGACAGGCTCCGGTGACCAGGACGCAGCCGCGCAGCGCGATCGCGCGCCCCATCTCGAACGCCTTCTCCAGCACGTCCCGGCCGAGGTTCCCCCCGGCCGATCCCATGACGCCGACGGCGATGCGCAGGGAACGCACCCTCTCCTCGACGAAGTTCTGCACTCTCCCCTCCGCGATGACCTCCAAGCGGCCGGAAGTCTATCACCGTCCGGCGGGACGGTCACCCGCCGGGCGACCGTCCCGGCGGCGCGGATTTGACCGGAGCGGCGGCGGCGCCTATACTGCCGCCCTTTGCCGAGGGCTCGTGCCACAGCGATTCCCGGTGATCCTGTGTCTCGTCCTGGCCGCCTGCGGGGGCCGTGGCGGGAGCGCCCCGGGCGGCCGGCTCGGCGCGGGGCTGGGCGTCGACCATCCCAAGGTCGGAAGCCGAGGCCCCGACTTCGCCGCCCAGGATCCTTCCGGCCCGTGGATCCCGCTCGACGGCCTCAAGGAGAGGCCGGTGGCCCTCCTCTTCTTCCGCACCGGGGCCGCCTCCGCGGCCGACCTGGTGCGCGACTTCGGCCGCTTCCGGGACGACCCCTCCTTCGCGCCCACCGTCTTCCTCGGGATCGACGCCGACGCCATCGAGCGGATCAAGCAGTTCGTGAAGACGCAGGGGGTGACGCTGCCGATCCTCCAGGATCCGGGCACGATCGCCCGTGCCTACGGCGTCGGGGAGCTGCCGGCGGTGGTGCTGCTCGACTCCGACCACATCGTGCGCTTCCAGCTCGACGGGTACCTCGGCCGCGAGTACAGGCCGCGTCTCGACGCGACCGTCGCCGCCCTCCGCGATCTGCCGCACATCCCGAAACAGGCGGAGAGATCGATCGAGGTCGCGTACTCCGAAAATCCGCGCGCCCCGCTCTTCGAGGCGCGCGACCTCGAGGGCCGGCGGGTCGATCTCGCCGCCCTCAAGGGCCGCGTCGTCGTGCTGAACTTCTTCGATCAGGAGTGCCCGCACTGCCAGAAGGATCTGCCCCTCCTCGTGCCGGTGCTCCGGGAGCTCCGCGCCAAGGGGATCGCCGCCTTCGGGATCACCTCGCGCGACCTGGGAGGCGGACTGCGGCGCTTCCTCAAGGACCACGGCATCGACTACCCGGTGATCGTCGATCCCGGGCGCGCCATCTTCGCCAAGTACGACTCGACCCGCACCCCGGACACCGTCTTCATCGACAAGACCGGCTTCGTCCGCTTCCGCGAGCAGGGGGAGCGTCCGGATCGGGCCGACCTCACGCGCTTGCAGCTCGGGCTCCTCCTCGGCAAGGACGATCCGGCCACCCTGGCCGCGCGCCTCCCGAAGGATCGCTTCGCGGGCGACGGCGTCTGTCGCGCCTGCCACCTGCGGGAGTACCGCGACTGGCTGCTCACGCCGCACAGCATCGCCTGGGACAGTCTCCAGAAGGGAGAGAAGTGGCGCGACCGCGAGTGCGTCGCCTGTCACGTGACCGGTCTCGGACGCCCGGGCGGCTTCGTCAACGCCGAGGCGACGACGCAGATGGTCAACGTCCAGTGCGAGGTCTGCCACGGGCCGGGCGGCGGCCACCCGGAGCAGGCCCACGTCGACGCGCAGTCGATCGGCCGGGTCTGCACCACCTGCCACACCGGGAAATTCGTCCTGAACTTCGATCGCGACGAGGCGCTCGGCCTGGTGGCGCACCGCGACCATCCGGACATGGAGAAGCTCTTCCGCTACAGCGGCCTGCAGCGCCAGCGACTGGAGGAGATCAACACGCGCCGCCTGGAGAGGTTCAAGTCGGGGGTGGCCTACGTCGGCGCCGACGCCTGCCGCGACTGCCACCGGCCGGAATACGATCAGTGGAGCCGCACGCGGCACGCCGGCGCGTACGCCACGCTGCTGCAGGCGGGGAGGGGGCGCGACACGGCCTGCATCCCCTGCCACACGACCGGCCTGGGGCACAACGGCGGCCTCGGCCAGGAACGGCCGTCGCAGCCGGCGATGACCAACGTCCAGTGCGAGGTCTGCCACGGTCCCGGAGAGGACCACGTGAAGGCTCCCCGCGAGCTGAAGAAGGAGACGATCTACGGAATCACCAACCAGTGCTCCTTCTGCATCATCCAGGGCGTCTGCGCCACCTGCCACGACCGGGCGAACGACCCGCGCTTCGACATCGACCGGGCGCTGCCGCTCGTCAGGCACGCCGCCGCGGCGCCGTGATCCGCGACCGGCGCCGCGACGACGGATCGGCCCGCCCGTCGAGGATCTCCGCGGCGGTCAGCGAGGCGATCGTCGGTGCCACCCGCGCGGCGCCGGCCCGGCGCAGGAGGGCGGGAGCGTAGGTGGTGGCGATGCCGAGGACCTCGAGCCCTGCCGCGCGCGCCGCCTGGATGCCGCCCGGAGAGTCCTCGATCGCCAGGCAGCCCGTGCCTCTCCCGAGGCCCAGGCGGCGCAGCGCCCGCCGGTACCCCTCCGGGTCGGGCTTGCAGCGCCGCACGTCCTCCGCCGCCACGATCGTCCGGAACGCCGACGCGAGGCGCGCGCCCCTGAGGGCGTGCAGAATCTCCGCGCGTGCCGCGCCCGAGACGACGGCGACCGGCACGCGGCGCGCGAGGGCCCGCACCAGGTCCGCCGTCTCCGGCTCGACGCGCACCCGGCGGGCGCACAGCCGCCGGAACGCGCGCCGCTTGCGCCGCACCAGGGCGTCGATCCGCGACGCCGGCCGGCCCGCGTCCGCGAGGATGGCGCGCAGGGCGCCGCGGTCGTCGAAGGCGAGATAGCGGGCATCGTAGCGCGCGCGCGTCAGGCCGATCCCGAGAGGCCGCAGCACTTGGCGGTAGGCGCGAAAGTGGTACTCCTCGTCGTCCATCAGGACGCCGTTGAAGTCGAACAGGATCGCGCGTCGTCCCGGCCCTCCGCGATCCGCCGCGCGCCCTGTCACCGTTGTCTGCCCCGCAGCTCCGCCGCCCCGTCGTCGAACGCGATCGTCCCCGGTTCCGACACAGCCGTAGCATGCTACAGGAGGTCGGTCAGCCTCGGGGCTCGGTTGTTGCCCTGAAGGGACCTCGGGTATAAACCCTATTGAACTTTAGGCTCTGGGATATATGTTCGCTTCGAATACGGCCTGAGAGCCTCGGAGCCGCCGGCCCTTTACCGCGTCCTGACGGGGTCTCCGAAGGCTCTGACGGCACCGATCTCGAGTGGATGGACCGTGGAGTCCTCGCGCAGGGAAGCCCAGGGATCTCGTCAGGCCCCTGCCGTTCCGGCGGCGCGCTCGAGGCGTGCTCGACACCGCGCAATCCGCAAACCGAGGAAGCCGCGGGGCCTGATCCGGATTCTGATGGTCGAGGACAACCGAGGAGACGCCCGCCTCGTCGGGCACATGCTGGCCCAGCCCGGTCCGAGCCGCTTCGAGATCACTCACGTCGAGAACATCGGCGATGCCCTGGTGCGTCTGGCCACGGAACGCTTCGACGCGATCCTGCTCGATCTCTCCCTGCCGGACGCGCACGGTCTCGAGGGGCTCGGACCGATCGGCCACGCCGCCCCCGACGTGCCGATCGTGGTCCTGAGCGGCTCCGCCGAGGAGACCACGGCCATCCGCGCTGTCCAGAACGGCGCGCAGGACTACCTCGTCAAGGGGCAGGCCGAAGGGCCGCAGCTGGCGCGCTCCATCCGCTACGCCATCCAGCGCAAGAAGGCGGAACAGCAGATCAACTACCGGGCCTACCACGACGGCCTCACCAGCCTGCCGAACCGCACGGTGCTGCTCGACCGACTGGGTCTCGCCCTGTCGCGCAGCCGGCGCAACAAGCTGATGCTCGCCCTGCTCTTCCTCGATCTCGATCATTTCAAGCATGTCAACGACACGCTCGGCCACGACGTGGGCGACATGCTGTTGATCGCGGTGGCGGAGAGGCTCAAGAGGTGCATGCGCGAGAGCGACACCGTGGCCCGCATCGGCGGCGACGAGTTCGCCCTCGTGCTGCCGGAGATCGCCCGCCCCGAGGACGTGGGCCCGTTCGCGGACAAGGTCCTGCGGGCGCTCAAGACCCCCTTCTGGCTGGGAGGTCACGAACTGTGCATCAGCGCCTCCATGGGGATCGGCCTGTTCCCGAGCGACGCCAAGGAGGCGCGGGCGCTCCTGAAGTGCTCCGACGTCGCCATGTACCGAGCCAAGCACCAGGGTGGGAACGCGCACCGCTTCTGCTCCCCCGCCTTGGATACGCAGGCCTCGGAGCACCTCGTCTTCCTGACCGGGCTGCGGAGCGCCCTGGAACGGCAGGAGCTGACGTTGCACTACCAGCCGATCATCGATCTCAGGGGCCGGCGCGTCCTCGGGTTCGAGGCGCTGCTGCGCTGGCAGCATCCGAAGCTCGGCCTGGTTCCGCCGTTGAAGTTCATCCCCATGGCCGAGCAGGCGGGGCTCATCCACCCCATCGGCGAATGGGTGCTGGACCAGGCGTGGGGGCAGGCGCATTCCTGGCGGCGGGCCGGCTTCCGATCCCTGAGCATGGCGGTCAACCTGTCGAGCCAGCAGCTCAACCACGCGGGGTTCCCGGAGATCGTGGCGCGGGTCCTGAAGCAGCAGGGCGGCGACCCGAGCCTGCTGGAGCTCGAGCTGCCGGAGAGCGGCATCATGCAGGACCCCGAGCCGGCCATCCGGATGCTCGAGAAGCTGAACGCCACGGGGGCGAGGGTCTCGGTGGACAATTTCGGCACCGGGTACACCTCCCTGAGCCGCCTGCGGCGTTTCCCGGTCGATCGCCTCAAGATCGACCGTTCGTTCGTGCGCGAGTGCGCCGGTGGCTCGCGTGAGGCGTCGATCATCCCGTCGCTCATCACCATGGCGCACGCCCTGCGGCTGGAGGTCACCGCCGGAGGTGTCGAATCCTCGGCCCAGGCGGCCTTCCTGCGCCGGCACCGCTGCGATCGGGCCCAGGGCGTCTACTTCAGCCGGCCGCTGCCGGCGGACGAGGCGACGTCGCTCCTCCGGCAGGGGCCGTCATGGAGCCGCTGAGGGGCACCCGTTCCCACGCCCGAGACGATTCGGGACCTCCTGAGGCGGCTTCTCGACGCTCATGACGCTCCCTTGCGCGCCGCGGCCGATCGCGATCCTGCTCGTGGAAGACAACCCCGGCGACGCGCGCCTCGTGCGGGAGGCCCTCAAGAGCGCCGGGATCGACAGCCTCCTCACCGTCGCCCGCGACGGGGAGGAGGCGCTTGACCTCCTGCGGGGGATCCACCCCGCACGAGAGGCGGTCCGGCCCGACCTGATCCTCCTCGACCTGAACCTGCCGCGGAAGGACGGGCGCGAGTTGCTGGCGGAGATCAAGCAGGACCCCTCCCTCCAGCGGATCCCGGTGGTCGTCCTGACCTCGTCGGCCGCGGCGCAGGACATCCGGACCGCCTACGAGCTGCAGGCGAACTCGTACATCGTCAAGCAGGTCAGCCTGGAGGAGTTCACGAAGGCGATCGCCTCGATCCACCATTTCTGGCTGAGCCTCGTCACCCTGCCCCCGTCCGCCTGATAGAATGAGGCGCGGAGACCGTCCACCGTCCCGCGAGGTCGCACCACCATGGACTCACGGCGGTTCGTGCAGGAGCTGGCGGCGCTGCGGGACGAGCGTCTGCGGGCGCTGGCGGAGGCCGGCCGGCAGTCGCTCGCCGGCGGCGAGCCTCCCGGCGCGGCCGACCAGACGTCCCTGCTGAAGATCGCTCTGGCCAACGAGATCGGCGTCAGCGAGCTGGCGGCGGCCTGGATGCCGTCCACCCCCGAGATCGATCTCAAGATCGCCCTCGCTCGCCAGGCGGGGGACGAGGCGCGGCACTTCGATCTGGTGGGGGGCCGTCTCAAGGCCCTCGGCTTCGACCCGGGCGCCTTCGTCCCGCCCGCCTCCAACCCGCTCTTCGCTTACCTCCGCGCCCTTCCGAGCTCGATCGAGCGGATCGCTGCCGGGCTGTTCACGCTGGAGGCGATCGCCTACAACGTCAACGAGACCTTCATGCAGGTCTGCGCGCTGCGCGGAGACGAGGAGACGGTCAGGATCTACCGCAACTTCATCCAGCCGGATGAGGCGGCCCACGGCCGGCTCGGCCGTGAGCTCCTGGAGAAGTACGCCACCGACGACGATCTGCAGTCGAGGGCGCGCCAGGCGGTCGTGAAGACGCTCGAGATCGCCGGCACGCTGCGCGCCCAGGCGGCCGGGAAGATCGGGACGCCCTGCTTCCCGGGATGCTAGTCCGTCCGGGCATGCCGCAGGGGCTCCAGGGCACAGCGGCGCCGCCGGAGGACCGATGAACTGGCTGTTCAAGGAGGAGCCGACCCATTACGCCTTCGACGCTCTGCTGCGCGACGGCGCGACGCGCTGGACCGGCGTGAAGAACCCCCTGGCCCAGAAGCACCTGAGATTGATCGCCAGGGGGGAGCGCATCCTCTACTACCACACCGGCAAGGAGAAGGCGGTGGTCGGCGTCGCCCGGGCGGTGCGCGACGCCTATCCCGACCCCGCCGACGGGACGGGGCGTCTTTACGTCGTCGACATCGAGCCGCAGCACCGCCTCGCACGTCCGGTGCCCCTCGCCGCGATCAAGGGGCGCCGGACCCTCGCATCGTTTCCCCTGGTCCGGATCCCGCGCCTGTCGGTGATGCCGGTCACCGACCGGGAGTGGGCCGAGATCGAAACTCTCTCGAAGGACCGCGTATAATCGGTTCTCGGACCCGGGCAGGCTCCCAGGGGTTCCCCGACACTCCCATGGTCTACCGCGACACCAGCATCGAAGGGCGGTTCCTGCGCGGCGACCTCGAGGCTCTCGCCACGGTCGTCCGCTGGATCGCCGCGGTGGTCGCCTCGCCGCGCTTCGGGTCGCTGCGCTCCGAATGGCTCGACCTGCACCAGGAGATCATGGGACGGGTCGTCGAGAGCCTCCGCCAGGAGCGGTTCGACGAGTCCCAGGACTTCCGCGCCTACGTCCAGGCCGTGGCCCGCTACACCGCCCTGCAGGCGATGAACTCCCGCCACCGCAAGGACGCGATCCCGGTCCTGAACGAGGAGCATCTCGGCCGCGCTCCGGGGGCCGAGGCGAGCGTCGTCTCCCGGCACCTGGCGCGCCAGGTGCTGGAACAGGCCTCGGATGGTTGTCGCGAGCTTCTCAGGGCCTATTTTCTGGATCAGCGCAGCTATGCGGAGATCGCGGAGTCGCTCGGGGTCCCGGTGGGGACCGTGAAGTCCCGCCTGGTGCGCTGCCTCGAGAAGGCCCACCGTGTCCTCCACGGGCAGGGTTCGAGGCGGCACGTCCGGCCCGACTGACGGGTTCGACCGGCTGATGGCCGGACGACGGAGAGGGAGCCGAGAAGAGGCGTGACTGATCACGACGAACTGCAGAGCGAGATCCCGGCCTATGTCGCCTCGCGGCTGGAGGAAGACGCCCGCCGCCGTCTGGAGGATCACCTCCGCGACTGCGACGCGTGCGCCGAGATGGTGGAGGCATGGCGCACGATCGCCCCCGCCCTCAGGGACGGGGGCGAGGCGATCTTCACTCCCCACCCTCCGGCGCGGGCCCTGAGAGAGTACGCCCTCGGACGAGGCGAGGCGGTTGATCCCGCCCACGTCCGTCATGTCGCCTCCTGCGACACCTGCGATCTGGAGATCAGGGTCTGGAAGGAGAGAGAGGGAGGAGTCGACGCCCCGGCCGGCGCCGCGCTCTGGAAGGAGCAGCGCACGCCGGCCTGGCGCCCGACAATGGCGCTGGCCGCCGGCGCCGTCCTCGGAGCCGCGATTGCAGCATTCATGCTGCGGCGCCCCACCCTGCCTGGGCCAGCCGCGCCCCCGACCCCTGAGCCGATCGCCTCGCGCCTCGCGGAGGGGATCGGCGAGCCGGTGCCGCTCTGGGTCCTGGCCGGTCCTCTGAGGGGCGAGACGCCGGTGGCCACCTTCACGATCGGCCGGGAGCAGCCGTACGTGCTGATCGCCGTGCGCCCCGCGCTCGCTCCAGGCGCCGCCGACGCCGACATCTACCGCTTCGAGATCCACCGCCCGGACGGAGGGACGTCCTGGTCGTCGGAGGCCGACGTGGCGAGGATCCGATCGCACATGGAATCCTCGGGGGTCGTCACCTTCCCGGTCCCAACGACCGATCTGCCCCCGGGGAGATACTTCTTCCGCCTGGAGCGCCGCGCACCCGCCGGCGATGAGAAGCCGCTCCTCGAGATCCCGTTCGAGATCCTGCCGGGCGAGGCCGCCACGCCTACCTCGACGCCGCGCTGAGGATCCCGGATCCGGGGTCATCTCCAGTCGCCGGTCGCCACGAAGGCTCCCCAGTAGGCCGGATGGGTGCTGCGGCCGGCCTTGCGGCGGCTCCCGATGACCTTGAGGCTCGCCTCCCTGACCGCCTCCGCGGTCGTCCGGCCTCCCAGACGCTCCTCGTAGAGATCCTTCATCCATTCGCGCGCCGCCTGGTCCTCCACCGACCAGAGGCTGAGGATCAGCGTCCCGGCGCCGGCCACCTCGAAGGCGCGCCTCAGCCCCAGGACCCCCTCTCCCACCTGGACCTTGCCGATCCCGGTCTCGCAGGCCGACAGGACCGCCCACTCGACGCCGGAGAGATCGAGCGACGCGATCTCCTCCGCCGTCAGGATCCCGTCCTCGCTGGCCCGGCGCGCGGTCTCCCGGCGGTTCGCCCCCGCCAGGGCAAGTCCCGTCAGGAGGAGCGGGTTGTCCCCGATGCCGGGCGCCTCCGGGTTCCTGTTGCCCCGCGCTCCGGCCCCCCGGGCACGGTCGAGCGCCGACGGGCAGAGGTCCTCGGCGAAGAAGCCATGGGTCGCGAGGTGGACCACACGGTGCCCCGCCACGGTCCGCTTGAACGTCTCCTTGTCCGCCCCGGCCCCAGTGAGCTTGAGCACCTGCCCCGCCTCTCCCTCCTCGGCGGCGGCCTTCTCGCGCCAGAGGGCCTCGATCTCGTCCACCTCGGCGCGCGAGTTCGGGAGCGGCTCGAAGCTCAGCGAGCGGAAGTCGGCGCACGCGGCCCTGCGCACCCCGGGCTCTTCGGGTCCGAAGAAGGGGGCCTCGGAGTGGAGCGAAGCCTTGGCGAGGGTCGTCTCCTCGGCCGGGCTGGCGAGCTAGGCCGGGCCGGCCCCCCCCG
>Ga0137380_10000109_pt1 | contig 49120 bp, 49 predicted proteins | sample SagtaG_17_FD_104809 | JGI IMG/M metagenome (GOLD analysis project Ga0137380, IMG submission 104809) | Vadose zone soil microbial communities from Sagehorn Ranch, Mendocino, California, USA - Sage2_L_100_16 metaG | ecosystem: Environmental > Terrestrial > Soil > Vadose zone | place: USA...
CCGCTGCTGGCACCACACCTGCCTGCGATCGGTCGACCCCGCGGAGCTCCTGTCCGAGGCCGAGGCGGTCCTCGTCTCCCTGCGGCGGCGCGAGGAGGCCCGATGAGCACCGCCGCCCTCCGGGGCATCCCGTTCGCCGCTCCACCGGCGGCGCGTCCGCGCGACGAGCGGGGGGAGGCGGCGAGACCGCTCTCGATCCTGCACCTGATCACGCGCCTCGAGAGAGGCGGCTCCTCCGACTGCACTCTCTTGCAGGCGATCGGCATGGCGCGGCGCGGCCATCGCGTGACCGTCGCCTCCGGCCCGACCGATCGGCCCACGCCCCTCCTCGACCGGGCGCGGCAGCAGCCGCGCCTGAGATTCGTCGACGTCCCGGCGCTCGGCCGCCCCCTGCGCCCCGTGACGGATCTCGCCGCGCTCGCCGCGATCGTCCGCCTGCTGCGCGAGGAGCCCTATGACGTGGTCCACACCCACACCTCCAAGGCCGGGGCCCTGGGACGGATCGCGGCGTGGGTCGCCGGACGGCGCCGGAGCGTGGTGCACCAGCCGCACGGCCACCTCTTCTACGGGTACTACGGCGCCGCGGCGACCGCGCTCCTGGTGCTGGCCGAACGCCTCCTGGCCCGCCTGGCGCGGTTCCAGATCGCGCTCTCCTGGCGCGGGGTGGAGGAGCACCTGAGCCGGGGGGTCGGGCGGCCGGAGCAGTTCCGGGTCGTGCGCTCCGGGATCGATTTTCGTCCGTACCGGCACCCCCGAGCCCGGCGCGCCGAGTGCCGGCGCCGTCTCGGGCTGGACGCGGACGATCTGGTGGTCGGCAGCCTCTGCCGGCTGGAGCCGATCAAAGGGGCGGAGGAGCTCCTGATCGGATTCCTGCAGGCGGCTCGCGCCCGCCCCCGGCTGCGCCTCTTCGTGGGCGGCGGCGGACCGCTCCGCTCCGCCCTGCTGGAGCGGGCGCGGACCTCGGCCGCCGCGCGCCGGATCACGATCGCCGATTCCTGGGTCGCGGCGCAGGAGATCCTGCCCGCGCTCGATCTCTTCGTCCTGGCCTCGCGCAACGAAGGCATGGGCCGGGCCCTGATCGAGGCGATGGCCGCGGGCCTCCCGGTCGTGGCCTGCGCGGTCGGAGGGATCCCCGAGGTCCTCGAGGAGGGGCGGGACGGCCTGCTGATCCCTCCCGGCGATCCGGACGCGATCGCGCTGGCGATCGGCCGCCTGGCCGACGACCAGGCCCTCCGGGCGGCGCTCGGGGCGCGCGCGCGCGCCCGCGCCGTCGCCTTCGGGGCGGGCCGCATGGTTCGTTCGCTCGAACGGATCTATCGCGAGGTGGCCCGATGATCGCGAGGCGGGTCCGCGGGTGCGCCGTCCTGGCGGCGACGGCCTGCCTGTGCTCCCTCCCCGCGCCGGCGGCGGCATCGGCCGGGGACGGCCGGGAGCCGTTCGCCGAGATGGTGGCGGTCGTGCACCTGCACACCAGCTTGGTGGACGGCGCTTCCACGCCGCTTGAGATCGCCCGAGCGGCGCGGTCCGCGGGAATCGACGCGCTCGTAGTGACCGATCACCTCCTGGAGAGGGTCTCCTACGCCCCGTGGCCGATCGGCAACTTCGTCGGCGTCTCCTTCTCGCGTCCCTCGGTCCTCGCGCTCGGCGTCGAGCGCTACCTGAGGATCCTGGCGGACGCCGAGCGCCTGGTCCCCGGAATCGTGATCCTTCCCGGAGTCGAGGTGACCCCCTATGCCCGCTTCAGCGGGTCGCTCCTCTCCGGTACTCTGGAGCTCGAGGGATGGCACCGTCATCTCCTCGTGATCGGCCTCGAGGACGGTCCGGCCATCGCGCGCCTTCCGGTGCTCGGCAACCGGGCGGGCGGGACGTACAACGGCTGGTCGCTCCTCGCCCTGATTCCCGCCGTGGTGATCGTCTGGACGACGCGGCGGATCCTCCGGCCGGCCGAGCAGGAGGTTCGCCTCGGCGGCTTTCGCCTGCGCCGGAGCCGCCGGCCGGTCCCGGAGGCGGTGCTCGGCGTCCTCTGCGCGGGGCTGATGGTGGTCGCCTTCCCCTTCCGCGTGGAGCGCTACAGCCCGGTCGGCTCGGATCCGGGGGACGCCCCCTACAGGGAGCTCATCGATCGGGTGCACGCCCTCGGGGGAATCGCCTACTGGGCCCACCCGGAGGCGGCGGCCGACCTGGAGGAGATCCGCGGGTTCCGCCTGCGCACGGCCCCCTACCCCGAGCTGGCTGCGAGGACCGGAGCCGACGGGTTCGGAGCGCTGCCCGAGGGGGTCAAGACGCTCCTGCCGCCGGGCGGGATCTGGGATCGCGCGCTGGAGCGCTCGCTCCCGGGCTCGCGCCCCGGGTCTCCAGTCGCCCTGGCCGAGGTCGACGAGCACCGCAGCGCCCGGGAGATCGATTTCGGCGCGCTGCAGAGCGTCCTCCTGGTGCGCGAGTTCACCCACGCCGGCCTGCTGGAGGCGCTGCGATCGGGCCGGCTCTACGGCCGCTGGACGCCTCGCGGGCGGACGCCCCTGCGTCTCGTCGATTTCAGCGTCGAGGCGCAGGGGCGCGCGGCGCTCGCCGGGCAATCGATGGCCTTCGCGGGACCGGTCGCGATCCATCTTCACGTCGAAGGAGGAGACGGGACGACGGTCACCGCGCGCCTGATCCGGCGCGGCGAGGTGATCTGGACGGCGCGGCAGCCACCGCCGATCGACGCAAGGATCGAGGACGCGTCGCCCAGGCCCACCTGCTACCGGATCGACGTCGAGGGGACCTACCCCTACCGGCTGATCGGCAACCCGATCGTCGTCCTCCCGGGGAGGACGAAGGCATGAGGCTCGCCGCGCATCAGCCCCAGTACCTGCCGTGGCTCGGCTACTTCGACAAGCTGGACCGGGTCGACCTCTTCGTGCTCCTCGACACCGTGCAGTTCAAGAAGAACGAGTGGCAGAACCGCAACCGGGTCCGGACAGGGCAGGGATGGCAGTGGCTGACGGTGCCGGTGCGCCACAGGTTCCCGACCATGATCCGGGAGGTCAGAATCGACGAATCCGGAGCCTGGCGCCGGAAGCATCGCGAGGCGCTCCGCCTCGTTTACGCGCGCGCCCCCTTCCGGCAGGCCGTGCTGCCGGCCCTCGAGACGGTGCTGGAGGAGCCGTTCAGCGACCTCGCCGCCCTCAACGAGCGCACCGTCCGGCTGCTCTCCGGCCTCCTCGGGGTCCGCACGCCGATCGTGCTGGCCTCGTCGATCGAAGGGCTCCCGGAGGGGGCGGACGACCGCCTGATCGCCCTATGCCGGCGATTCGGCTGCTCCACCTACCTCGCCGGCCCGGGGGGCCAGGCGTACATGGATCTCGAGGCGTACCGGCGCGCCGCGGTCCGCGTAGAGTTCCAGGCCTTCCGCCATCCGGTCTATCCCCAGGCGCATCCCGGCTTCGAGCCGGACCTGTCGGCGGTCGACCTCCTGATGAACTGCGGCCCGGGCGCGATCGTGCGCGTGCGCGCGGCGCGCGAGGTGGCGGCATGAACATCCTGGCGATCGGCGCCCACCCCGACGATATCGAGTTCGGCTGCGGCGGGACGCTCATCAAGTACGCCGGCAAGGGCGCGCGCATCGATCTGCTGGTCATGACCGACGGTGCGCGGGGCGGCACGCCCCGGATGAGGCGCCTCGAGCAGGCGCGCGCCGCGGCGGTCCTCGGCGCGCGCCGGATCCACTGGGGCGGCTACCGCGACACGCTCCTGCCGAGCGTCCGGCGCCTGATCGACCGGATGGAGCGTGTCCTGAAGGAGGTCCGGCCGGACTTCATCTTCGTCAACTACCCCGAGGACACGCACCAGGACCACCGGCAGGTTGCGCGTGCCGCCGTCTCGGCCACGCGCTACGCGCGCAACGTCCTCTTCTACGAGGGTCCGACGACGGTCGACTTCACGCCGACCGTCTTCATCGACATCGCGGCGGAGGTGGAGCGCAAGCTCGTCGCCTTGCAGAAGCACGAGAGCCAGGTGATGCGGACGCGCATCGAGGGAATGCCGATCTGCGAGATCGCCCAGGCCTCGGCGCACTTCCGCGGCGTGCAGGGTCGCGTCCGCTGGGCGGAGGGGTTTGCGCCGCTCCGCCTGTTCATCAACATCTCGGAGGCGCGCGTCGCTCCGGCGCCTGGAGCGCGCAGGAGGGCGCGCCGGTGAGAACCGAGGCGCGCGACGCGGCCGGCGGGCGCGTCGTGGTTCCGCACTCACGCCCCTGCCTGGGAGGGGGCGAGGAGGACGCCGCGTTGCGGGTCCTGCGCTCGGGACGGCTCGCCCCCGGCACGGAGGCGGCGCGTCTCGAGGCCCTCCTGGCCCGCCTGGCCGGTGGGGCCGATGCCGTGGCGGTGTCGTCGGGAACCATGGCGCTGGCCCTGGCGCTGCGTGCCCTCGGCGTCGCCGCGCGCGACGCCGTGGCGATTCCGAGCTACACCTGCGCGGCGCTGCTGCACGCGGTGCGCGCGGTCGGGGCCGCGCCACTCCTGTGCGACGTCGATCCGGTGACGCTGGCTCTCGATCCCGAGGACCTGCCGCGGAGGGCGTGCGACAACCTGCGCGCCGCCATCCTGGTCCATCCCTTCGGAGTCCCGGCCCTCCTCGAGCCGTTCCGCGCGCGCGGCCTCCTGGTGGTGGAGGACTGCGCGCAGGCGCTGGGGGCGAGCGACCGCGGCAGGCCGGTCGGCTCGCGCGGGGACGCGGCGGTCTTCTCCTTCGCGCCGACCAAGATGATCACTTCGGGAGGGCCGGGCGGCGGCCTGGCGTCCCCCCAGGCGGGCGTGGTGAGGACGGCCCGCGACCTGGCCGGTCACGACGAGAAGCCCGACGATCGGCTCCGCCACAACGGGCTGATGGGCGACCTGCAGGCGGCGATCGCGTCGGTCCAGCTCGGCCGGCTGAAGGAGTTCGTGGACCGGCGGGCGAGGATCGCGGCGCTCTACGACGATGCCTTTGCCGCCCTCCCGTTCCGGAGGCCGCGGCCTCCCGAGGGAACGCGGCCGGTCGTCTACCGGTATGTCGTGCGCACGCCGGGGGCGGCGCGCATGCTCGCGCGGCTGAACGAGCGGGGGGTGATGGCGCGCCGCCCGGTCTTCCGGCCGCTGCACCGGCTCCTGCGCCTCGACCAGCCCTTCCCGGCGTCGGAGGCGGCGCAGGAGGAGATGGTCTCGCTCCCGATCCATCCGGCGCTGAGCGACGCCGAGCTCGGCCGCGTCATCGACGAGGTCCTGCGGTGCCAGCCTTAGCCCTCACCGTGGTCGCCATCTGGTTCCTGGCCCGCCCGGCGAACCCCGGCGTGGCCCAGGTCGCCGCGGTGGCGCTGCTCGCCGCCTTCGGGCTGACGCCCTTCGTCCGCCTCATCGCCCTGCGGACCGGCGCGCTGGATCATCCCGACGCCCGCAAGACGCACGAGGCACCGACGCCCAAGCTAGGCGGCGTCGCCGTCATCGCGGCCTTCGTCCTGTCCCTCGGCCAGCGTCCGCTCATCGATCACGAGCTCCTGGCCATCGCCGTGTGCTCCCTCGTGCTGATGCTGGCGGGCGCGGTCGACGACACGCGCGGCCTCTCCGCGGGCCTGAGGCTCGGACTGCAGCTCGTGTGCGCGTGCGCCGTCATCGTCGCGGGGGTCAGCCTGAACCTCGTGCCTGGCCGGGCGGGCGCCGCCGCCAACGTCGCCCTCTCGATCCTCTGGATCGTAGGCATCACCAACGCGTACAACTTCATCGACGGGATGGACGGGCTGGCGGCCTCGCTCGGCGCCCTGATCGCCCTGCTCCTGGCCCTGTTCGCGCGCGGCGCGGGACAGCCGGCGCTCGTCGCGGTGTGCGCGGCGCTCGCCGGCGCGCTCCTCGGATTCCTGCCGCACAACCTGAGGCAGGGGCGCCCGGCCAGCATCTTCCTGGGCGACTCCGGCAGCGCCAGCGTCGGCTTCCTCCTGGCCGCCCTGGCGATCAAGGAGGACTGGGCGGAGGGGGACCCGCTGGTCGCGCTCGCCGCGCCGGTCCTGATCTTCAGCGTCCCGATCTACGACATGATCCGGACCACCGTCACGCGCATCGTGTCCGGCCGGGTCCGCAGTTTCCGAGGGTGGCTCGACTATGTCGGCCGGGACCACATCCATCACCGCTTCACCGCCCTCCTCGGGGGGCCGCGGCCGGCTCTCGTCCTCATCCTGACGCTGGCGCTCGGCCTGGGCCTCTCCGCTCTCGGTCTCCGCCGCGGCGCGCCGGGGCAGGCACTGATCTTCCTGATCCACGCCGCCCTCGTCCTGCTGGTGGTCGCCGTCCTGGAGGAGGCCGCCGGGCGCGACCGCTCCGTGAGCGAGGGCCGCGAGAGGCGCGAATGAGCGCCGTCCTTCTCCTGGCGGTCAACGACTTCCCGCCCCTGCTCGGCGGCGAATCAACCCTGTATCACGGTCTGGCCCGCCATCTGCCGCCGGGCGAGACCCTCGTCCTCGCGCCGCGGGCTTCGGGCGAGGCCGCGATCGACGCGGCGCTGCGCGTCGAGGTGGTGCGCCGCTGGCTCCCGGCGCATCACGGAGTCCTCAGCCGCTCGCTGCGCGCCCTCGTCGCCGGCCTGCATCTGTTCGGCATCCTCTTGAGACGTCCGGTGCGCTACCTCGTCTGTGGCCAGCTGCTGTCCCTGGGCGCGCCGACGCGACTGCTCGCGCGCCGCTTCGGGGTGCGGTACGCCGTCTTCATCCATGGCGCCGATCTCCTCGACTACCACGACCGCCCGATCTGGGGCCGGCTGGTGCGCTGGGTCGTCGCCGGCGCGGACGCCGTGGTGGCCAACAGCCGGTTCACCGCCGATCTGGTCGAGCGGCTGCTCCCCGGCACCGCCAGGAGGATCGTCGTCCTGCCGATGGGGGTCGACGCCCCTCCAGCCATCGCCCCGTCGGACCTCTCCGCCCTGCGCGCGCGCTACGGCCTGGGGGGCGGCCCGGTCCTCCTCTCGGTTTCCCGCTTGGTCGCGATGAAGGGTCACGACGTGGTGATCGAGGCGCTTCCCCGGCTCCTCGTTCGATTTCCCGATCTCCTCTACCTCGTGGTCGGCGGCGGCCCGCAGCGTGCGGCGCTCGAGAGCCTGGCGCGCCGGATAGGCGTGGCGGGGAGCGTCCGGTTCGCCGGGACGATCCCGGCCGCCGAGATCCCGGCGCACTACGCGCTCGCCACCCTCTTCGCCCAGATCAGTCGCCGGACGGGGCGGTACGACGGCCTGGAGGGGTTCGGCATCTCGTTCCTGGAGGCGGCGAGCCACGGCGTTCCAAGCATCGCGGGCCGATCCGGCGGCGTTCCGGAGGCGGTCGAGGACGGGCAGAGCGGGCTGCTGATCCCTCCGGACGACCCCGAGGCCTTCGCGGCCGCGGCGGGGCGGCTGCTGGCCGAGCCGGCCGAGCGGGCGCGGATGTCGGCGGCCGCCCGCCGCTGGGCCGAGGCCCACTCCTGGGAGCGCGCCGCCCGCTGCCTGCGCGCGCTCACGGAGATCTGACGATGTGCGGGATCGCCGGATCACTCAGCCTGGACGGGACGCCCGTGCGGCAGGAGGCGATCCTGGCCATGACCGACGCGCTCGTGCATCGGGGGCCGGACGAAGGGGCCGTGCGGATGCTGGGGCCCCGGGCGGGCGACGAGCGGGCGATCCTCGGCCTGGGGCACCGCCGGCTCAAGGTCATCGACCTGAGCGCGGCCGCCGCCCAGCCGATGGGCGACGCGGAGGGTCGCGGGTGGCTGAGCTACAACGGGGAGCTCTACAACGCGGCGGACCTACGCCGCCTCCTGGAAGGACGGGGGGTGCGCTTTCGATCGCGCTCCGACACCGAGGTCGTTCTCCAGTCGCTGCTCGCCTGGGGGCCGGACGCGCTCCTTCGCTTCAACGGCATGTTCGCGCTGGCCTTCTGGGAGGTGGCCGGGCAGCGTCTGATCCTGGCGCGCGACCGCTACGGCGAGAAGCCGCTCTACTACGCCGAAGCCGGCGGCCGCCTGATCTTCGCCTCGGAGCTCGGCGCCGTCGCCTGCCACGGCGGCCTTGCGCTCGAGATCGATCCGGAAGCGGTCGAGCTGTACCTCACGTTCGGGTTCATCCCCGCGCCATGGTCGATCTACCGTTCCGTGCGCAAGCTGCCACACGCCTCCTACATGATGGCACGGCCCGGCTCTCCCCCCGTGGTGGGGCGCTACTACAGGCTGGAGGAGCGCCTCGATGACTGCGGGGGACCGCCGCTGCCGGCCGACGCGGTCCGCGCGGCCCTGGAGTCCGCCGTGCGACGCCGCCTGGAGGCGGACGTCCCGCTGGGCGCCTTCCTGTCCGGCGGGATTGACTCGACGGCGGTCGTCACGCTCATGCGAACCTCCCTCGCGTCGCGGCTACGCACCTACTCCATGGCGATCCCCGCCATCGGCTACTTCGACGAGTCGAGACGCGCGCGCGCCACGAGCCGCCGTCTCGGGACCGAGCACCAGGAGGTCCTCGTCGACCCCGCCCGCCTGCTGGCCGAGATCCCCGTGGTTCTGGACTCCCTCGACGAGCCGTTCGCGGATTCGTCCGCCCTGGCGGCATCGCTCATCGCGCGCGCGGCCCGGCACGACCTGACCGTGGCTCTGTCGGGGGACGGCGGTGACGAGGTCTTCGGAGGGTACCGGGTCTACCGCGCCCTCGCCGTCCACCGGCTCCTGGCGCGCCTCCCGGGCGCGGCGCGCGCCGCGGCGGGCAGCCTGCTGTCGCTCCTTCCCGCGCGTCACGGCGGCGGGGTCGCCGGCCTGGTCCAGAAGGCGCGCAAGCTCCTCGACGGCCTGTCGTCGGATCTTGCCGCGCAGCACGCTTCCTGGATGTCGATCTGCGCGCGCCGCGCGCGCCTGGATCTCCTCCCCGGGGCCTCCGATCGCGAGCTCGGGCGGCAGCTGGTCGAGGACCGATACCGCCGCTTCGGCGGGACATCCATCGACCGCACCCTCGCGGTCGAGGTCGACCTCCCCCTTCCCGACGATATGCTCGCGAAGGTGGATCGCACCAGCATGCGGCACGCCCTCGAGGTGCGGGCGCCGTTCCTGGACCCGGAGGTCGTGGAGCTGTCGCTCGCGTTGCCGGCCCGCGCGCACTTCTCGGCCTGGTCCGGGAAGCGCCTGCTGCGCCAGGCCCTGCATGGACGCGTCCCGGGCGCGGTCCTGCGCGGGCCGAAGCGCGGCTTCGAGGTGCCGGTCGGCCACTGGCTGAGCGGGCCGCTCTCCGGTCTGTACGCGGAGGTGGCGAGCGCCGAGGCTCTCCGCTCGCTTCCGGGAGCGGACCCGTGCGCCGCCGAGCGCTGGCTCACGCAGCATCGGGCGCGCCGGGCGGATCGCGGAGCGGCGCTCTGGGCGATCTTCGCGTTCTGCTGGTGGCACCGCGGTCCGCGCGCGCGCCACGCGCGCGCCGCTCAGTTCCGGGACGCCTCCAGCAGGGTGGTGACCGTCTTCAGCAGTTCGGACGGCTGAATCGGCTTCGGGATGTAGGCGTCGGCGCCGAGCGCCAGGCCTCGCTTGCGGTCGGCGTCGGCCCCCTCCGTCGTGACAATGACGATCGGCAACTTCTTCGTCCGCGGATTGCCACGGATGTGCGAGACCAGCTTCAGACCATCCATCATCGGCATGTTGATGTCGGTGATCACCAGATCGACCCTGTCCGTCGTCATCTTCTTCAGGGCGTCCACGCCGTCCACCGCCTCCAGGATGCGGCACCCTTCCAGCCGCCGCAGGGTGAACGCGATGAGCTGCCGCATGGTGGGCGAGTCCTCGACGACCAGAAGGGTCAGAGCGCTCATGACACACTCCGGCTCACGGCGAAGGGGCCGTGAGCATGTCCAGGAAGCCCTGGAGGTTGCTCAGCTTCTGCTCCGACTTCTGATAGAGCTTCGAGCTGAACAGCGCCGTTGCGGCGTGCCCAGCCAGAAGCGTGAACAGCTCGAAGTCCAGGGGCGTGAAGCGAACCTTCTGGGACAGGAGCCGGTAGATCGCGACGACCCCGATCACACGCTGCCCGATCTTGAGCGGAATGCAGGCGATCGGATGGGCGGGGTCGAGGCGCCCCGGGTCCGGCAGCGGGTCGGCGTAGTACGACTCACCCTCCTCCGTGGCCCGGGCCAGGGGCCCGGCCTTGAAACGTACGTGCTCCGGGAGGCCACGCTCCATCCCCTGGCTCGCCTCGGTGCGGACAACCCCGGGGCGCTCCTCCGCCCAGAAGAGCGCGAACGCCTCGGCGCCGATCAGGTTGATCAGGATCTCCTTGACCGTGTCGACGACCTCGGCGAAGCTCAGGGTCGCATGGAGCTGGTACGAGGCCACGTACAGGTTCGCAAGCTGGTTGTTCTGCGTCTCGATCTCCTCGTAGCGCGCAGCGAAGGTCCGGTTCATCTCCTCCACCTGGCGGAAGCGGCCGAGGAGGTCGTCCCTCTCCTTCTCGAGCTCGGCCACTCGTGCCCGGAGCACGCGGTCCGCCCCGCCCGGCTTCTCGCCCTGGGCCGCGGCGCGCAACTCCAGCTCGCGCGCCAGGCCCGCCACGCGGAAGCGCAGGCGCTCGTTCTCGCGCAACAGCTCCTCCGTGAAGGCCCGGGCGCGGCTGAACATGTTGCGCAGCTCCTCGCCGCGGGCCATGAGGTCGTCCCGCTCCCCCTCGGCGGGGGGATCCTGGTCCACCCGGCTCATCGCACCGAATATAGGTTCCGGCCGCGGAGGGTGCAATCCTGTAATCGGAGGCGCGGCGAGCGTTCTCAGCGGCAGACTCTCGCGAGAAGGAGCTTGATCTCGGTCAGAGGCAGCACCTGATCGGCGAGTCCCGCGCGGATCGCCTCGCGCGGCATCCCGAAGACCACCGCGGTCTCCTCCGACTCCACGATCGTCCGCCCGCGCCGCTCCTTGATCTCGCGGAGGCCGCCCACCCCGTCGTCGCCCATCCCGGTCATCAGGATGGCCAGCGCGCGGCTGCCGAACAGCCGCGCGACCGACTCCATCAGAAGATCGGCGGAGGGGGCGTAGCGCTCGGACGGGCCTCGCGGGCGCACCCTGAAGGCGAGGCCCGCCGAGGTCCGCTCCAGGAGGCTCTGGCAGCCGCCGGCGGCGATGTAGATCCTTCCCGGGCGAAGAGGCTCGCCGTCCCTGGGCTCGCCGACGGGGAGCCTGCAGATCCTCGACAGGCGCAGGGCGAAGAGCGCCGTGAACCTCGCCGGCATGTGCTGCGCCACCACCACCGAGGTCGTCGTCTCCCGGGGCAGCGCGGGGAGGACAGCCTGCAGCGCGGGCGGCCCGCCGGCCGAGCAGCCGACGACGATCAGATCGACGGGCGCGGAGCCGGCGGAGGGCCGGGGCTTCCCCTCCGGCGCGCGCGGCGTGCGTCCCTCGGGCCCGCTCACGCCGGCGACCCCGCGGGAGGGCGCGCGGCGACCACCCTTTCTTCATCGATCCCCTCGCGCAGCGCAGTCGCCAGCACCTCGAGACGGTCCGGCAGGTCGGGGAAGCGGTGCGTGATCAGCTCCTTCCCTTTGATCAGCTCTTCGCGGAACGTCTCGAAGACGCGGCGACCCGCGACCGCTGATCGGAACTCCTCCGGGTAATAGATCTTGAGGTCCGAGAGCATGATGCGCGCCAGCCGCCGGACCTCGGCGCGCGGGTCGAGCGCCCCCGAGGCCGTGTCCCGGCCCGGCGGCGGGAGGTGGGCCCCGCCTCCAGCCTGGACGGCCTCCGGGGCGGCCGCGACACGCCGCGGCGCCGGGGCGGGAGGCGGGGAACCCTGGCCGACGAGCCGCAGGAGCCTGTCCCGAAGCTCGTCCGGAGGGATGACGTCCTCGAAGTAGTCGTCGGCCCCGTACAGGTTGCCGGGGCTGCGGACGAATCGATCCGACTTGAAGACCGAGCCCACGAGGGCGACCCTGGTGGTCTTGAGGTCCGGGCTCCCCTTGACTCCCTCGCACACGGCCACGCCGAGCAGCCTCCGGAGATAGACGTTCAGAACCATCAGCACGGGCCGACGCGACACCGCGAGTCGAAACGCCTCCTCGCCGTCGTCGGTGGTGACCACGCGGCAGCCGGACGACTCGAGGAGCCGCTGCACCAGATCACGGAACTCGCGCGCCTCGTCCGCGACCAACACCAGAGGGCCCGACGCCGCACCGCCCGCCGTGGGCGCCGACGGAATCGACGGCGTGGCGTCCCCTCCGGGAGCGCTGGAGCCTGGCCCGGCCGCGGGGGGGGTGGCGGCGAAGATCTGCCCGCACCCCGTGCAACGCACCCGCCGTGCTCCGTCGCCCAGTCGACCGTCGTCGATCCGGTAGCGCCGCGCGCACGTGGGGCAGACGATGATCATCGCGGGCCCTTGAGCAGGGTCTGAACGTCGAGCAGCAGGACGTATCCTCCCTCACGGCGGACGATGCCTCGGAACAGCTCGGGATGATCGAGACGAAGGGCGGCCGGGAGCGGCTCCCGCTCCGCGGCGACGAGGGGGGCCACACGCGTCACGAGATCCACGACGAGTCCCAGGAGCTCTCCCGACTCGCGGAGGACGATCACCTGGGTGGCGCCAGACTCGTCCCGTTCCTGGAGGCCGAGCCGCTGCCGCGCGTCGACGACCGTGACCATGTGCCCGCGCAGCGGCAGGATCCCGAGGATCCACGGCTCGGCGCCGGGGACGGAGGTGGGCCGGCGGTAGGCGACGATCTCCACGATCGGGTCGAGCGGCACGGCGTATTCCTGTCCGTCGATGGAGAAGACCAGCAGGCCTGTCCGCGCGGTGGCGACGGTGCGGCCCCTGGGGAGGCCGGCCTCGGCGGGGGGGGCGGCGCCTTCGACCGGCTCAGACGGCGAGGCGGTCACTCTCGGCTCCTGTGAGAAGGCCTTCGGGATCGAGCACCAGGACCGCGATCGCGTCCCCCAGATCGGTGGCGCCGGCCACGCCCGGCAGGTCGCTGAGGCGCCGCCCGATCGGCTTGATCACGACCTCCTGCTGCCCGACGAAGCCGTCGACCACGATGCCGAACCGCTTGCCGGGTGGGCCGGCGACGACGGCGTAGCGTCCCTGCTCCCGCGCGCGGGTCCCTGGCCGGGTGCGGAGCAGGTCGTCGAGTCGTAGCAGCGGCAGGGGCCCGAGGGGATGGTCGTAGATCTCCCCCGCATCGATCAGGCGCCGGCGCGCGCCATCCAGCCGCAGGTTCTCGCGGATCGCGGTCACCGGGATGGCGAAGCGTTGGCCGCAGGCCCGCACGATCAGGGCCTGGACCAGCGCGAGCGTGATCGGCACCGTCACGGTGAACGTCGTCCCCTTCCCTTCGATCGAGCGGACCTCGATCGACCCCTTCAGGCGACGGATCGTGCGACGCACGACGTCCAGCCCCACCCCACGTCCGGACGCCTGGCTGACCCGATCCGCGGTGCTGAGGCCCGGTGCGAAGATGAGCTCGTGAGCCTCCGAGCGCGAGATCGGCTGCCCGGGGGCGATCCGTCCGTCGGCCTCGGCGGCGGCGCGCACGGAGGCCGTCGCGATGCCGCGGCCGTCGTCGATGACGTCGACGACCGCCGCCCTCCCCTTCTGGAAGGCGCTCAGGACGAGCCGGCTGCGCCGGGGCTTGCCAGCGCGCTCCCGCTCCTCGGGCCCCTCGATGCCGTGGTCCAGGGCGTTGCGCAGGAGGTGCACCAGGGGGCTCGCGAGCTGATCCATCATCGCCTTGTCGAGCTCGGTCTCCCCGCCCAGGGTGTGCAGCTCGACCTCCTTCCCCGCCGCCCGCGCGGCGCGCGCCACCATCCGGCCGACCCGTCCGAACACCTGCTCGAGCGGCACCAGACGCGCTTCGATCGTGCCACGTTGCAGGGCGCGCAGGCGTGGAGGGAGCGCGCGGATCTCGCGGCCGAGCTCGCGCAGGTCGCGATCGTCGGGGTGGGCCTCGAAGGCCCGCTGTGCGGCGCGCCCCACCGACGCCAGCGCGATCGTGAGCTCGCTGACCTGCGCCAGGACCTCGTCGAGCCGGGCGATCGGCACGCGGATCGACTCGGAGACTCCCTTGAGGTCCTCTCCCGGCTCGTCCGCGGCCACGGTGGGCGCGGCGGCGTCCGGAGCCCCGATCTCGCCGCCCCCGAGGGGCGCGATCTCGGCCGCGTGCCCGTGAAGGGCGTGGGCGACCGACGGCCTCCCGGCCTCGCTCGCGACCACCATGCTGAAAAACAGCGCGGAATCAGCCTCGCCCCCAAAGGTCGGGACCGTGCAGATGACCTCCGCTCCGGCGGCCTCCAGGCTCTGCACGATGGCGCGCAGGCGAGCGTCGAACTCCTGCGGCTCCAGGCGCAGGCGCACCACGAAGAGGTCGGTTCCGGCCCGCGCGACCTCCGCGAGCCGGTGCTCCTCGTACTCGCTCAACGCCGAGGCGATCCGCGCATCGAGGGCGGGAAGGACACGACGGGCCTCCGCGGAATCCAACCCCGAGGCGGCGGAGGCCTCCGCCCGCAGGCGCTCGCGCAGGCCGGAGCGATCGACGACGGGGCCGGACTCGGACGCCAGCCCCCGGACCAACGTGACGAGGGCATCGAACGCCTCCTGGATCAGGTCGAGCCGAGGCCCCGTCAGCTCTCCCCGGCCCAGGCGGAGGACCTCGAGAAGGTCCTCCAGCGCGTGCGCCAGGTCGACGATCTCCTGCAGCCCCTGCAGTCCCGCCAGCCCCTTCAGCGAATGGACCTCCCTGAAGATCGTGTTGATCAGCGCCGGCCGCGGCCGCCCCTCCCGACAGGCCTCCTCCAGCGCACGCAGCGACTCGGTGAGGGCCTCGAAGATCTCCTCCGCTTCGAGAAAGAAGTCGCGCTCGAGACGTTCCCTGTCGATTCGATCCCCCTCACGCATGCGAGGCCGACCCTCTCCCGCCGCGCGGCCCCGTGCCCCCCGAGGCCAGCGACGCGATCCGGCGCTGCAGGAAGGAGTTCTCGAGCGCGATCCCCGCCTGGCTCAGGAAGATCTCCAGGGCCTTGAGATCGCCGACCGGGCGTCCGGTCCTGGCGTTGTCGCCGTAGAGGATGCCGAAGACATGCCGTCCGCTCAGGAGAGGCAGCAGCGCCGCTTCACCCGGCTCCGGCGCACCGAGCCTTTCGAGGAGAGAGGCGTTGGGCCGCGTGGGGGAAATCGGGCCGACGTACGTTTCGCGCTCCTGCACCGCGTGCTGCAGCACCGAGCCGCGCTGCAGCGGCAGGCTCACTCCGCGGATGCGCGCGTCCAGCCCGCCCCCCTCCGGATCGCCCGGCGCGCCGCCGAACGCGCCCGCCCCGCAGGCCTCGCCGTCGCGCACGGCGAACAGCACGCCGCGCTCGAAGTACTCCGCCGCGAGCCGCAGGACGAGGAGCGGGATGCCGCTCTCCTCTTCGGCGCGCATCTCCCCGATCAGCCCGCGCAGCAACGACATCTGGTCGACCACGCGCACCGATCCGGGCGCGCCGGCCGTCGGGGCCGCCAGCCGTTCCGGATGCTCGAGCCCGTCGCGCACCTCAGCGCAGAAGCGTCCGAAACGAGCCTCCACGTCGGCGAGACCGGCGGCGCTCAAGTCGGGGAGCGGCAGGTAGGCCGCCGCTCCCGCGCCACGCGCCTCCTGCACGATCGCCGGGTCGCGCAGGTCCCCGATCAGGATGGCCGTCAAGTCCGGAGCCAGCTCGCGCACGCGGCGGACGAGATCGAGACCGCCGCGCCACTCACCGCGCCCCGCGGCGCCCGGCAGGAGCAGATCGCAAACCAGGGAGAACGGCACGCCCGTGGCCGCGAGCGACCGCGCCAGCGTCAGGCCCTCCGTCGGCGTCGCGCAGGCCTCGATCTCCAGGCCGCGGCGCACGAGCTCGTCCTTGAGCTTGAAGCGCAGCAGCGAGCGCTCGATGACCAGGAGCACGTGGCGGCGATCGCGATGGCCCCGGGGTGCGGCCGCGCGCGGCGCACGGGCGGGTCGTGCTCCGCCCCGCAGCGGCAGGCCCTGCAGAATGCTGTCGGGACCGAGGCCCTCGCGCAGGCCGATCCCGTGCCCCGCGGGGGCCGGCGCCGGGTCCTCCACCTCGAACCGGAACTCTCCTTCCTGCAACAGCACGAGCGAGCGCAGGATCGCGCGCAGCTCGTTGCGCACGACCCGCTCGATCGTCTCCTGCGTCACGGCGCCCAGGGCGATGAGGGCGCTCGACAGCTGTCCGCCGCTCCTCGCGCTACGCTCGCGGGCCGTCTTGAGGGCGCCGGCGTCGATCAGTCCCCGCTGCAGGAGCAGGTCCTCGAGCTCGGGTCCCCCCTCGCCGAGCGTCGCCCCGCAGACCAGCCCGTTCTCGAAGCGTACCCTGCGCCCTCCCTGCGATCCGGAGAGGATCAGCGTGCCCGACTGACGGCTGACGTGCACGACCTGGAGGATGTCGGGGAACGAGAGATCTTCAAGACTGCCGATGACCGTCAAGTGGCCCTCGCTCGGCGCGGATCGGACTTCTCTCCGCCCGCGCGGACGACGGGCGGACCTGTCGAGACGAGGTAAAATCTAGGTCCATTTGAGCGTTAGGCCAGCCGGCGTGGAAATTACGGAACCGTAAGCGGGCGGGGTCAGGCAGGTCCGGAGCGGTCGCTCTTGTCCGCGGGGTGAAGACCCGGGGAGCCCCCCGGCTCCTCGAGCCTCTTGCGCAGCGCGTCCAGGATGCCGTTCACGAACTGTCCGGAGTCCTCCCCGCCGAACCTCTTGGCGAGCTCGATCGCTTCGTCGATCACGACGATCGGCGGAGTCTCCGGCTCGTGCAGGAACTCGTAGACCGCTAGCCTCAGGACGTTGCGATCGACGATCGCCAGGCGCTCCAGGCGCCAATTGTCGAGGCCCTGCGCCAGAAGGGCGTCGATCCGGAGACGCGCCTGATCCGCGCCCAGGGCGAGGCGCTCGGCGAAGGCGCGTACCTCCCGGGGCGCCGTGTCGTCGCGCCAAAACTGCGACACCACCTCCGTCATCGGGGTTCCGGAGGTCTCGAGCTGGTAGAGCATCTGGAGGGCGTACTCCCGCGCCTTGTGCCTTGAGGCCATCTTCAGTCGAGACTCTTGAAAAGCGTGACCATCTCGATCGCCGCCAGCGCGGCGTCCCACCCCTTGTTGCCCTCCTTCGCCCCCGCCCGCTCGATCGCCTGGTGGAGGTTCTCGGTCATGAGCACTCCGAAGGTGACCGGCTTCCCGGCCTCGAGGGCCGCCGTCGCGACTCCGCGGGCCACCTCGCCGCAGATCTGCTCGTAGTGCGAGGTCTCGCCTCGGATGACGCAGCCGAGGCAGACGACCGCCTCGACCCGCTTCGAGAGGGCCAGGCGCCGCGCGGTCACCGGGATCTCGAACGCGCCGGGGACCCGGACGACGGTGACGTCGCTCTCTGCGACGCCGTGCCTGAGCAGGCAGTCGAGGGCGCCGGTGAGGAGCCTCTCCGAGATGAAGTCGTTGAAGCGGCCGACGACGATCCCGATCCTGAGACCCCTCCCGTCCAAGCCCCCTGCCAGCTCGCGCGGCGCCACCCGGAGACCCTCCCGATTTCCTTGCCTCTCAAGCGCTTGCGGCGATCGTATAGGCCGGTCACCGGCCTGTCAAGGAGCGCCCAGGCAGGGCCTCAGGAGGGACGCCCAGGCAGGCGCGAGGGCCGCCTTGAGGACCACGTCGGCAAGGAGGAGCGCACCGGCGAGCAGGTAGAACGTCCGGCGCCGCTCGAACGGAACCCAGCGGCGCCCCAGCCGAGACACGACCGGCCTGGAGAGGGCGACGCCGAGCAGGACGTAGGCCGCCACCCGGAACATGGCATAGGGGGGCCACCCGAGAAGAAATGCGATCCACGGCGCGCCGCCGGCCGCGGCCAGCGCGCCGACGTAGTACGACATGTATCCGACCAGGAGGGCGCCGAGCGCGATTCCCAGAAGGCCGCCGGAGAGCGCCGTCAGGGCGGCGAAAACGCCCAGATGAAGGGCATGCTGCGGGAGAAAGCGCGCCGGATCGCCCTCGCGCCCCTGTCCGGAGCGAATGAAGGCGAACATCTCGTCGCGGTAGGCCGGGCCGTGGATCACGAGGTCGCCGGCGCGCACCGGATCGCGCGCGGACAGCGCGACGACCGCCGCCGACAGGGACGCGGCCCACAGCAGGACCGCCACCGCCGCCGTGCCCTGGCGTCCCCGCGCCACCAGGAGCACCATGAGCGGATAGACGGCGAGGGTCGCCAGGACCGGGAGGAGGAGGCGGCTCCCGGCGACGAAAGCGATGAGCACCGCGACGGGGGCCAGGAAGGCCGGCAGGAGGGCCGCGAGTCTCATGGGCGAGGCGCCGGCTCGTCGACGCTCAGGAACTCCCTGAGATCGCGGACGCGGACGTCGATCTCTCGCTGCGTCACGCGCGCCAGCCGCCTGAGGCTGAAGTCCTCCACGCAGAAGGAGGCCAGGACGCTGCCATAGATCATCGCCTCGCGCAACGCCCCGCCCCCGGTCCGGCCCGTGCGGGCCAGGTGACCCATGAAGCCGCCGGCGAAGCTGTCGCCCGCCCCGGTCGGATCGACCGGCCGCTCGATCGGATAGGCCGGAACAGCGAAGTAATGGCCGCCCGCGAACAGCGCCGCGCCGTACTCTCCGCGCTTGATCACCAGGAAGCGCAGCCCGAGCCCCAGCAGCCGGCGCGCCGCCACCACCGTATTGAGCTCGCCGGCCAGGAGGCGCGCCTCGGCGTCGTTGATCACCAGCCCGTCGACGCCGGAGAGCAGCCGCTTGAGGCTGTCGGTCTTCCCCTCGATCCAGAAGTTCATGGTGTCGCAGGCGGAGAAGCCCGGCTTCACCTGCGCGAGCACTCGGCGCTGCAGGTCCGGGTCGATGTTCCCGAGGAACAGGTGCGGCACGCCGACGTCCTCCGGCCGGATCTTCGGATCGAAGCTCTCGAAGACGTTCAGGTGGGTGGCCAGGGTGGTCCGGTCGTTCAGATCCTCGGAGTACTCCCCCGCCCAGCGGAACGATGCCCCCTTGCGCACCTCCAGCCCCGAGAGGTCGATCCCGCGGTCGAGCAGCAGCCGCCGCGGCTCCTCGCCGAAGTCCTCGCCGACCACGGCGACCATCCGCACGCGCGTGAAGTAGGAGGCGGCGACCGCGAAGTAGACGGCCGATCCGCCCAGCACCTCCCGGGCCTCGCCGTACGGCGTCTTGACGGAGTCGAATGCGACCGAGCCGACCACCAGGAGGGACATTTGTCAGCCCAGGTACCGGCCCGCCAGCACCCGGAGGCGCGCGCGCGCCGCGGCCGGGATCAGCCTCCGGTCGGTGAGGATGGCGTTCTGGAGAGCGCGGGCGCAGGCACAGGACCGCGCCTCCGGCAGGCGGTCGAGGAGCCCGGACACGATCGCCTGGGCGGTGCGCGCGTTGTCGTTCAGGCGCGCCACCACCTCCTCGACGCTGACCGGCTCCTCGTCCTCCCGCCAGCAGTCATAATCGGTCACCATGGCCAGCGTCGCGTAGCAGATCTCCGCCTCCCGAGCCAGCTTCACCTCCTGCGCGTTGGTCATGCCGATCACGTCGACCTTGAAGGACCGGTAGAGGTGCGACTCGGCCCGGGTCGAGAACTGGGGCCCTTCGATGCAGAGGTAGGTGCCGCCGTCGTGCAGCCGCGCCCCGGCCGCCTGCGCCGCGACCGCCAGCGCCCCCCGCAGCACCGGACAGGCCGGATCGGCGAGCGAGACGTGGGCGACGACGCCCGAGCCGAAGAACGTGGAGGGGCGGTGGCGCGTCCAGTCGATGAACTGGTCCGGTAGGACCACGTCGAGGGGGCGCAGCTCCTCGCGCATGCTGCCGACGGCGCTGACCGACACGAGGCGGGTCACGCCGAGCTCCTTGAACCCGTGGATGTTCGCCCGAAAGTTGATCTCGGAGGGCAGGAGGCGATGGCCGCGGCCGTGCCGCGCCAGGAAGACGACGTCGTGTCCCCGGATCTGCCCGAGGAGGTAGGCGTCGGAGGGCTCGCCGAACGGCGTGCCGATTCGTTCCTCGCGCGGGGCCTCGAGACCGGCCATCTGGTAGAGGCCGCTCCCGCCGATGACCCCCAGTGCGCGCATGCGCCTGCTCCCCGGCTGAACCCGCGCCGCGAAAGGGAGCGCATGCTAGCACCCGCCCCGGGAGGTGTCAACGCGGAGAGCCCTGTCGCGGAGAGCCCTGTCGGGAGGACGCCGCCGGCCCGGGCGCCGGGCGGGGAGCGGATCAGCGACCCGCCCACGCCCGGATCGTGCGGCCGGACTCGTCGCGGTCGAGCGCTTCCTCGCCGGCGGCCGCGAGCGCCTCGGCGTCGCCGCGCCGCGCCACGATCGTCCCGTACCCCCGGACGCGCGGCTGCAGCACGACGAGACGGTCCCCGCAGGCCTCCTTGAGATGATCCCAATACGACCGGCGCCCCTGTCTCAGGCAGACCCTGAGCCCCAGGTCGACGGCGATCACCCGCCGGGCGCCGATCGGAGGAGCGAAGGCATATTCGACCGGGACCGCCGTGTGCCACCCCGCGTCGACCAGCAGGCGTCGGGTGCCGTCGAGTGGGGCGGGCACGGGCGGAAAGAGGAACGGAATGGCCGCGGAGGCCTTGACGGCGACATGCAGCGGGGCGGGCTCCGCCAGGCCGGGGCCTCCGTGCACGAGGACCTCGCAACGCCGACGCAGATCGAAGACCAGGATGCCGAGGCGGGCCACGCCATGGTGCAGCCTGGCGAACGAGGCGCGCTGGAGGCGATCGAGATGGGCCGGGATCTCTCCCGATCGCCGGAGCGCCTGCCGCGAGATCAGAGGAAGGCGCCATCGTGACAGGGCGAAGCTCAGAAGGGTGGCGGGTCCGATCCGGCGCGCGGCCCCGATCATCTCCTCCGGCGCCATTCCGACCGCCGCGTACATCGCGGCCACGATGGCACCGACGCTGCACCCGAGGATCGTGTCGATCGGGATGCGCTCCGCGCGCAGCCTCCGCAACACCCCCGCGTGGGCCACGCCGCGTGCGCCCCCGGCGCCCAGAACGAGGACGATGCCGGAGCGGTCCATCGATCCTAGCCCGGCCCGGACCGCTCGATCCGGACCAGGTGATTCGGTCCCTGGCGCGCGTCGCGCCGCCCGATCGCCTCCAGGAACCCGACCCTCGAGACGAGCGTCAGGACGAACGGCGACGCGTCGGACCTCCGCCCTCGCTCCGCGGCCTCGGCCCGGGGCGTTCGCCACAGGGCACGGCAGCGCTCCACGACCCGGCGAGCCTGGCGTCGACTCTCCAGAGCGCGCACGCCGTTCTGCCGGAAGAACCGTTGACACACGAGCCGGACCAGTCGAGCGAGCCCGGGCTCGGGGGGCAGGGTCAGGACGAGCGTATCCCTTCGATCGGGTATCAAGCACGCTCCTTGGGCGAGAGCCGCTACTGTCGCATCTTTCCGCGGATCGCAGGCATCTTAGGTGCGAGGCTCCCGGGGTGTCAACCACCTCGAACCGCGGGGAGCGTTCCTTGCATGACCCGACGCGCGCGCCTAGATTTAGCTGGAACAGGAACTTAGGAGGACGTGTGTCCACGGGCGGGGACGGGGCGACGGGGGGGGCCAGCGAGGGGCGGTTCCGCGCCTTCGCCTACTCTCTCGGCGTCGCGGCGACCCTCGCCGTCGCGTGGGAGGTATCGCAGTCGCTCGAGCTGCTCCGTCAGGAACTGCTGCCGGTCGTCGTCTTCTCCCTGTTCATCGGATTCGCCTGGTACTTCAGCTTCACCATCTTCCCGCGCGCCAGCCTGTCGATCTCGCTCGACATGGCCTATCTCATGACCGCCCTGTGCGTTCTGCCCCAGCCGCTGCCCGTGGCGGTCGCCTTCGGCGGCGCCGCGCTCGGGTGCCACCTGCGCCTGCGCGACACGCGGACACGCGGGAACCCGCTCCCGGTCGTCCTGGGGCTCAACGTTGGCGGCCTGGTCCTGACCGCGCTGTCGGGCCAGGGGCTCTCGACCCTCATGGCCTGGCGCTGGCAGTTCCGCGCGTTGACCTGGGAGACGGTGCAGTCGATCGTCGCGCTCTTCCTCGTCTACAACCTCACCAACCTGGCGGTGATGAGCGTGGCGGTCCTGCTCCGAGGGGAGCCGGTGCTCCCCTACCTGGCCCACTACCTGAGGTACATCCCGTCGCTCGAGATCTTCACGATGCCCCTGAGCCTCGGTCTGGCGCTCCTGTATACCGGGGCCGGAATCGGCGGCTTCGTGCCGATGGCCACGACGATCCTCCTGGCCAGCGGCCTCCTGAAGAAGCTGAACCGCGCGCGCACCGATCTGGGCGACGCCAACGAGCAGCTCCAGAACCGCTCGCGCGAGCTCAGGATCCTGAACACGATCGGGCGCGAGATCACGAGCTCCCTGGATCCCGAGGTGGTCTTCGCGAAGGTGAGCGCCAACCTGCAGCGGATCCTGGACGCGCCGTACCTGTTCCTGTCGCTCTACACACGGGGGCCGCACGAGACGTACATCGAGTACGTGGCGCGCGACGGCCAGGTGCAGCCGCGGCCGGAGCGCACCCTCGGGCACGGCTTCACGACCTGGATCGTGGAGGCGCGTCGTCCGCTCCTGGTCGCCGACATGAACGTCGACCGTGACTCCCTGCCCTGCGCCCCCGTCCTCCTCGATCCGTCGATCCGTTCGATCCTGGCGGCGCCGCTCATTGTCAATTCGGTCGCGATCGGCGTGCTCTGCGTGCAGAGTCCACGCGCCGGCGCCTACAGCGTCGACCAGGCGTCGGTGTTCACGACGATCACGCAGCAGGCCGCCATCGCAATCGAGAACGCGCGCAACTTCGAGCTGGCGACCGTCGACCAGCTCACCCGCCTCTTCCTGCGCGACTATTTCTTCCGCAAGCTCTCCGAGGAGCAGGTCCGATCGCGCCGCTATGGCAGCATCTTCGCGGTGCTGATGCTCGATCTCGACGCCTTCAAGGAGATCAACGACAAGATGGGGCATCTGGCCGGCGATCGCTTCCTGCAGCGCGTCGGGGAGGTCATCCGCGAGACGATGCGGGCCCCGGACGTCCCCTGCCGCTACGGGGGCGAGGAGTTCTGCATCCTGCTGCCGGAAACCGATCTCGAGGGGGCGCGCACGATCGCCGAGCGCATCCGGAAGCGGGTCGCCAACCTCGAGGTGCGCGTCGGCGACGGCGTGATCCGGACGACGATCAGCGTCGGGATCGCGTGCTATCCGGCCGACTACCCCGGGACGAACCAAGGGCTCCTGGAGAAGGCCGACCAGGCGCTCTACGCCGCGAAGCAGGCGGGCCGGGATCGCGTCGTCACCGCCGCGTCGAACGCCGCGCCGGCCCCCCGCGCACGCTGAACGCGCGGTCCCGCCGACGGGCGCGCCGCCTCTCAGGAACCGACGCCCAGGAACTCCTCCAGGGATCGACCGACGCGCCTGCGAAAGTGCTCGTGCAACGCAGGGATCGGGCCGCTCGGGGCGTCGAGGAGCACCTTCTCGACCCTCAGGAGCGGGAAGAAGGCGGTCGAGAGCTGCGGCGCGTCCTGCCCGTCGGCGACCTGCCGCACCCACTCGTCGAACGAGTCGAGGTCGATCCCCTGCATCACGATGCCGGTGGCGTCGAGGGAGCGCAGCATCCCCCAGTAGCGCGCACGGGGCTCCTTGAGATAGGCGATGACGATGCTCGGGACCTTCAGGAAAGGGATGACCATCGGAGAACGACCTCCCGGGCCGGCCGTCAGGGGATGAGCATGACGCCGACGCCCAGCGGGTCGGGCGTGAGGCTCGCCTCGGTGGCGGCGATCACCTGCTCCACGCCGACGCCGGGGGCGATCTCGCACAGGACCAGCCCCCGGTTCGTGACGTCGACCACCGCCAGGTCGGTGATGATGCGATCGACCACGCCCTGCCCGGTCAGCGGGAGCCGGCAGCGCCTCAGGATCTTCGGCTCTCCCTCCTTCGTGGTGTGCGTCATCATGACGATCACGCGCCTGGCTCCCGCCACCAGGTCCATGGCGCCGCCCATCCCCTTCACCATCTTCCCCGGCACCATCCAGTTGGCCAGGTTCCCCTCCTGATCGACCTCCATCCCTCCCAGGACCGAGAGATCGATGTGACCGCCGCGGATCATCGCGAAGGAGTCGGCGCTGCTGAAATAGGAGCAGCCGGGTGTCTCCGTGATGGTCTGCTTACCCGCGTTGATCAGGTCGGGGTCCTCCTCGCCAGGGAGAGGGAACGGTCCGATGCCGAGCATGCCGTTCTCGCTCTGGAAGATCACGTGGATCCCCGGGGGGACGTGGTTGGCAACCTGGGTCGGCATGCCGATGCCGAGGTTCACGTAGAACCCGTCCCTCAGCTCAGCGGCGGTCCGCAGGACGATGAGTTCTCTGCTCGATTCGCTTTTCATATTCGGTCCCCCGGAAGATCCGCGTGACGAAGATCCCGGGCGTGTGCACCCCGTCGGGGTCGAGGGCCCCCGGATCGACCAGATCCTCCACCTCGGCGATGGTGACGCGTCCCGCGGTCGCCATGATCGGATTGAAGTTACGCGCCGTCTTGCGGTAGACGAGGTTCCCCAGCCGATCACCCCGGAACGCCTTCACGAAGGCGAAGTCGGCCACGAGCGCCGTTTCCAGGACGTAGTGCCGGGGGCCGAACTCGCGGGTCTCCTTCCCCTGCGCGGCGATCGTGCCGTAGGCGGTCGGCGTGTAGAACGCGGCGATGCCGGCTCCGCCGGCACGGATCCGCTCGGCGAAGGTTCCCTGCGGGTTCAGCTCCACCTCCAGCTCCCCCGACAGGAACTGCTGCTCGAAGAGGTCGTTTTCGCCGACGTAGGTGGCGATCATCTTCCGGACCTGCCGGGTTTTCAGGAGAAGGCCGATGCCGTACTCGGTGGTCCCCGCGTTGTTGCTGATCACCGTCAGGTCCTTCGTCCCTTTCCTGAGCAGGGCCTTGATCAGGTTTTCCGGGATGCCGCACAGACCGAAACCGCCCATCATGATCGTGGCACCGTCCCGGACGTCCCGGATCGCCTCTTCGGCGTCCCTGGCGACCTTGTCCATCCGCTACCTCTCCTCCCTGCGAGGCCGGGACTGCCGCAGCTCCAGGAGGACGCCTCCGGTGCCGCGCGGATGAATGAAGGCGACCCGCGATCCCTCGGCGCCCGGCCGCCCCTCCCGGCCCGCCGGCGACAGCCCGGCCTCCTTGAGCCGCCCCAGCACGCCGTCCAGATCGTCGACCTCGAAGCAGACGTGATGGATCCCCTCCCCTCGCTTCTCGAGGAAGCGGGCGACCGGCGAGTCGCCCGACGTCGGCTCCAGCAGCTCGATGCGCGTCCGGCCGGCGGGGAGCATCGCGACCTTGACGCCCTCCCCCGGCACCTCCTCGACCGTCTCCAGGTCGAGACCCAGGAGGTCGCGGTAGAGCGCCAGCCGCTCGTCCAGGCTCCGCACCGCCACCCCGAGATGATCCAGAAGCGCCGCCGGGGCCCCCTTCCGCGAGTCCATCCCCGCCAGGACCTCGCGCGCGGCGGTGTACGGATCGATCGCACGCGCCTCGAGACGTGCCTGATAAGCCGCCAGCTCCTCCCGGCCCAGGTCCTCCGACGTCAGCCGCGACATCACCCGCTCGCGGAGGATCTCGAGAAAGCGGGCCGCCAGGCCGCTGCGGCGGCGCGCCGCGAGGTCGCCTCCGGCGCGCAGGAAGCGCGCGTGGCCCTCAATCTCCTCGGCCACCTCGGGGACACCGGTCCCCTCGGTGGCCACCGTCTGGAGGATCGGCGGCGTCCAGGGACGCTCGCCTCCGAGCGACAGCATCGCCTCGAGGTCCGAGGCGAGCCGATCCGCGCCGGGATGATCGGCCTTGTTGATCACGAAGAGGTCCGCGATCTCCAGGAGGCCGGCCTTGATGGCCTGGATGTCATCCCCCTGTCCCGGCGTCAGTACGACCAGGACCGTGTCGGCCACCCGCACCACGTCGATCTCGTCCTGCCCGACACCCACGGTCTCGATCAGGAGCGGATCGCGCCCGGAGGCGTCCATCAGGTCGACGGCGTCGCGCGTTGCGCGGCTGAGCCCTCCGAACCGGCCCCGGCTGGCCATCGAACGTATGAAGACCGACGGGTCGAGCGTGTGCTCCTGCATGCGGATCCGGTCGCCGAGGATCGCGCCGCCGCTGAAGCTGCTGCTGGGATCGACGGCGACCACGCCGAGGCTCCTCCCACGTGCCCGGTAGAGGGTCACCAGGCGATTGACGAGGCTGCTCTTGCCGACGCCGGGAGGACCGGTGACGCCGATGACGGAGGCCCGTCCGGTGCGCGGGAAGAGGGCCGCCACCACCGCCTCGCCCTGCGGCGAGCCCTCCTCCACAAGGGAGATCGCCCGGGCCAGGGCGGCCGGGTCGCCTGAGGCGACCGAGCGCGCCAGCCCGGCGCTCACCCGGGGAGCTCCGGCGCGAGATCGAGGAGGCGGCGGGCGATCACCAGCCTCTGAATCTCCGAGGTTCCCTCGCCGATCGTCGTGATCTTCGCATCGCGGTAGAACCGCTCGACGGGGAAGTCCTTGATGTATCCGTACCCGCCATGGATCTGGACGGCGCGGTTGGTCACGCGCACCGCCGTCTCGGAGGCGAAGAGCTTCGCCATGGAGGAGGCCATCGTCACGTCCTGGCCGCTGTCCTTGAGGAACGCCGCCCGCTGCACGAGAAGGCGCGCCGCGTCGATCTCGGCCGCCGAGTCGGCGAGCATCCACTGCACCGCCTGGAAGCTGGCGATCGGCTGGCCGAACTGCTGCCGCGTGCGCGCGTAGGCCAACGCCTGCTCGAGGGCGCCGCGCGCGATCCCGACCGCCAGCGCCCCAATCCCGATCCGGCCGCCGTCGAGCACGCGGAGGGCGTCGATGAACCCCTCCCCCGCTCCGCCCAGCCGCAGATTGTCGGGGACGCGGCAATCCTCCATCACCAGCTCGGCGGTGTCGGAGGCGCGGCACCCCATCTTGTTCTCCTTCTTCCCGGCCCGGAACCCCTGCATCCCCCGCTCGAGGATGAAGGCGGAGATCCCGTGCTTCCCCTTGGTCCTGTCCGTCACGCAGAACACCACCGCGACGTCGCATACGGAGCCATGCGTCGCGAAGGTCTTGCTCCCGTTCAGGACCCAGCCGGCGCCGTCCCGGACCGCCGTCGACTTCGTGCCCGCGGCATCGCTGCCGGCCGTCGGCTCGGTCAGGCTCCAGGCGCCGATCTTCTTCCCCTGCGCCAGGGGGACGAGGAAGCGCGTCTTCTGCTCATCCGTTCCGGCGAGGTAGATATGGTTCGAGCAGAGGGAGTTATGGGCCGCGACGGAGAGGCCGATCGAGCCGTCCACCCGCGACAGCTCCTCGATGATCAGGACGTAATCGCGGTACCCCAGGCCCGCCCCGCCATACTCCGGCGGGAAGAGGATGCCGAGCATCCCCATCGCCCCCAGCCTTTCCATGATGTCACGCGGGAAGGTCTGGGTCTCGTCGAGCTCGAAGGAGCGCGGGGCGATCTCCTTGTCGGCGAACTCTCGGACCGTGCGGCGGGTCAGCTCCTGCTCTTCCGTGAGATCGAAATCCAAAGACTCCCCCGCTTCGGAGCGACCCATAGCCTGCGGCTCCTCGTGATTCTAGTGCACGCCCCGAAGCGGATCAAGCTGACGCGGAATCAAGCAGATAGACCGGCTCGAGGGCCGGGCGGTAGCCGGTCTGTGGACTCCGGAATGCATCAGGGCACGACGGGGGGTCGAGGGCCTGTCTCCCGACAGCCGATAGGTAATCTCGGCCTGCATAATGACATGCACATGAATTATTTCAACAGCATAACAAGTTTTATGATAATCACTTACATAATTATGAATGATATAACGAAGATAACTTGACAATAATGCACTAAATGTTTATATTAGCGGCGAATCGGTCGGCGGATCGCACGAAGCGCTCCGGCGGCCGTTGTGGGAAACAGTCTGAGAGGAGGACGAGGACATGACCGCTACAACTCTTACCCGGTGGGATCCGTTCCGCGACATCCTGACCCTGCAGGATCGGGTGAACCGATTCTTCGGAGACTCGTTCACGCGTCTCCCGGCCGCCGAGGCAGCCGGAGCCTGGTTTCCGCCCGTCGACATCCTCGAGGAGGGTGATCAGCTCGTCCTGCGCGCCGAGCTTCCCGGCGTGAACAAGGACGACATCGACATCCGCGTCGAGAACGGCACCGTCACGCTCCGTGGAGAGAAGAAGCTGGAGAAGGAGGTCGACTCCGAGAGCGCCTACAGGCTCGAGCGCTTCTACGGGAGCTTCGCCCGCAGCTTCGTGCTCCCCACCAGCATCGACGCGGACAAGATCAAGGCCACTTACAAGGACGGGGTTCTCGAGGTCGTTCTTCCGAAGGCCGAGGAGGCGCGGCCGCGGAAGGTCAAGGTTCTGGCGAGCTGAGCGTGCTGGCCCGGAGGGCACCAGTCCGCGGAGGGCCGGTGCCCTCCTTGTCTTCTACACGGCCTCGCCCCCTCCGCTCGTGCGGCGTCCCATGATCGAATCGAGAACGTCGCAGGCCCTCTCGATCCCGGCGCGAGCGACATCGTAGTGCGTGACCGCGCGCACCTGGCGATCGTCGATCGCCAGCGCCAGGACACCCTCCTCTTTCCAGCGCTGGACCAGCTGCGGCGCCGTCATTCCCGAAACGCGCACTTCGAAGATCACGATGTTGGTCTGGACCCGCGCGGGATCGATCGTCAGCCCCTCGATGCGCGCCGCCCTCCGCGCCAGCAGCCGGGCGTTCTCGTGATCCTCGTCGAGCCTCGCGATCCCCTGTTCGAGGGCGACGATGCCCGCAGCCGCCAGCACCCCGGCCTGCCTCATCCCGCCCCCGAGCCGCTTCCTGACCCGCAGCGCCTCCTCGATGAAGCCCCGGGGCCCGGCCAACATCGATCCGACGGGAGCGCCGAGCCCCTTCGAGAGACAGAACATCACGGAGTCGAACGGACGCGCGATCTCCGCCGCCGGGCGACCGAGCGCCGCCGCGGCGTTGAAGATCCGTGCTCCGTCGAGGTGGACCGGGAGCCGGCGTTCGCGCGCCAGCCCGCAGATCGCCTCCGCTTTTGACGGCGGGTAAATCGTCCCGCCCGCCATGTTGTGGGTGTTCTCCAGCGTCACCAGGCCGGTCTGCGTCAGGTAATAGACCGGGGGCCGGATCGCCTGCCGGACCTCGGGCGCCTCCAGGATCCCGTCCTGACCGCGCAGCGGCCGTGGCAGCACGCCCGAGAACGCGGCCATCGTCCCCATCTCGTAGTTGAAGATGTGGCTCCGCTCCTCGAGGATCACCTCCTGGCCAGGCCGGGTCCACACGTTCACCGCGATCTGGTTCCCCATCGTCCCGCTCGGGACGAAGAGGGCGGCCTCCTTGGCGAGAACGGAGGCGGCCATCTCCTCCAGGCGACGGACCGTCGGATCCTCGCGGAAGACGTCGTCCCCGACCTCGGCCTCGGCCATCGCCCGGCGCATCGCCGAGGTGGGCCGCGTGACGGTGTCGGAGCGGAGATCGATCGGAGCGGCCGAGGGATGCGGCGGTCGCGGGCGGCTCATGCCCGAGGATCTTACACGAGGCGCCGGGGGACGCGCGCTATAATGCGCCGCCATGACCAATCTGCCGCGGCGGACGCCGCCGATGCCGGCGACCAGGGCGCTGGCCGGCCTCTCGGCGGCCGTTCTTCTCGCCTGCGGCGGCACCCCGGGCTCCGCGGGCCGGCCGAGCGTCCTCCTCATCACCATTGACACGCTGCGCGCCGATCATCTCGGATGCTATGGCTATCCCCGCCCCACCTCGCCGCGCATCGATCGGCTGGCGTCCGAGGGCGCGCTCTTCTCGCGCGTGATCACCTCCCTGCCGCGGACGACGCAGTCGATCGCCTCGATCCTGACCGGACGCTATCCCAAGGAGCATGGTGCCCGCGGCCTATTCTCGTCGCTGTCGGCGGCCAACCTGACGCTCGCGGAGGTGCTGAAGCAGGAGGGCTACGGCACCGGCGCCATCGTCTCCAACATGTTTCTCCGCCCGGGGCAGGGATTCGAGCAGGGGTTCGAGACCTACGACAACCCGCCCAGGCGCTTCGACGGCGATTCCGCGGCCGAGGTGACCGGGGCCGCGGTCCGCTGGCTCCGGAGCCGGTCTCCCGGGGCGCCCTACTTCCTCTGGGTGCACTACCTCGATCCCCACTGGACCTACGAGCCGTCGCGGCCGTTCGACGGAGCGTTCGATCCGGGGTTCCACGGGCGTTTCACGCTCTACGAGGATCTCGCAGCCGGACGTCTCACGAAGGGGCAGCTGATCTTCCACAACCCTCTCGACGCCCGCCAGTCCGAGCACGTCGTCGCCCTCTATGACGGCGAGATCGCCCAGGTGGACGCGGCGGTCGGCACGCTCCTCGACGAGGCCGAGAGGTCGACCCCGCGGCCGCTCCTGGTGGTCCTCACCTCGGATCACGGGGAGAGCCTGGGGGAACACGGCTGCCACTTCGCGCACGGCGAGTACCTCTACGAGGAAGGGCTGCGCGTGCCGCTCCTGCTCAAGCTGCCCGGGCGGGTCCCGGCGGGACTGAAGAGCGACGCCCTGGCCCAGAACGTCGACGTGGCGCCGACGATCCTCGCGCTCCTCGGGATCGGGCGGATGCAGACGGTCGACGGACGGCCCCTCCTCCTCCCTGGCGGGCCGCGCGGAAACGAGGGGCTGTCGATCTATCGGCCGGCGCCCGGGCGCGACGTCGCCTTCGCGGAGAGCGACTATCAGCTGATCCACCCCGAGAACCCGCGCTTCTATATCCGCGGGCCGGCAGGAAAGTGGTCGTCCGCCTCCGACGGCCGTCACAAGCTGATCGTGATCCCCCGCCCCGGAGGGGAGATCGTCGAGTACTACGATCTCCTCCACGACCCGGGCGAGACGCGCAACCTGGAGGGAACAGGCGCCGACCGCGAGGTCCGGGACCGCCTCCTGCGCGCGCTGACCAGGTACGTCGACTACGGATCCGGCCCGCCCTCGGCCGCTCCGGGGGAGCTCGATCCCGACCAGCGCGAGCGGCTGCGGTCGCTCGGTTACGTCAACTGATCGTCGTCGGCAGGAGGCGCTCGAGGACCTCATTCGATACGAGGCGGCCGCGGCGCGTCAGGCGCAGGCGGCTGCCCGAGAGGTCCACGAGCCCGGCCCGGAGGAGGGGCTCCAGCCCCGGGTCGTCCGGAGACGGGAGGGAGGGCCCGTAGCGCTCCCGGATCGCCGCGAGGTCGACCCCTTCCGCCAGCCGGAGCCCGGCGATCATAGCCTCGAAGCCTCGGGCGGCGGCAGGCTGCGGGTCCTCGACCCTCGGCAGCCCGACGCCGCCGCGGGCCAGGTATCCCGCGAGGTCGGGCCGGTTCGACCAGCGCTTCCCACCGACGTACGAGTGGGCGGACGGCCCGAAGCCGACGTACTCCTGGTCGGTCCAGTACTTGAGGTTGTGGCGGCTGCGGTGGCCCGGCCGCGCGAAGTTCGAGATCTCATACTGCTCGAACCCCCCTGCCGCGAGCCGATCGGCCGCCGCGTCGTAGAGCGCCGCCGCCGCGTCCGCCTCCATCGGAACCGTCCGACCGAGCGCCACCCGCCGTCCCAGAAGCGTCCGGTCGTGGACCTCGAGCAGGTAGAGCGACAGGTGATCGGCGCCGCGCTCCAGGACGCGTTCGATCCCCCGGAGCGCCGCGCCGCGATCCTGCTCGGGGAGCCCCAGGATCATGTCGACCCCGACGCTCCGCACCCGGGAGCACCGCGCCTGGTCGATCGCCTCGAGGGCGCGTCTCGAGTCGTGCGGACGCCGCAGCGCGACCAGCAGACGATCGTCGAGCGACTGGACGCCGAGGGACAGCCGGCTCACGCCGAGCGCGGCCAGAGCCTCGAGACGCCCCGGATCGACGTCCTCCGGGTTCATCTCGAGGGCGACCTCGGCCCCGGCCGCGACGCTGAACGAGCGCCCCAGGGCCGCGAGCACCCGCCCCAGGAGCGGGGCCGACAGGAGGGAGGGCGTGCCACCGCCGAAGTGGATCGTATCGGCCGGTCGGCCCCTCAGAGGCGCCGCCACCGCATCGATCTCGGCGCACAGCGCATCGGCGTATTCCTCCAGCCGCCGTCCCCGCGCCGGCACCAGGTAGAAGTCGCAATAGGAGCAGCGGACCGCGCAGTAGGGGACGTGCGCGTAGATCCCGATCATGCCGGCCCCCTCGGACGACCCGTCACACCTGCTCGACGCTCGTGGCCTGGACCCAGCCGCTCAGGGCGTTCGGCAGGCTCACCTGGCACCAGCCGTCGAGGCGGTTTCGGATCTGGAGACGGGTCCCCTCGTGCACCGTGAAGAGCACCGTGTTGTCGGCCGCCGGACCGCTCAGGACATCGACCCGATCTTGCATGACGATGGCGCGGCCGGACGCGTCGTCCCGGACCTTGTAGGCCAGGGCCCCTCCGGCCAGCGCAAGCGCCATCCCCGCCGCCGCCAGGGTGTAGGCGATGACGCGCCGGCGAAGATCGCTGCGCACGAGAGGCAGCGCACCGGCCAGGCCGGAGGCGACGAGATAGGCCGCCAGGAAGATGACCGAGACCAGGTTGCTCGAGAGCGCGTCCAAGGCGTCCTGCAGGACCTGGACCGGGTACGGAACCTCCGGCTCCGGCACCCGGTCGCGAATCCGCCCGCGGGCGAACTCGAGGTTGTCGCGGGCGTCCTGATCGGCCGGATCGATCCGCAGCGCCCTCTCGTAGTTCAGGATCGCAGGGCCCAGCCGGGCCATCTTGAAGTAGGCGTTGCCCAGGTTGTACAGCACCCGCGGATCGATGACCCCGTAGTCCAGGATCGTCGCGTACGCGGTGGCGGCCTCTTCGTACTTCCCCTCCTCGTAGGCGCCGTTGGCGCGGGCGAAGAGCTCGGCCGGCGTCGAGGCCCGGGCGGCCGAGCCGCCGGCCGCCGCCAGCACCAGGAGGATCAGAGCGAGGCGCGGGCGTGGTCTCATGCGGCGAGGGACCGCTCGAGGGCGACGAGGGTCTCCTCGGCCGACTCGAGCGTCCGGCGCATCTCGTCGGCGCCGGAGGAGGTCGGGGCGAATCGGGCGAAGTCGCACGCCTCCAGGCAGCGGTGGAACTCGGTCCGCAGGGAGTCCGGAGCGCCGCGCGACGACAGCAGCTCTTCGATCCGATGCTGGGTGAGCCCGCCGGGGAGGGTGTCGAACTTGTCGGCGACGTATTCCGTCAGGGCCTGCGCAACCGCCGCGTAGAAGGCGCGCGACGTCGACGGCGTCATGCGCCGCCGCGCCTCCTTCAGCCTGCGGCGCGCCCGGGAGCGTGCCCGCCGCTCGCGCCGCGCCCTGCGGCTCGACGCCGAGAGGTCGCGCCTTCGGGCGTAGACGAACAGCCCCATGTCGGCTACCGCCGGGAGCAGGACGAGGACGAGGAAAAGGGGCGAGCGATAGAGACGCCGCGACCTGTCGACCAGGCCGCCCGGCGCGGTCTTGATGTAGTGGATGTCCCGCCGCAGGAGCCGGACATCGCTCTGGGCCATCGCCGGGGAGGACAGGCCTGGTCGCTCGTCTCCGCGCGCCACCTGGATGCCCAGCGGCGGGCTCGACACGGCGCGGTACTCCCGTGCTCCGGGATCGAAGAACGAGAAGGTGACCGGCGGCACCCTCTGGGCGCCGGGGGCCAGAGGGATCAGGACGTAGTCCCACACCTTCTCGAATCGCATGCGCTCGCCCTGGAAGGAGGTCGAGGCGCTGACCTTCGGGGCGTACTGCTTGAAGTCGCTCAGCTCCGGCAGGGGCGACGCGCTCACCGCGTTCAGGTTCCCCTCCCCCGCGATCCGCACCTTGACGCCGATCGCGTCGTTCACCCGCGCCTCCTTGCGATCGGCGCTCACCGACAGGGTGAAGCTGCCCACCGCCCCGGAGAACCCCGCGGGCTTCGACGCGGCGGGCAGCGGCAGGACGGTGATGGCGATCGGCTCCGTGCGGCGGATGACCGTCTCGGTCGGAGTGAAGAAGAACGACTCGATCGGGTCCTGGCTCCGGCGGCGCACCTGGATCTGGTACGCGACGGGAGGGACGGTGAGCGTCCCGCTGGAGGTCGGGAAGAGGGCCCGCTTCATGAGAGTGTACTCGTTGTACAGCTCGGTGCCGATCTGGACCCGCTTCATGTCGAGGTTCTCGGGCACCTTCAGCTCCTCCGCCCAGAACCCGGGGAAGGTCGGGGTGTCTTTCATGCCGAGGTTCAACACCTCGGTCTGCGTGTCGAGCAGGAAGCGGACGGTCACCTGCTGCCCCAGGTAGGCGGTGGGCGCGTCGACCTCGGCCCGGACGCGGACGTCGGCCCCCGGGTTCCCCTGCGGCGACCGGCCGCCGGGGACCGCGGACGGAGGCCGGCCGCCGTACGACGGGCCGGCCGGGGGCGGCTGCGCGGCCGGCGGGCGGGCCCCGCCCCCGGGCACGACCTCGACCTGGAGGGGCCTCGTGCGGTACGTCCGGCCCCGGATCAGCAGCCCGAGGGAGGGGACGTTCAGGACCCCGCTCCGCTTGGGGCGCAGCACGTAGCTGTAGGTGCGCGAGGAGGAGGTCTGGCCGTTGACCCACTGGAAGCGGGAGGCGACCGAGGGGCCGCCGACGACGTCAAAGTCCTCCAGGCGCGAGATGTCCGGCGGGGAGACCTGGTCGAAGGAGGGGGCGGCGACCTCCACGGAGAGCGTCACCTCGTCCCCCTCGCCGACCCGCGTCGGCGCGACCTGGGCGCGCACACTCACGTCCTGCGCCCGCAGCGGACCCACCGGCACGGCCAGGCTCCCCAGGAGCAGCAGGAGCGTTCGGATCCCGGCCGCCCGCGGCCTCACCAGTCCTCCTCCGGCGGTCGGCGGTCGCCCGCCATCGCCTGCGCGTGCTTCTTGATCCCCTCCTTCTCCTCGTCGCGCAGCGACTCGAGGATCTGCTTCGCCTCCTCCTCGCTCATCTGCCCCTGCGACCGCTGGGGGGGCGGCTGCTTCTGATCGCCCTGGCCCTGCGGGTGCGGCGGCTGCTCTCCGCTCTTCGACGGCTCCTCCTTGGACTGTGACGAGGAGCTCTGCTGTTCCTGCTTCTTCTCCTGCTCCTTCATGAGACGGAGGGCCAGCTCCAGGTTGCGCTTGGCCTCCTGGTCGTCCGGCCGGGCGCGCAGCGCCTGCACGTAGGCGTTGACCGCGTCCTGCAGCTTTCCCATCCGCAGCAGGGCGTTCCCGCGGTTGTAGGTGGCCGCCTGCGCCAGGTGGGGATCCTTCGCCGCCTGGGCCCGCAGGTATTCCTCGAGGGCCTTGTCGAACGCACCCTTGCGATACAGCACGTTGCCTATGTTGTAGTGCAGCTCGGAGGCGTCGGGGCGGGACACCTGCGCGTCGGTGTACATCTTGAGGGCGTCGTCGAGCCGCTTCTGGTCGTAGAGGCGGTTCCCCTCGTTGTTCCTCGAGGCGGCCGAGTCGGCGCGCGCGGCACCGCCGGTCGCGGCCAGGATCGCCAGGACCAGGACCGCTTTCCGCGAGCGGCTCATGCCGCCGGCTCCTCGCGCAGGGCGAGAGCCCCGGTCTCCGCGGCGCGCTTCCGGTCCGACAGCGCGGCCTCGACCGCCAGGAGGAGGATCGCCGCCGCCAGCGGCATCTGGTAGCGCTCCTCGTAGGCGGTGTGCAGGCGCGACGACAGCGCCTTCTGATCCATGCCGCTGATCTCCTCGTAGATTCGCCTCAGCTCGATCCCCTCGGGCGTCGAACGGAAATACTTGCCGCCGGTGGCCACGGCGATCGCCTCCAGGGCGCTCTCCCCCAGACGGCTGGTGACCTTGCGCTTGCTCCTGTCCTCTTTATACCCCACGATCTCCCCCCGCGTGTTGCGCAGGGGGATTGGCTCGCCGTTGGGGCTGCCGATCCCGACCGTGTAGATGGTGACCCCCTCGTCCGCGGCGGCCCGCGCCGCCCCCTCGACGTCCCCTTCGTGATCCTCGCCGTCGGTGATCAGGATCAGCACCTTGTTGCGCCGCTCGTTCGTCTGGAAGGCCCGGATCGACGCGCGGATCGCCTCGGCGATCGCCGTGCCCGGGACCGGCAGGAGATCGGGATCGAGGACGTCGACGAACAGGCTCGCCGCCGTGTAGTCGAGGGTGAGGGGGCAGGCGACGTAGGCGGTGCCGGCGAAGGCCACCAGGCCGATGCGGTCTCCCTGGAGCAGGTCGATGAGCGAGGCCACGGCGGCCCGCGCCTGCGCCAGGCGGTTCGGCTTGGCGTCCTCGGCCAGCATGCTGAGCGACGTGTCGACCGCGACGACCACGTCGATCCCCCGGCGGCTGACCTTCTCGAGCTTCGCCCCCCACTGCGGCCGCGCCAGGGCCAGGACCAGGAACAGGGCGGCGCCGATCACCAGGGCGGCCTTGATCACGCGGCGCTCCAGGCTGGCGCTGGCGGCCAGGCGGCGCACCAGGCGCAGGTCGCCGAAGACGGCGAGCGCCCGCTGCCGCCGGCGCAGCTCCAGGCCGAACAGCGCCGCGAGGACCGGCAGGGCGAGCAGCAGCCAGAGGTACCCGGGGGCGGCGAACCGCATCAGGGGATCCTCCGCAGCCAGGTCCCGGACAGGAGGAGCTCGATCAGGATCAGGAGCGCCCCGGGGTACAGGAAGGCGGCGAACTGCTCCGTGCGGCGCGTGTACCCCCGCACCTTGATCTCGGTGCGCTCCATCCGGTCGATCTTCGCGAAGATCATGCGCAGCGAGCGGGAGTCGGTGGCCCGGAAGTACTGCCCGCCGGTGGCGGCGGCAATGTCCTGCAGCGACTTCTCGTCGATGTCGGCCTGCACGGTGATGTAGCGCCGGCCGAGGATCGGATCGTCGATCGGATAGGGCGCCTCCCCTTCCGTGCCGACGCCGATCGTGTAGACCTTGATGCCGAGCGCCTGCGCCAGGCGCGCCCCGCTCAGCGGATCGATCTGCCCGCGGTTGTTCCGACCGTCGGTGACCAGGATGATCACCTTGCTCTTCCCCTTCGCGTCCTTGAGCCGCGCCGCGGCCGTCGCCAGCCCCATGCCGATCGCCGTGCCGTCCTCCTCGCGCGGCGCGATGTCGACCTGCCGCAGGAGGTCGAGCAGGACGCCGTAGTCCAGGGTGAGGGGGCAGCGGGTATAGGCGTTGGCGGCGAAGACGACGAGGCCGAGGAGATCATTCCGGCGGCCGCGCACGAACTGGCCCACGACGTCCTTGGCCACCTCGAGGCGGTTCTTCGGCTTGAGGTCCTCGGTGCGCATGCTCCCCGAGTCGTCCAGGGCCAGGACGATGTCGATCCCCTCGGTCAGGACCTCCTCCTCGTGGCGGCCGGTCTGCGGCCGCGCGAAGGCCACGACGAGGAGCACCAGGCCGGCCAGGCGCAGCGCCGGCGGGAGGTGGCGCAGGCGGACCGCCAGGGCGGGCGAGAGGGCGCGCAGCGGCTGGGTCCGGGAGAAGACCAGGCTCGCCCAGCGGCGCCCGCGCAGGATCCGCCAGCCGACCGCGAAGATCAGGAGGAGAAGAGCCAGGCCGGCCCACGGGCTCGCGAAGCGGAAGGTCATCGCGCCGCTCCGCTGGCGGCCGCCGGTGCCTCCGGGACCATCTCGGCCGCGGGCGCCGCGGGCCGCGTCTCGTCCACGAGCCTGTAGGCCATCTCGAAGGCGCCCCGCGTCTCCTCGATCCCGGGGCGGTGCTTGGCGAACTTCACCAGGTCGCAGGCGGCGAAGAACTCGGCCGTCATCGCGGTCACCTTCACCGGCGTGCGCGCGGCGCGGAGCGCCTCCAGGATCTCGGTGCTGGTCCGCTCGAACGTCTCGACGCCGAAGCGCGCCGCCACGTAGCGCCGGAGGATCTCGGCCATCTCGATGTAGAGCTCCTTGATCCGTCCGGCCTCGAGGAGGCCGGACGAGAGGAGCCGCTCGAGCTCCGCATAGGCGATCTCGTGCGCCGGCCGCGGCGGCGCGGCGGGCGCGGCCGTGGCCTCCGGCGGCCGGGGGCGACGGCGCCGCCAGACGAGCCAGCCCGCCGCCGCCACGGCGGCCAGCCCCAGGAGGACGAGCGGCCAGAGAGGCCGCTCCGGCATCCGGGCCTGCGGCTTGATGTCGGCCGGCGCCGTCTCTCCCGGCTTGAGGACCGAGGCCACGTGCAGAGCGATCGCCTCGCTGGACGCCTTCACCTCCTGGCCGGAGGCATCGACCGCCTGGACCTGAAGCGCGGGAATCTCGACCGCGCCGACCTGGTAGGCGGCGACTTTCAGGACCCGGGTCTCCTCCATCCGGCCGTCCTCGAGGAGGCGCTGTGGGGCGATCGTCCTGTCGAGCAGGGCGAGGCTCCCGAGAGAGCGCTCCGGGGCGAACGACCGGAGCGTCGTCCCCTTCGGATAGCTCAGCCGCACCGTCAGCGTGACCGGATCGCCGACGGTCACCTCGGTCCGGTCGACGGTCACCTGGAGCCTCAGGTCGCCCGCCTGCGTCGCGGCGGCGCCCAGGAGGGCGAGGCCGAGGAGCGCGATCCGGGCCGATCGTCCCTCGCCCCCGCGAGGGGCGCGGACCGGACCCGGTTCCGTCCGCCTCACCGGCTCATCCTCCTCGCGCGCCGGTGGAAGAAGCGGACCAGCGGGACGTCATAGGGCCGGTCGGTGAACAGCTCCAGGGCGTCGACCCCGATCGACCGGAAGAGCGCCTCGCGCGTCCCGCGTCTCTCCGCCGCCCAGCGGCGGAAGCTCGCCCGCGTGCGCCGGTCCGAGGCGTCCACGACCACCCGCTCGCCCGTCTCGGCGTCCTCCAGGTCGACCAGGCCGATCGGCGGCAGCTCCTCCTCGCGCGGATCGGTCACGCTGATCGCGATGAGGTCGTGCTTGCGCGCGGCGACCCGCAGCGGCCGGGCGAAGCCGTCTCCGAGGAAGTCGGAGATCAGGAACACGACGCTCCTCTTGCTGATCGTGCGGTACATGAACTGGAGCGCCTGCCCGATGTCCGTGGCGCGTCCCTGCGGGCGGAAGTAGAGGACCTCGCGGATGACGCGCAGCACGTGGTCCTTCCCCTTGCGCGGCCGCAGGAAGGTCTCGACCCGGTCGGTGAAGGCGATGAGGCCGACGCGGTCGTTGTTCTTGATCGCGGAGAAGGCCAGGAGCGCGCACACCTCGGCCTCGATCTCCCGCTTGAACTGGCGCCGCGTGCCGAACTCCCCCGAGGCCGAGAAATCGACCAGGAGGATGACGGTCAGCTCGCGCTCCTCCACGTGCTTCTTGACGTAGGGATGGCCCATCCGGGAGGTCACGTTCCAGTCGATGGTGCGGACGTCGTCACCGAACTGGTACTCGCGCACCTCCGAGAACTCCATCCCCCGGCCCTTGAAGATGGAGTGGTACTCGCCGGCCAGGGACTCGTTCACCAGCCGGTTGGTGCGGATCTCGATCCGCCGGACCTTCCTCAGAATCTCCGCGGGCAGCATCGGGGGGCGGGGACTCCGGTGTTCAGGGGACCTCGACGGTGTCCAGCACGCGCTGGATGATCTGCTCCGTCGTCACGTCCTCCGCCTCCGCCTCGTAGGTCAGGATGATCCGGTGGCGCAGGACGTCGTAGGCGATCGACTTCACGTCCTCCGGCGTGACGTAGCCCCGGCCGCGGATGAAGGCGTGGGCCTTGGCCGCCACCGTGAGGAAGACCGTGGCGCGCGGCGACCCTCCGAACTGCACCAGCCCCTTGATGTCGAGCTTGTACTCCTCCGGCCGCCGGGTCGCAAAGACCAGCTCCACGATGTAGTCCTTGAGGCGGGTGTCCACGTACACCTGGCCGACGGCGGCGCGCGCGCGCAGGATGTCCGGCGGGGCGATCACCTTGCGCACGTCGAAGTGGTTCCCGCCGGTCATGCGATCGAGGATCTCGCGCTCCTCCGTCCGGTTCGGGTAGTCGATCTTGAGCTTCAGCATGAACCGGTCGACCTGCGCCTCGGGCAGAGGGTAGGTCCCTTCCTGCTCGATCGGGTTCTGGGTGGCCAGGACGAGGAAGGGCGGTGCCAGGGGGTAGGACGTGTCGCCGAGGGTGACCTGCTTCTCCTGCATCGCCTCCAGCAGAGCCGACTGCACCTTGGCCGGAGCGCGGTTGATCTCGTCCGCCAGGATGATGTTGGCGAAGAGCGGCCCCTTGCGCGGCACGAACTGCCCGTCCTTCTGATTGAAGATCATCGTGCCGATCAGATCGGCCGGCAGCAGGTCCGGGGTGAACTGGATGCGCTGGAAGTGGGCGTCGATGACGTCGGCGAGCGTCTTGACCGAAAGCGTCTTCGCCAGCCCCGGCACCCCCTCGAGCAGCAGGTGCCCGTCTCCGAGGAGCCCGATGAGCAGGCGGTCGAGGAGGGCCTTCTGGCCCACGATGACCTTGCGCACCTCCCCCAGGACCTGCTCGACGAAGACCGACTCCTTCGCAACCAGATCGTTGATTCGCTTGATGTCCTGTTCCATGCCGGGAATGGCCTCCGAGGGCAGGTCGATCCGAAGGAAACGCTTGATTTTAGACCACGCGCGGGGAGGAGTCAATTTGGCCCCGCCCGTCGGTTGACGCTCCCCGGCGCGGAACCTATACTTCAACGCGGTGCGCGCGATCGTGCGGGAGTGCAAGGAGATGCCGGATCGGTCGCACGGATCGTCACCCGGGTGCGCCATGCCGACCGAGCCGATCCCCCCCTTCCAGGCAATCTACCGCCACCTGATCGAGCGTCGGGGCCTGGATCTCTCGCGCTACAAGGAGAGCTACCTCAGGCGGCGGCTGCTCGTGCGCGTGAGGGCGCTGAAGCTGGCGGGGGTCGCGGAGTATGCGCGATACCTCAAGAGGCATCCCGAGGAGACCGGACTCCTGCAGCGCGCCCTGTCGATCAAGGTGACCGGGTTCTTCAGGAACCGGTCCTGCTTCGCCTTTCTGAGGGAGAGTGTCGTGCCCGACCTGGTGAAACGCTCGGCCGCGCGCCGCCGCCGCGTGACCATCTGGAGCGCCGGCTGCGCCACCGGGGAGGAGGCCTATTCCCTCGCCGCCCTGTTCGCCTGCGCCTCCGGCGACCACCCCACGGTCCGGGCGCAGATCCTCGGCACCGACGTCGACGAGGGGGCGCTGGAGGGGGCGCGCCGCGCGCTCTTCGCCGCCGTCGCTCTCCTGGACGGCGCCCCGAGGGAGGCGATCCGGCACTTCGAGATCCTGGAGGACGGCACGGCGATCCCCGGCCCGCGCCTCCGGCGCATGGTGACCTTCGAGCGCGAGAGCCTGCTCGATCCGTTCGATCGCGCGGACCTCGACCTGATCGCCTGCCGTAACGTGCTGATCTACTTCTCCCTGGAGCATCAGGTGACGATCCTCAGGCGCTTCGCCACCGCCCTGGCGGCGGGCGGCTACCTCGTCCTGGGGCGCGTGGAGCGCCTGTTCGGTCCGGCCCGCTCCCTGTTCGAGGTGGCGAGCGCCCGGGATCGCGTCTACCGCCGCCTTCCGGACGCCCCCCGCGACCCCGCGGGGTCCGAGGAGGCCGCATGCGCCTGAAGCTCGCCCTGGCCTTCCTGATCGTGACCTTCCTGTTCATCGTGACGCACGTCGCGTTCTCCCCGCCCCGCGCCTCCGATTTCTGGGAGCTGGTCGGCCGCGTGTCGACCGAGGTCCTGATCGGCCTGGCGGCGGCGATCGTCCTGTCGCGCTACTTCACCAAGAACCTGCGCGAGCTGGCCGCCGCGAGCGCCGTGATGAGCCGCGGCGACCTGACCCGGAAGGTCGAGGTCGTGGGGGACGACGAGGTGGGCGACCTGGCGCGCTCCTTCAACACCATGCTGCAGAGCCTCTACAACATCGTCACCGAGGTGCGCGGCGTCAGCGGGCAGATCTTCGAGTCGGCCCAGTCGCTCTCGGCGACGGCCGAGGAGATGAACGCGACCACCGAGGAGATCTCCTCCACGGTCCAGAACATCGCCAAGGGGGCCGAGGGAACGGCCGATATGGTGAACAAGACCTCCGCCATCACGCGCGACCTGGCGACGTCGATCGAGGGGATCTCCGAGAAGGCGCGCTTCGCCGCCCGGGCCTCGAAGGACGCCGGCGAGCGGGCGCGCCAGGCGGGCGAGCAGATGGAGGGAGCGTCGCGCAAGGTGGCCGAGATCGTCGCGCGCATCGACAAGGCGACGACCAACGTCGAGGGGTTCAAGGATCGGGCGCTGCGCATCAACGAATCGGTCGACTTCATCACGCACATCGCCCAGCAGACGCACCTCCTGGCGCTCAACGCGACGATCGAGGCGGCGCGGGCCGGCGAGCACGGCCGCGGCTTCTCGGTGGTCGCGGAGGAGATCCGCAAGCTCGCCGACGCGGTCCGCACCTTCGCCGACCGGATCTCGCGCCTGGCGAAGGAGATCAATTCCGAGTCGAGCGACGTCATCGTCTCGATGACCGACAGCACGAGCGCGGCGCGCGAGGGCGAAGCGGTCATCCGCCAGGCCAAGGCGTCGATCGACAGCATGACCCAGTCCGTTCTCGCGAGCATGGAGCGGGTCGAGGAGATCTCCGCCCTCTCGGAGACGCAGGCCAAGGGGGCGGAGGGGCTGGTGCGCGCGATCGAGGAGATCTCGAAGATCGCCGAGGACAACGCCGCCGGCACCGAGGAGGCCTCGGCGGCGACCCAGGAGCAGACCGCCTCGATGCAGGAGATGTCGGCCTCCGCGCAGGAGCTGGCGAAGACCTCCGACACGCTGAAGGACCTGATTTCGATCTTCAAGGTGGGATGAGGGACATCGCGATGCAGGGACCGATCATCACGTTCGAATCGCGCTCGGGCTGGTACGGGGTGCGGGCCGCCGAGGTCCTGGAGGTGGCGCACCTGGGGCGGGTGCGCCCCGTGCCGCACGCCCCGAGGATCGTGGCCGGCCTGGCGGAGATCCACGGACGCGTGGTGACGCTCATCGATCTCGACCGGCTGCTCGAGACCGGCCCCGGGGAGGGCCCCGCGGCCGGATACGGCGTCGTGCTGGCGCCGCCCCAGGATCACCTGGGGATCCTGGTGCGCTCCGAGCTGGACGTGGCCCGCGGCGGCGACGAGGAGAAGCCGGAGCCGCCGGAGTCCGGCGGGCTCCTCCTGGGGTGCCTGCCGGTCGGCGAGAGGCTGCTCAATCTACTCTCCCTCCCGGCGCTCGTCTCCCGCGTGGAGGAGGCGATCCGCGAGGCATTTAGGCCCGGCCGCGCCGGCGCGGGCGGGGAGGCCTGATGGCGATACGCGTGCTGGTCGTGGACGACGCGATGTTCATGCGCTCGATGATCAAGGACATCCTCCAGAACGCCAGCGGACGGTACGAGGTGGTCGGCGAGGCGAACAACGGGCGCGAGGCCGTCGCCCGCTACCGCGATCTCAAGCCGGACCTGGTGACGATGGACATCGTCATGCCCCAGATGGACGGGATCGAGGCGACGCGCGAGATCCTGAAGGTCGATGCCGCGGCCGTCGTCGTCATCTGCAGCGCCATGGGCCAGGAGGCGCTGGTGGTGGAATCGATCTCGGCCGGCGCCAAGGACTTCATCGTCAAGCCGTTCACGTCCGAGCGGGTCCTGCAGGTGCTGGCGAAGGTGCTGCCGGGCGACGCCAACGCCGCGGCCCGCTGAGGGCTCCCGGCGGTGGATGTGCGCGAGTTCCTCGACATCTTTCTCTCCGAGTCCCGCGAGCACGTCGAGGGGATGAACGCCCTCCTGCAGCGGGCCCGCGCCCACCCTCTCGGCGCCGAGGAGATCAACGATCTCTTCCGCCACGCCCATTCGCTCAAGGGCATGGCCGCCTCCATGGGCTTTCGGCCGATGGCGGACCTGGCGCACGCGATGGAAGACCAGTTCCAGGCCTGGCGTGATCGCGGCGATCCGCCCGCCGCCGGGACCCTCGAGCTCCTGCAGCGCGGCAGCGATCGCCTCGCCGCGCAGGTCGACCTCGTGGCGGCGGGCGGCGACCCCCAGCCGGAGGACGCCTTGACGGCCGCCCTGCGCGCGGTACCCTCCCGCTCCCCCGGCGCCCGGCGCGGCCGGCGCCGTGCCGCCGGCGGCCGCCGCGCCGACCGCCCGGCCGCCCGGAACGCGAAGCCGCACGACGCCGCACCCGCGCCTCCGCCGCGGAGCGAACCGGCCGCGCCCACCGCCCCGGGGGACGATCGGCTCCATCTTCAAGTCTTTCTGCAGAAAGAGACGCCGCTTCCGGCGGCGCGGGCGCTGGTGATCCTGAAGCGCCTGGCCGAGGTCGGCCGTGTCATCGAGGTCTCGCCCGCCCCGGAGGCGATCTCCGCGGGGGGCTTCGACGGCGGCCTCCGCGTGACGCTCGCGACCAAGGTGGCGCCGGAACGGGTCCGGAGGTTCGTTCTCGATCTGCCGGACGTCGCGGACTGCGACGCGGACGCGGCCCGCGAGAACCGCAGGACGAGCGACCGGCGGAGCGCCGAACGACGCGTCCCGGCGGCCGCGGCCGAAGGCGAGATCGCCCCGCAGGCCGAGGCGGGTGCTGTGATCGGCGCCGCCCGCCCGGAGGCGATCGGGACGATCCGGGTGGCGACCGAGAGGATGGACCGTCTGCTGGACGGGATCGGGGAGCTGATCCTGGACCGCGAGAGGCTCAAGCGCGCCCTCGACTCACGGCGCGGGTCGCCGGAGCGGGCGATCCTCGAGAACCTGGGGCGCACCATCGACGCCCTGCGCGACGAAGTGGTGGCGATGCGGATGATCCCGTTCGCCTCCCTCGTGCCCCGCCTGCAGCGCATGGTGCGGGATCTCGGCCGCCGGCTCGACAAGCCGGTCGAGCTCGCGGTGCAGGGGGTCGAGGTCTCGCTCGACCGATCGATCCTCGAGGAGATGATGGATCCGCTGGAGCACATCCTGCGCAACAGCATCGATCATGGCATCGAGGACGCGGCGGGACGGCGCGCCGCGAGCAAGCCCTCCGAGGGCCGGATCGAGATCGTCCTCGCGCCGCGCGACGGGCGGGTCCACCTGTCGGTCGAGGACGACGGCCGCGGTATCGACCCGGGGGCGCTGAGGCGCGTCGCCGTCGATCGGCGCTTCCTGACGCGGGAGGCGGCCGAGCGCCTCTCGGACGAGGAGGCCCTGATGCTGATCACCCTGCCCGGCTTCTCGACCGCCGCCAGGACGACCGATATCTCGGGCCGCGGCGTCGGCATGGACGTCGTCCTGACGCAGGTCCGCAGGCTCGGCGGACGCCTGACGGTCCGCTCGCGGGTCGGGGCCGGCACCCGTTTCGAGATGGACCTGCCCCCCACGGTGACCGTGACCCGCGCCTTCCTGTGCCGCGCGGCCGGTGACGTCTACGCCGTCCCGGTCTCGGTCGTGCAGAACACTCTGCATGTGCGGCGGGAGGGCCTGCAGGAGAGCCACGGCGATCGGGTGATCCAGCGGGACGACGAGGTGGTCACCGTGCTGCCGCTGTCGGGCCTGCTGCGGGGCGACCCGGTCGCCGCGTTTCCCGCCATGTTCCCCGCGCTCGTCTACCGCGAGGGACGGCGGCCCTACGCCCTGGCGGTGGACGAGATCCTGGGGGAGGAGGAGATCGTCGTGAAGCCGCTCAAGCACCCGCTCGAGCTCCTGCCGCAGTACGCGGGCGCGGCGATCCTCAACGACGGGCAGATCGCCCTGATCCTGGACCCCGCGAACCTGGCGCGGTTCTCGAGGGCGGCGTGACGGCCCGCACCCGGAGAAGGCCCGATCTGAGCCGCCTCCAGGAGATCAGCGAGGCGGGGGCTCGCAACGCCGCCACCGCCCTGTCGCAAATCATCGGCCGCCCCGTCCATCTGGACGTGCCGTGGGCGCGACCGATCCCCCTGGAGGAGGTGGCCGACATCGCCGGCGGTGCCCGGCGCGTCGTCTGCGCCCTGTCGCTGCGCGTCTACGGAGGGGCGCGCGGCAACCTCCTCCTGGTGTTCGGGGAGGACCAGGTCCCTCTGCTGCTCGACCTCCTGGTCCGGGGGAGGCGGGACGGGCACGGGCGGGAGGCCCCCCCGCTCGGCGACGCCGAACGCTCTGCCCTGCGCGAAATCGCCAACATCCTGGCCGGGGCCTATCTGAACGCCGTGAGCCGCCTGCTCGGCGTGAGCCTGCTTCCGTCGATCCCCGGCCTCGCCTTCGACATGGTCGGCGCGGTGACCGACTTCCTCCTGATCGAGCAGGCGCCGATCTCCGACACCGCCCTGGTCCTGGCCAGCCAGATCCGCGAGCCCGAGAGCGGCCTGCGCGGAGAGCTGTTCTTCCTGCCCGACCCCGGGACGCTCCCATCACGGGTTCGGGCGGCGGACGTCGTGCGGGCGCGCCGGCGGAGAAGCCGGTGACACGCTCCCATTCTCTCCGCGCGGGGGAGCTGAGGATCGCCGAGGCGCCCGGCCGACTGGTGATCCATGGCCTTGGATCGTGCGTCGCCGTCTTCCTGTACGATCCGGACGCGCGCGTCGGGGGACTGGCGCACATCCTCCTGCCCTCGCCGCCGCGCGGGACGATCGACCGAGCCGGCCGCTACGCGACGACCGCCGTCGCCGCCATGATCGAGGCGTCGCTCGGGCGCGGCGCGCGGCGGGCCGCGCTTCTGGCGAAGGTGACCGGCGGGTCGAGGATGTTCAGCTTCGAGGCCGACGCCAGCCGGCCGACGATCGGCGACCGCAACGTGGAGGCGGCGCTCCGGGCGCTCGAGGATCAGAAGGTCTCGGTGGTCGCAACCGACATCGGCGGGGAGTGCGGGCGGACGATCGAGGCCGACCTCAGCGATGGCAGCCTGACGATCCGGACCGTGCGCGGGAGCCCGCGGGTGATCTGAACGGCGGGGCGGCGATCAGAGGTGCTTGTCGATCATCCTGGCGAGGACGTCGCGCGTGGTCGCGCCGATGAACTGCTCGACCACTTTCCCTCCCTTGAAGATCAGCAGGGTCGGGATGCTCTGGATGCCGTACTTCGTCGCCAGCCCGCTCTGCTCGTCGACGTTCACCTTGCCGATCCGCACCTTGCCATCGTACTCCTCCGCCAGCTTCTCCAGGACGGGAGCCACCATCCGGCAGGGACCGCACCACTCGGCCCAGAAATCGACCAGGAGCGGGCTGTCGGCGTTCTTGAGCTCGGCGTCGAAGTTCGTATTCGTCAGCGTCAGCATGTTCTTGCTCATCGTCTCTCCGTGTCTGCCGCGCAGCGGGCGCGTGCCCGCCGCGAGCGACTTTTATACCATACTCCCCGCGGGCCCTCCAAGAAGGACGACCCGCACGAGGATTAGATGCAGGAGCCTCCCGCCGGATTCAGGCGCCGCCGCCGCTTCGGGCAGAACTTCCTGGTGGACCGCGGTGCGATCGAGCGGATGCTCGCCGCCTTCCGGCCGGACGGCGACGACCTCGTCCTGGAGATCGGGCCGGGCCAGGGGGCGCTGACGCGCCTGCTCATCGGGCGCGTGGCCGCCCTCGCGGCCGTCGAGATCGACCGCGATCTGGCGGCGCGGCTCGAGGGCGACCTGGCTCGACAGGCCCCTCCCGGCACCCTGACGATCGTCCGGGCGGACATCCTCGAGATCGACCTGCCGGCGCTGCTCTCCGGCCTCGGGGCCCGTTCGGGGCGGCCGGCCCGGGTGATCGCCAACCTGCCGTACAACGTCGCCACGGCGGTCATCCTGAGGCTCCTGCGCCACGCTCCGCTCCTCCGCGACCTGCTCGTGATGGTCCAGCGCGAGGTCGCCCTCCGGATCCTCTCCCCCCCCGGCCGGAAGACGTACGGCGGCCTCTCGGTCCTGTGCCAGGCCTGCGCCCGGGTCGAGAGCGTGCTGCGGCTGCGGCCCGGCTCCTTCCGGCCGCGCCCCAAGGTCGAGTCCGAGGTGATCAGTCTGACGCTCCGCGATCGCGACGGGCGCGCGGCCATGGCCGATCGCCAGGGCCTGGAGCGGCTCCTGCGGGTCGCCTTCGAGCAGCGCCGCAAGACGCTGCTGAACAACCTGGCGCGGTTGCCGCCGTTCCCCGGGGCCCCCCCGTCCGCTCCCTCGCTCGGCCCGGCCGCGGCGTCCAATCTGATCCGCGGCGCCGGCCTCGATCCCGCGGCCCGCCCGGAGACCGTGCCGGTCGAGGGGTTCCTGGCCCTCACGGACTCCTGGCGGGCCGGGCGCGCCTGAGACGGGCCCCGCCGAGCCCGCCGGGCGACGCGCTATAATGCCGGCGTGACGACCCACGGCAGGAGCGACCCCGCCCGCCCCTCCCACAAATCCGCGCTGCAGATCGTGCCGCTCGGCGGCGTGGGCGAGTTCGGGATGAACTGCACCGTCTTCCGCTTCGAGCGCGATCTGATCGTCGTCGACGCCGGCCTGATGTTCCCCGAGGAGCAGGTCTTCGGCGTGAACATCGTCACGCCCGACCTGTCGTACCTGCTCGAGCGTACGCAGGAGGTGCGGGGCATCGTGCTGACGCACGGCCACGAGGATCACATCGGCGCCCTCCCCTATCTCTACGGCGCGATCCGCGCGCCGATCTACGGCACCGACTTCACGCTCGGCCTGGCCGCGCGCAAGCTGCGCGAGCACGGCCTGCCGCACGAGCGGAACCTGAAGCGGGTGGCGGCGGGCGACGAGGCGACGCTCGGCCCTTTCGCCATCGAGTTCCTCCAGGTCACTCACAGCATCCCCGGCGCCCTGGCGCTGGCCATCAAGACTCCCGCCGGGACCGTCCTGCACACCGGCGACTTCAAGATGGACCAGACGCCCGTGGACGGGCGGCGCTTCGACTTCCAGAGCTTCTCCTTCTACGGCGATCAGGGCGTCCTGGCCCTCCTCTCGGACAGCACCAACGCCGAGGTGGATGGCTTCACCGAGTCGGAGAGGCGGGTGGGCGAGGCGCTCGACGGCGTCTTCCGCAGGGCGCCGGGCCGGATCGTCGTCAGCACCTTCTCGAGCAACGTGCATCGGATCCAGCAGGTGATCGACCTGGCGGCGATCCACAAGCGGAAGGTCGCGCTGGTCGGGTCGAGCATGGTCTCGACCGCCGAGGTGGCGCAGGAGATGGGGCACCTCAAGGCGCCCGCCGGGCTGCTGGCGGACCCGGCCGATCTGAAGCGCCTCGCCCCCCACCGGGTCGTGATCGTCGC